>OERV01000202.1_pt1 | contig 21605 bp, 15 predicted proteins | sample 1540121 | NCBI WGS metagenome assembly OERV01 (sample SAMEA3891239, study PRJEB23780) | metagenome | biome: terrestrial biome; feature: animal house; material: water of meat washing | place: Italy | collected 2015-05-12 | reverse complement strand
GATTGGGAAGGCCTTTTTGCTATGGGCGATTTTGCCCAGCGACCCACATATTTGCACACAGGAACCAACACAAAGCCCGGCTTCACGACCGGGTTTTGATGTTTTAGCCTGCTGGTGAGCTGCCGACATCCCACCACGATGGCAATACCTTCCCCTGTTGGCGATCTTGCTACTGTTTCCACCTCTGTATCGCAGCACATCCCATCTTGGCCATATTGTTCCGCTGCGAGCTGATAGAGCTTGAGGATTAAATCAGGCCATCTTGCAACGGTACGTCATCGCTTCCACTTGTTTGTGTAATCCCCTTTTTTGCTTATGGATTTATTCCATTAAAACAGTCTCTTATCAAGAATTAGCGATTCTGCGGCAGGAATACCACACGAATCAAATGATAATGATTATTGTTTGAATGATCGGGGCGGGGTCGTTACAATGCGGGCTGATTAATAAAGTGCTTTTCAAATGAGCCTTTTCTAATGCTGCGCCTGGCCGGATGCCAGGGCGTTGTAATGAGTGAAGTAAGGGAATACGTCACCTTCCTACTAATAATGTTCAGGCTAAAACATGACAACAGTGAAACCGAACAAGCTTGCCTTGCTGATCTGCTCCCTTCTTGCGACCCAGGCCTATGCTGCCGAACAAGAGGTGATGGTCGTCACCGCTTCCGGCTTCCAGCAGAAGATTGAAGACTCTGCCGCCTCCATCTCCGTGATTACCCGTGAGCAGCTGGAAAAGCGGGCATATCGCGATGTGACCGATGCCCTGAAGGATGTGCCCGGTGTTGTGGTGACCGGCGGTGGCAGCAGCAGTGATATCAGCATTCGCGGTATGGGGTCGAAATACACCCTGATGCTGGTTGATGGCAAGAAGGTGGATAGCCGTGGCACTCGCCCGAACAGCGATGGTCCGGGTATCGAGCAGGGCTGGCTGCCGCCACTGCAGGCGATTGAGCGCATTGAGGTCGTCCGTGGCCCTATGTCATCCCGTTATGGTTCCGATGCCATGGGGGGCGTGATTAACGTGATTACCCGCAAGACCACCGGCCTGGCTTGGCAGGGCTCGGTTCATGCTGATTCTACCTTCCAGGAGAACAAGGATGCCGGCAATAGCTTCCAGACCGATGCCTATACCGCAGGTTCACTGATCGATGGCGTGTTGGGGCTGCGTTTCAATGGTCAGCTCGCCCATCGTGGTGAAGACAAATTTACCCAGGGTTTTGCCGAGCAGGAGACTCGCAGTGGCACGGCGGTGCTCAGCTTCAAGCCTGATGACCATAACCGCTTCGATCTGGAAGCCAGTCGTAGTCTGCAGGATCGGGATCGCACGGCCGGCAATTCGCTGGCTGCCAAGGCGAAAGATAGCCTTAACCGATACGAGCGCACCAACTATGCGCTGACCCATGATGGTCAGTATGATTTCGGCTCTTCCAGCAGCTATCTGCAGCAGGAGACCAACACCAACCCCGGCCGCAAGATGGAGCTCACCAACACCATCGCCGATACCCATACCCAGTTTATTCTGGGGGATCACTACCTGAGTGTCGGTGGTCAGTATCGCTATGAGGATCTGCACGATCAGGGCAATACCCTGAAAGTGGCCAACCCTGCCGAGCAGCTGACCCGCTGGAGCTGGGCGATGTTTGTCGAGGATGAGTGGTCACTCACTGACAGCTTTGCCCTGACCGGTGGCGCCCGCATGGATCGGGATCAGAATTACGGCTCTCACTGGAGCCCGCGCCTCTACGGCGTCTGGCATCTGGATGATAGCTGGACCCTGAAAGGGGGCGTATCGACCGGTTACCGCTCCCCTGACTTGCGGATGTCGGCGGCCAACTGGGGTCAGGTCACCGGTGGTGGCAGCCTGGATGGCATGCTGGTCGGTAACCCGGACCTCAAACCCGAGACTAGCGTGAGTGAAGAGATCGGCCTGCTGTGGAACGGTCATCAGGGCTTCAACGCCGGGGTTACCCTGTTCAACACCGACTTCAAGAACAAGATATCCGAAGTGCGTCGTTGCACCAGCAAGAGCGATCCCGCCTGTACCCTCAATGGTCACAGCTATGACTTCATCAGTGATCGGGTCAACGTCGACAAGGCGAACATGCGCGGTGTCGAGGGGATGATGGATTGGGCCATCAATGAGGATTGGTCGGTCAGCTCCAGCTACACCTTTACCCAGTCCGAGCAGAAGAGTGGTCCACTGGCGGGTCATGCCCTCAACCAGATGCCCCGTCACATGTTCAACGGCAGTGTTGACTGGCAAACCACCGAGGATCTCAGCCTCTGGTCACGGGTCAACTTCCGTGGCGAGACCTCCGAGTACCTGAGCCGGGTCAAGATGGCGGAGGGGACTCCTTCCTACACCTTCTTTGACATGGGCCTGGTCTACAAGGCCAACAAGCATCTGGATCTGACCGCCGGGGTCTACAACCTGTTCGACAAGACGGTGGATTACAGCAGCTATGGCACTGTGCTGGATGGTCGCCGCTACAACCTGGGCGTGACCTACAACTTCTGATAGGGAACCTGTCATGCGGCCGCCATCTTCCGATGGCGGCCGTTTTTATTGCGCGTCCGTCAGGGGGCTATGCCTGATAGGGGGCGGCTTGCCAGGTATTGCGCCCCAGTCCCTTGGCCTGATACATGAGGGCGTCAGCCTGCCGCAGTAGCTGGTCGGCATCAGCCTCTCTCTCTGCGGCTACCCAGACTGCCCCGGTGCTGATGGAGAGGGTCACCTCGCCGCTGCTGGTGTGCAGGGTTTGCCGGTTGCTCTCCAGGCAAATACGCTCGGCCCATTGCTCTGTCTCAGCCAATGTGGCCAGCGGCAGCAGCAGGCAAAACTCCTCGCCGCCGATGCGGGCCAGCAGAGCCTCTTCGGGCAACAGGTTGGTCACAGTCGTGGCCAGCTTTTCCAGCAACAGATCCCCGATGCCATGACCAAAGCGGTCATTGGTCTCCTTGAAGTGATCCACATCGAACAGCAGCAGAGCACAGGGAGCCCCGCTTGCCAGTCGTTGCTCCATGGCGGGCATGAATGCCCGTCGGTTGAGCAGGCCGGTCAGGGGGTCGGTACTGGCTTGTTTCTCCAGTCTGGCGTTGGCTCGGCTCAACTCGGTGGTGCGGCTGGCAACAGCGCGGCGCAGTTGCACTATGTAGGCCACCATGATCAATGCCCCGGCCAGCAGTAGCCAGGGACCGAGATGGATGGGGTAGACGGTTTCGACATGCATCCATTTGCGGATGATCCGCTCCCGATCGCTCTCTTTGAGCTTGGCGAAGCCCTCTTCCAGCCGGTTTAACAGGGCAAGGTCGCCCTTTTTCACCGCAAAGCGGATCTGGTCGGTATAGAGGTGGCGAACCGGAATAAAGCGGGTGGGATCGTCCGAGGTATAGATGTAGAAGTTGGCGACCTGCAGATCGGCGATAAAGGCTTTTATGTCGCCCCGAAAGGCCGCCGCCAGCAGGGTGTCATTGTCATTGAAGGTCTGCAGTCTGGTGCCGGGGAAGTAGCGTCTGGCGTAATACTCCTCGTAGCCACCGGCTACCACACCGACCGTTTCATGGAGCAGGTAGTAATGTACATCGGTGCCGCGCAATTCGCTCGAGAAGAAGAGCTGGGAGTCGAGCTGGGCGAGAGGCCGGCCATAGTCGAACAGTTTGTCCCGCTCCGGTGACCAGAGCAGTCCGGCGTGAACGTCCGCTTTCCCCTCATGGAGCAGGTCGAGGGAGCCTTGCCAGTCGACCAGCCTGAACTCGATCTTCTGGCCGGTCACCCGGGCATATTCACGCCACAAATCGATCAGCAGGCCATCCGGCTGGCCCGACTCATTGATATAGGAGAAGGGCTGCCAGGCTTTGGAGTTGGTAATGATGATCGGCTCTTCCGGGGCTTTGGCCCAGGCAGGCAGGGCAAGGGCGAGCAGCAGGAGCCCCCACCCGATACTGACTATGACTCCTGTCCTGGAAGAGGCCATCCTTGCTCCAATCCGTTGCCGTATACCGTCCCGTGGTCACCGATTATCACCGTCTTTCTGATCGAAGAACAAGCGCTCAAATGATGAAGTTTGCATGATGCAAATGGCGCCATGACAAGGCTGGCGGATAGAGTAACTACTTACAGCGGCAGGCTGATCCGCGCCTCCAGTCCCCCCTGTGGCCGATTGAGCAGGGTCAGCTCGCCGCCGTGCTGATGGACCAGGGTGCGGGCGATGGAGAGGCCCAACCCGACACTGCCGGACTCGGTGTTGCGCGCTTCATCGAGCCGCACGAACGGCTTGAACACATCCTCCAGCCGCGCCGGATCGATCCCCGGCCCGTTATCGCAGACCCGGATCAACAGCTCCTCCTTGCGCCGCTCCAGCGACACTTCGGCGCTGCCGGCATATTTGATGGCGTTGCCGATCAGGTTCTGCAGCACCCGGCGCAGGGTGTTGGCCCGGCAGGCGTAGACCTCTTTGCCCTCCGCCAGACAGGTGACCGGCTGGCCGGTATCGGCATAGTCATCGCACAGGCTGACCAGCAGGCTGACCAGATCCAGCTCGCGGGTGGCCTCCTGCTGCCCCTCCTCGCGGGCAAAGCTGAGGGTTGCCGCCAGCATCTGTTCCATCTGTTGCAGGGTCTGCTGGATGCGCTCCTTGTCCTCGCCATCGGCCAGAAACTCGGTGCGCAGCCGCAGGCTGGTGATGGGGGTGCGCAGATCGTGGGAGATGGCCGCCAGCATCCGGGTTCTGTCCTGCACGAAGCGGTCGAGCCGGGTGTGCATCCGGTTGAAGGCCTGAATCGATTCGCGGATCTCGGTCGGCCCCTCCTCTTTCAAGGGCTCGATATCCTCGCCCCGTCCTAGCCGCTCCGCATTGCCTGCCAGCTGCTTGAGCGGGCGGGTGGCACGGCGAAACAGCAGCACCATCAGCCCGATCACCAGACTGGCGACCAGCATCAGGTTGAGGGTGGTCTGCCACGACCAGCTGCCCGCCTCCTTGTCGACCAGCGAGCTGAACTGCAGCCAGCCCCCCTGCGGCAGTTCGATGGAGCCATAGAGCCGCATATCCCGTGGCGGGGGCGGCCCCTTGCGATCCCGCATCATGCGGGCATGATGTTCCCACGCCTTGCTGCGCTGGGTATCCTCTTTCAGCTCGGCGCTGATCTCGACGGTGAGGCCGGGGGGATAGTTGAGGCGCGAGCGCACCAGCTGCTCGAAGCGGGGGCTGCGGTTATCCGGTTGCAGCGGTTCGTCGGAGAGGCGCAGCAGCAGGGTCTCGCTGCGGCTCGCCTTGAGGATCTCGTCATAGAGGGACGGGGGGGAGAGGGAGAGCAGCCTGACCACAGAGATGATCCGCTGCATGGCGTTGCGGCTGTTGACGAAGCCGAGCGCCTCCTCCCGATCCGTGCGGTAGATCTGGATGCTGAGCAGCTGGATCAGGATCAACCCCGCCAGCGCCACCAGAATGATCTGGCCGGTCAGCCCCTTGGGCCACATCCGTGCCCACAGTCGTCGCAAGGTGCCCACTGCTTAAACCTGCGTCACGTCGGCGGAGAACATATAGCCGCCACCCCAGATGGTCTTGATCAGCTCCGGATTCTTGGGATCCCGCTCCAGCTTGCGGCGCAGGCGGCTCACCAGGGTATCGATGGCGCGATCGAAGGCTACCGCCTCGCGGCCACGGGCCAGATCCAGCAGTTGATCCCGGCTCAGCACCCGTTGCGGGCGTTCGAGAAACACCTTGAGCAGATCGAATTCGGCGGTGGAGAGGCTCAGGCCCACCCCATCCTCATCGACCAGCTCCCGGCGATTGACGTCGAGCAGCCAGCGATCGAAGCGCAGATCCCGGGTCAGGGTTTCGGCGGCGGGTTGGGTCTCGGCCTGGGTGCGGCGCATCACCGCCTTGATGCGCGCCAGCAGCTCGCGCGGATTGAAAGGCTTTGCCAGATAGTCGTCGGCCCCCATCTCCAATCCGATGATGCGGTCGGTCTCTTCCCCCATGGCAGTCAGCATGATGATGGGCAGGTTCGATTTGACCCGCAGCTCGCGGCAGAGGGTCAGACCATCTTCACCCGGCATCATCAGATCCAGCACCAGCAGGTCGAACTCCCGCTCCTCCAGCAGTCGCTTCATCTCCTTGCCATCCCGGGCGCAGCTGACCCGCAGGCCGTGCTGTTCCAGAAAGCGTTTCAAGAGATCGCGGATCTCGCTGTGATCGTCGACCACCAGAATGTGGGTGTTGCCCTGGTTCATGAATACCTCCCCTGCTTGGCGTTGGCACGAGTATACGAAAATCCGCCCGGCGGTTTGTGTCAAAGTGTGCCAGATCCGCACGATGCCACACTCTGCTACAAAAAAGGGCGATGCTGGCAAAGTTCAGACACCGATAGGGTGTTTACTTGAGGGCAAGGCAAGAGCGCCGAACCAGAATCATCCCTACAGGAGATAGACCATGAAAAAGCTGACCAAAACCCTGCTGACCGCCACCCTGATCCTTGGCCTGCCGCTGGGTGCCTATGCAGCCAGTGAAGCAGCCCCCACCGGCCAGCCCGGTGCCATGGTGGATTGCCCGATGGACGGTGGTGGCATGATGGGTGGCAAACACCACGGTGGTCGCCACGACAAGATGGCCCGCATGCAGAACATGACCCCGGAGCAGATCCAGGCCAACCTGCAGCAACGTTATGACCGCATTGAAGATCCGGCCAAGAAGGCGGAGTTCATCAAGAAGCTCAACGAGCGTGCCGCCGGCATGACCAAGCACGCCGAAGCGATGAAGCAGTTCGCCGAAGCGAACCAGTAACAGCGCCAGCTGTTATCAACCCAAGGGTGGCCGAGGCCACCCTTTTTGTGATCGTATCGATCCATTTTCGCTCGAATCCTTATCTTGCTGTCGCTTATGTGAGCGATGGCAAACGCGCCGTGAGCGAATTGCAAGATAATGCCCGCTCATATAACAAGCTGCAGTTAGCAGTGGCCGAAAACAGGAGAGGGTATGGGTTGGGATCTGGGGACAATCAAGGGGCGATATACCGCCGTTTTTCTGGGATTCATGGTGGCGGTCTGTGTGCTGACCGTAATCGGCATCCAGTTATGGGTCAAACCCGAGCTGCAACGGGCGGGTGAGCAGAATCTGGTGCTGCGGGTCAGCGAGATTGCGACCGACATTCGCGATCAGCTCAACGGGGTGCAGAGCCAGTCACGCAGTATCACCCAGCTGGTTGCCCAGCTGCCGAGCGAACAAATCGATGCCGTTCTCCCTGCTCTGATCGATCAATATGGCAATGCCATGGTGTTTGGTGGCGGCATCTGGCCGATGCCGGATCAGCGGGAAGCCGGTCGCATCAAGTTCAGTACCTTCTTTCATCGGGATGGTGCCAACAAGCTGATCCCCAACACCTACTGGAACTCGGCCGAGGCGCCCAACTATTTCGAGCAGCCCTGGCACAGAGCCGGGCAGCAGGCGGCGAAAGGCATGTGTGTCTGGGCGGCGGCTTACAAGGATGGTGCCAGCCAACAGCCGCGCACCAACTGTGCCATGGGGATCTATCGTGACGGTTCCCTTTACGGGGTGTCCACCATCGATGTGACGCTGGGTTTCTTCAATGATCTGGTCGCCAAAAAAGAGCAGGAGATCGGTGGTCAGGTGATGATCGTCGAGGCCGACGGCAAGATCCTCAGCAAGAATGGTCGTTTGAGCGGGGATGTGGTGCTGGGCAACCTCTCATCTCACGGGGACTATCCCTTTGCCAGCGCCATCGCCAGCCTGCTGGGGCCGGGTAATGGCGCCGCGTTGCAGCGCACTACCTTTCAGGATCTGGGTGAAGAGCAGACATTGCTGATGCAACCCATCGAAGGAACCCCCTGGCTGTTGGCGGCGGCGCTGCCGACCAGCACCCTGACCCACGACAGTCAGGAGGTGCTCAAGACGCTGGCAGCGATCCAGCTACCGCTAGTGGTGCTGCTGTTTGCGCTGATGTTGATGGCCATCAAGCAGCTGGGCAGTCGACTCGACACCCTCAAGCAGAACATCGATGCGCTCTCGGCCGGAGATGCTGATCTGACTGCCCGGATCCGGGTCAAGGGGCACGATGAGCTGGACCATATCGCCCAATCGGTGAACCGCTTTATCGCCTATCTGCAGCAGATGATGTTGCAGGTGACCGAGACCACAGAGCTGATTACCCGTGAATTGGCCCAGCTGGATCAGCAGACGGGGCAGGCCAGACGCATTCTCGGTGAGCATGCCGCCGAGACCGATCAGATAGTGACAGCCCTGACCGAGCTCAGCTCCACTGCCGACAGTGTGGCGCACCACGCGAGCGATTCCGCCAGCTTTACCGAGTCTGCCAATGGTCAGGCGATTCAGTCCCGTCAGGTAGTGGGTCAGGCCTCTGCCAGTGTGGCGGCGCTGATCGATGAAGTGGATCTTGCTGCGACCAAGGTATTGGGGATGCAGGAAGATGCTCGCCAGATCAGCAGTGTACTCAGCGTGATCGGCGATATTGCTGCCCAGACCAACCTGTTGGCACTCAACGCGGCCATCGAGGCGGCGCGGGCCGGTGAGCAGGGCCGTGGTTTTGCCGTGGTTGCTGATGAGGTGCGCGCACTGGCGGCGAGAACCCAGAATAGCACTGCCGAGGTGGGGAGCATGCTCTCCCGGTTGACGCAGGGGGTGGCCGAAGCCGTGGTGGCCATGGAGCACACCAAGCAGAGCTGTCAGGCGGCGACCGAGAATACCGAGCAGGTGACAGGCGGGCTCGACAAGATGGCGGATGCCGTGGTGCAAATAAACGATCTGGGTACCCAGATTGCGACTGCGGCAGAGGAGCAGAGCCGGGTGACCGAAGAGATCAACCGCAACATGGTCACCATCCGCGACATGGTCAATCTGCTGGTGGATAACGGTCAGAATACCGAACAGAGTTCGGCCACCCTGCTGGAGTCCAATCGCCAGCTGGTGGCGTTGGTGCATCGCTTCAAGGTGTAACAAACCGATAATGAAAGAGGGGGAGCCCGGTGCTCCCCCTCTTGCTATCTGTGCCGATGCGGGCGTGCAGCCACTCCACCGGACGAGCGAACTTAGCCCTGAGCCTTGTCGGTCAGGTCTACTTTCTTGACGGTTTCGCCTTCGAACTTGATGACCACGTTTTTCTTGGCGGCGTCGGTATCTTTCAGCAGGGTTTTGGTGGTTTCTGCCAGCAGCGGAGAGGCCTTCTTCAGGGCATCCAGATCATAGGTCCACACTTCCAGACCGGATTCGGTCTTGGTGGTGGCAGGAGCGCCCAGCTTCTCTTTAATAGCCTGCTTGTTGGAGCCGCCTTCCTTGATATCCAGTGCCTTCTTGATGGCTTCGTTGGATGCGCTGTCCACTGCACCGGATACGGCGGTATTAGCTGCATCCTTGACGCTGCTGGTGACGCTGTCGGTCAGCGAGTCCATCAGGCCAGCATTGGCAAACAGGGGCAGGGTGGTGAGGGCAACCAGCAAACTCTTTTTCATTTTCTACAGCTTCCATGGGTTCAATGAGGCGGCTATGAAATCAGCAAAGATATTGGGCGTCAAGTGAGGCATGCAATTAACATTTCTGTTAACTGGATCTCATTTCTCACCAGTCGCAAACAGTTTTGGTATCTCCCGCACCAGCCAGCTTTTGGCCTTGCCCATGGTGTCTCGCCGCCAGGCCAGCACGACCTGGAGCTGATGGCGATATTCGGGGCTGATCACCTTGAGCCGTCCGGCCCGGATGTCCTCCTCAATCCAGCTCTGTGGCATGGTGCCGACCCCGATCCCTGCCAGCAGGGCATCCCGTTTCTCCGTCATGGTGCTGACAGTGAGGCGCGGCTGCTTGTCCAGCAGGCGGTAGGTGAGCACCGGCTTGCGCAGGGCGGTATCGGCGACCGCGATGGCGCGGTAGCGGCGCAGGGTCTCGTCGGCCAAGGGTTCGGGCTCCTGATGCAGCGGATGATCGGGATGGGCGACGTAGAGCATCACCTCGTCCTTGATCACCTGATGCTTGATGCCGGTCATCATGATGTCCGGGTTGATGGAGGAGATAAGCAGGTCGGCGCGGCCATCTTCCAGACACTCCCAGCTACCCGCCAGCACCTCGGCCCGCAGCCGCAGTCGGGTATCGGTCTGCTCGGCCAGCTTCTCCACCAAGGGGTAGAGGGCCTGCACCGGGACCAGCGCATCGACGGCGACTGTGATGTCGGTCTCCCAGCCACGGGCCAATGCCCGGGTCTCGCCTACCAGATGCTCGGCTGCCTCCAGCAGCACCCGGCCGCGCTCCAGCAGCATGCGTCCGGCCGGGGTGAACTTGGTGCGGTGGCCGCTGCGGTCAAACAGCATGGCATCCAGTTCGTCTTCCAGCTTCTGCACCGTATAGCTCAATGCCGAGGGCACCTTGCCCAGCTCGTCGGCCGCCGCCGCAAAGCTGCCGCGGCGGTCGATGGCATCCAGCACCCGGATTGCCTCCAGGGTCAGCGCCCGCTCCTTGTTCGATTCCTTGGCCATTCCTCACCTTCAATTTTTTTGAATATGTTTGCCAGTTTATCTCGCTAACAAGTTAGGTCATGTCACTTTAATATTCAATCAACGCTTAGGCAGGAACGTCGAGCGGCCAAATATGCGGGTAGTTCCGCACTGTGACACACCAAATCGGTCTGTCTGATGTCGGTGAAAGAACAACACACTATTTGAATAACCTCTTGCATGGATGCATTGATTCTGGCCGAAAAGGCCTTGGCAATGACATATAAAACAAGAGAGTGAATGAACATGAAAAACGTAATCAAGATGCTGGCCGTTGCAGGCCTGATGACCACTGGTTTCGCCCAAGCTTCCGTACCGGCTGACTTCAATGCCATGCCCGGCGTGCTGTTTGTGAACTGGAACGCCACTGCCGCAATGGATGGCAAAGCCAATCCGATGCTGGAAGTGCGTGACGAGTCTGGCGATCTGCTGGCATCAGTCCACGCCAACCTGACTGGCACCCAGCAGGTGCGGATCCCGAGCCGTACCCAGGGCAACCTGACCGTCAGCCTGGCTGACCAGAGCAGCGAATACCGTATTCCGTTCGGCATCGGTAGCGGCAAACAGCGTTAATCAACCGTCCCGGTAGGTGAGGAGCAGACCATGATGCAATTGAGAGCCGCAGAAGCGCGGGGCAAGGCCAACTTTGGCTGGCTGGACGCGCGCCACAGTTTCTCCTTCGGTCACTACTATGACCCGGAGTGGATGGGACACTCGGTACTGCGGGTGATCAATCAGGATCTGGTTGCGCCGGGTGGCGGATTCGCCACCCACCCTCACGCCAATATGGAGATCCTCACCTGCGTGCTGCAAGGCACCATAGAGCACAAGGACAGCCTCGGCCATGCCGAGCAGATCCCGGCAGGGGATTTCCAGCTGATGAGCGCAGGCAGCGGGATCCGCCACAGCGAGTACAACCCCTCGCAGACGGATCCTCTCTCCCTGTTGCAGATCTGGATCGAGCCGAACGAGTTCGGCACGCCACCCGGATATCAGCAGAAGAAGATCGAGTCCAGACCGGGCATGACGCTGGTGGCGTCACCGGATGGCGAGGCGGGATCGCTGCGGATCCGCCAACAGGCCCGCGTATGGCGGCTGGAACTGGCCCCGGGCGAGACGCTCGAATGGGCACTGGCTGGCCGACACGGTTACCTGCAGATGATTTCAGGGGAGCTGACCGCCAACGGTCTGGCTGCCCGACCCGGCGACGGGGTACTCAGTCGTGATGAATACCGGTGGGAGCTGGTTGCGACCAGTGCCAGCCAAGCTCTGTTATTTGACCTACCCTGAAGCAGTCAGCGGTGATGTGACACAAACGAGGAATATGAAATGGACAAGATGAAAGATGTAGCGCTGCTGGCGGGTCGTGTACTGCTGGCGCTGATGTTCGTAATGGCGGGCTGGAGCAAGATCGGCGGCTATGCCGGAACCCAGGGCTATATGGAAGCGATGGGCGTGCCGGGCTTTATGTTGCCGCTGGTGATCCTGCTTGAGCTGGGTGGTGGCCTTGCCGTCGTGCTGGGTCTCTTTACCCGCAGCCTCTCCGTGCTGCTGGCCGGTTTCACCCTGATGGCTGCCTTTATTTTCCACTATCAGCCTGCCGAACAGATGCAGATGCTGATGTTTATGAAGAACGTCTCAGTGGCCGGTGGTTTCCTGGCGCTGGCGGCGGCCGGAGCAGGGGCTTTCAGTGTGGATGCCCGTCTCGGCAAAAACTGGTAATGCCCTGAAGAGTCAAGTTTTCCAATGCCTTTTGGCCGGTGCAACTGCACCGGCTTTTTTCTGTCTGCGTTTTCCGAGGCGGTGAGGCAGCTGCACAAATCTGCGGCCCCCCTCATGGTTCAGCGGTTTGCCCGCCTGCTGGCCACAAGAGCCTTTTGCATCTTCCCCCTCGATCCCCGACAATTCCCTCTCTTGTGAAGTGACGGAAATGGCTCGCCTTTTCCCTCGCCCCCTCTCATCCACAGGCGGGAATTGCTCATGTTTACCCTCTACCACTCCAATCAGCTGGATCTGCTCAAAGAGCTGCTGGTGAGCCGCATCCGGCAGGCCCCTCTCTCTCACCCCTTCGATCGGGAGCAGATCCTGGTGCAGAGTCCGGGCATGGCCCAGTGGCTCAAGCTGGAGCTGGCCAAAGCCTTCGGCATCGCCGCCAATATCGACTTTCCGCTGCCCGCCAGCTTTATCTGGGAGATGTTCACCCGGGTGCTGGCGGATGTGCCGCGCCAGAGCCCCTACAACAAGGGATCCATGAGCTGGCAGCTGATGACCATTCTGCCCGCCTTGCTGGATCGCCCCGCCTTTGCCCCGCTCGCCGCCTATCTGGGCGGGGGAGATGAGGAGGATCCTGCCAAGGATCCCGAGCAGGTGCGGTTGTGGCAGCTCTGCCAGAAGGTAGCGGATCTCTTTGACCAGTATCTGGTCTACCGGCCGGACTGGATCGCCCGTTGGGAAGAGGGGGAAGGATTGAGTCAGGAGCTGGCCGGGGTGAGCGGTCAGGATTGGCAGCCGGAGCTGTGGCGCGAGCTGGTGGCCCGCACCCTGGCGCTCTCTCCGAGCGGCTACCATCGCGCCAACCTCTACGAGGAGTTTATCCACGAGCTGGAGCGTACCGCCGATCTGCCGGGCAAGCTGCCGCAGCGGGTCTTTGTGTTCGGCATCTCGGCGCTGCCGCCGCGCTATGTGGAGGCGCTGCTGGCCCTCGGCAGCCGGCCGGAGGTGGAGGTGCACCTGTTCGTCACCAACCCCTGCCGCTACTACTGGGGGGATCTGCTGGATCGCAAGACCCTGGCGCGCCTCGAAAACAAGCTCAAACCCGGCACCGATATCGAGACATTGCAGGGCCCCGCCAACCCGCTGCTCGCCTCCATGGGCAAGCTGGGGCGCGACTACCTGCATCAGCTGATGGAGCTGGAGGTGCCGCAAATCGAGGCCTTCGTCGATATCGACGAGGTGGATGCCAAGGGCAATGTCAGCCTGCTGCGCGCCATCCAGAAGGATGTGCTGGAGCTGGCAGAACGGGGCGCCGGTCAGTTCGATCTCGACAGCAGCCACCACAAGAGCCCCATCGATCCGGCGGATGGATCCTTGCAGATCCACGCCTGCCACGGCCCGATGCGCGAACTCGAGGTGCTGCACGACCGGCTGCTGGCGCTGTTCGAGCAGGACCCGACCCTCACCCCGAAAGATGTGGTGGTGATGATGCCGGATGTGAACAGCTACGGCCCCTACATTCAGGCGGTGTTTGGCGCGCGCGGTCAGATCCCGTTTGCGGTCTCGGATCGGGCGGCGAGTCAGGAGAGCCCGCTGCTGCAAAGCTTCCTCGCCCTGCTCAGGCTGCCCAACGCCCGTTTCGGGGCAGGGGAGCTGCTCGCCATTCTCGAGGTGCCCGCCGTGCTGCGCCGCTTCGAGCTGGATGACGACGAGTTCAACCAGCTGCGGGTCTGGGTGCAGGAGACCGGCATCCGCTGGGGGCTGGATGACGGCTACCCCGTCCGGTTCGATCTGCCGCCCATGTCCGGCAACAGCTGGCTGTTCGGCCTGCGCCGCATGCTGCTCGGCTTTGCCATGGGGGATGGCGAGCCGGTGGCGGGCATTCTGCCCTACGCCGATATCGAGGGTCAGCAGGGGCTGGCGCTCGGCAAGCTCGCCTGGTTCGTCGACTCGCTGGCCGAGTTTTTGCCCCGCCTGCAACAGGCGCAGCCGCTGGCCGAGTGGAACGCCTGCCTGCTGGCGCTGCTGGAGCGCTTCTATCTGGCCGACGAGGATGAAGAGCGTCAGCTTCAGCTGATTCGCAGCCAGCTGGCCGAGTGGCAGACCCGGCTCGGCGAAGCCCGTTTCGAGCAGCCCATCACCGCCGACCTGTTGCAGGATTACCTCGGCAGCGTGCTGGGGGAGTCCCGCTCCAGCCAGCGCTTCCTCGCCGGTCAGGTCAACTTCTGCACCCTGATGCCGATGCGCTCCATCCCCTTCAAGCAGGTCTGCCTGCTCGGCATGAACGACGGCGTCTACCCGCGCACCCTGGCCCCCATGGGGTTCGATCTGATGGCGGTGGCGTCGCGGCGCGGGGATCGCTCCCGTCGTGATGATGACCGCTACCTCTTCCTCGAGGCGCTGCTCAGTGCCCAGCAGGGGCTCTATATCAGCTATCAGGGCTTCAGCGCGCAGGACAACAGCGACAAGGTGCCGTCGGTGCTGCTGGCGGAGCTGATCGACTATGTGCGGCAGGGCTTTGTGCTGGCGGGGGATGAGGATCTCGACGACGAAACCTCCGGCAAGCGGCTGCTCAACCACCTGATGGTGGCGCATCCGCTCACCCCCTACAGCCGCAACTACTTCTACCCGGAGCCGGGTTCGCGCCTCTTTACCTATGCCGCCGACTGGCTGCCCGCCCTCAATCCGGTGCGCGGCGCGGCCAACTTCCAGAGCGGCGAGCTGCCTTTACCTCCCGAATGGGGCAAGGAGCAGGGGCTGGAGCTGGCGGAGCTGCTGCGCTTCTATCGCCAGCCCACCAAATATTTCCTCAACCGCCGCCTCAAGGTGTGGTTTGAGCTGAACGAAGCCAACATCGAGGACAGCGAGCCGTTCGAGCTGGATGGCCTGCAACATTATCAGCTGAAAGATCTGCTGCTCGATGCCCATCTGGCGGAAGGTGAAAGTACCGAGCGTCGCGAGCGGTTGCAGCTCACCGGCCTGCTGCCGCAAGGGTGGTTCGGCAGCCTGCTGCTGGACGATCTGGATGCCGAGATGGGCAAGCTGGCGGATCGGCTGCGGCCATGGGTTGCTGCCAATGAGTCAGAAAAGCAGGCGGTGGAGATCGATATCTCCCTCACTCAGGGCCAGCTGCAAGGGTGGATCGACACCCAGAAGGGGCGTTTGCTGGTGGTCAAACCCGGCAGCTTCAACGGCAAGGATCTGCTGCTGGGCTGGATCCAGCACCTCTGCCTCTCATTGAGCGGCGCCCCCGGCGACACCCTGCTGTTCGATGCCAAACAGAGTCTGCGACTGCCCAAGCTCTCTGCCGACGAGGCGCGCCCCAAGCTGGCGGCGCTGGTGGCGTGCTGGGCGCAGGGGATGAAGCGGCCGCTGCCGTTTTTCCCCAACACCGCCTGGGATTGGCTCAAGGCGATCGAGAAGGATCCCGACAAGCCGGAGGCGGCCGACAAGGCGGCCCTCACCCGTTTCAACGGCGGCTGGATGATCAATGGGGAGGGGCAAGACGTTTACGTTGCCCGCTGCTTCCCCGAACTCGATGACGAGGTGCTGGGGCAGTTGCAGGCGCTGGCCCGCGAACACCTGACCCCGCTGCTCAAGACCCTGGAGGAGCTGAAATAATGGCTAACCCGCTCAATACCCTGCGTTTTCCCCTCCATGGTGAACGACTGATCGAAGCCTCCGCCGGTACCGGCAAGACCTACACCATCGCCGGTCTCTACCTGCGCCTGCTGCTGGGCCACGGCCCGCTCATCGAAGAGGGGGCTGATGCCGGTCAGCCGAGCGCCCACGAGCGGCCGCTCTCGGTGACCGAAATTCTGGTGGTGACCTTTACCGAAGCGGCCACCGCCGAGCTGCGCGGGCGGATCCGCGGTCGCATCCACGAGGCGCGGCTCGCCTTTATGCGCGGCCATAGCAGTGACACCCTGCTGGCCCAGTTGCTGGCCGAGGTGGCGGATCACGAGCTGGCGGCCCGCCGCCTGCTGGCCGCCGAGCGGCAGATGGACGAGGCGGCGGTCTTTACCATCCACGGCTTCTGCCAGCGGATGCTGAAACAGAACGCCTTCGAGTCGGGCGCCCTCTTTGAAACCGAATTTCTTACCGACGACAGCCAGCTCAGGCTGCAGGCGGTGAGCGACTACTGGCGCGCCGAGTTCTATCCGGTGGATAAAGCCCTCGCCAGCGCGGTGCGCGCGCTCTGGCCGAGCCCCGCCGCCCTGCTGCGGGAGATGGGCAGCTGGCTCGACAACAGCGAGCTGGAGATCCACCCCGCGCTGGGGGATGAGACCCTCGCCGCCCGCCATCAGGCGGCCATGAGTCGCATCGCGGCGGTGAAGAGCGAATGGCTGGCGCAGACGGACGAGATCCGCCGCCAGACCGACGGCCAGATCAGCCGCTACACCGGCAAGAACTACGAAGGGTGGCTTGCCAAGATAGCCGACTGGGCGCAGGACGAGAGCAGTGGCTACGCCATTCCCAAGGAGCTGGAGCGCTTCGGCCAGACGGTGCTGGAGGAGAACCTCAAGAAGGGGGGCGCAGTGCCGACCCTGCCGCTGTTCAGCCAGATCGATGAACTGCTGGCGAGCCGCCCCGGTATTCGGGATCTGATCCTGCAACGGGCGGCCAAGGTGGTGCGCAGCCGGATGCAGGCGAGCAAGCGGCAGGCCCATCAGCTCTCGTTCGATGACCTGCTCAAAGACCTCGACGGGGCGCTTGGCTCCAGCCTTGGCGAGCGGCTCTGCGAGCGCATTCGCGCCACCTACCGGGTGGCGATGATCGATGAATTTCAGGATACCGACCCCCAGCAGTACCGCATCTTCCATCGGCTTTACGGCGGCCACACAGACACGGCGCTGTTGATGATCGGTGACCCCAAGCAGGCCATCTACGGCTTTCGCGGCGCCGACATCTTTACCTACATTCAGGCGCGGCGAAATGTGAGCGCCCACTACACCCTCGGGCGCAACTGGCGCTCCAGCAGTGCGCTGGTGGGGGCGGTCAACGGCCTGTTCGAGCGGGCCAAGGATCCCTTTATCTACGAGGCGGATATCCCCTTCCTGCCGGTGGAGGCGCAGGGCAAGAGCAAGGCGCTGCTGCTCGATGGCGCCACCGCCCCCGTGCTCCACTGCTGGCAGCTGACCGGCCAGCCCACCTTCAATCGGGGGGATTACCAGAGCAAGATGGCCCGCGCCACCGCCGCCGAGATCCACCGCCTGCTGACCCTGGCCCGCGAGGGCAAGGCGCTGATCGGTGACAAGGCGGTGAAGGCCGGGGATATCGCCGTGCTGGTGCGCACCGGCGCCGAGGGCAAGCTGGTGCAGCAGGAGCTGGCGCGCCTCGCCATCGCCTCCGTCTATCTGTCGAACCGCGAGAGCGTGCTGGAGCAGACGGAGGCGCGGGAGATCCTGCTGATTTTGCACGCCTGCCAGAACCCGAGCGAAGAGCGCAGCCTGCGGGCGGCGCTCGCCACCGGCCTGTTTGATCTCGACGCCAAGGCGCTCGATGGGCTGGCCAGCGACGAGCGGGCGTGGGAGAGCGCGGTGCAGGAGTTTATGGAGTACCGCAAGATCTGGCACCGCCGCGGCGTGCTGGCGATGCTGCGGGCCCTGCTGCACCGGCGCAATCTCGCCTCTTCGCTTTTGGCGAGCCCCTATGGCGAGCGGCGGCTGACCAACTTCCTCCATCTTGGCGAGCTGCTGCAACAGGTGAGCAGCGAGCTGGACGGGGAATATGCCCTGCTGCGCTGGCTGGGGGAGGCGGTGAGCCGCCCCAACGGGCAGGATGCGGAGCAGGTACTGCGCCTCGAATCCGAGCGGAAATTGGTGCAGATCGTCACCATCCACAAATCCAAGGGGCTGGAGTACCCGCTGGTGTTCCTGCCCTTTATCTGCAGCCACAGAACCGCCGAGACCCCGCTCTATCACGAGGCGGACGAGGCGGGCAATCGCACCATTCTCGATCTGACCGGCGCCGACTCGTCGCTCGCCGAAGCGGACAGGGAGCGCCTTGCCGAAGATTTGCGGCTGCTCTATGTGGCGCTGACCCGGGGCGTCTACGCCACCTGGCTGGGGCTGGCGCCGGTGCGGGCGGGAGCGGGCAAGTCGGAGAAGACCGACCTGCACCACACCGCCATCGGCTACCTGCTGCAAAAGGGCGAAGAGGGGGATGCGCAGACGCTGGCGACCGCGCTGACCGAGCTGGCACAGGCGCTGCCCGGGGTGGCCGTCGGTGAGCCCTCGCTCACCCGTCCGGCCCCGCTGCCGCCAGAGGAGGAGCAGCTGGGCGAGCCGCAGGTGCGCCACTTTACCGGCTCCCTTGAGCGGGACTGGTGGATCAGCTCCTACTCCGGGCTGGCGGCGCAGGGCCACGGCCACAGCAAGGGGGTCTTGGCCAACCCCGGCTTCGATGACGAGGTCGTCACCGAGGCGGCTGCATTGGCGGCCGAGCAACCGGAGGAGGCGCCCCAGCCCTCCATCTTCACCTTCCCGAAAGGGGCGCGCCCCGGCACCTTGCTGCACAGCCTGTTCGAGACCATCGACTTTCAAAGCGCCGCGGGCGAGCCGCTGGCAGAGCATATCGCCACCCTGCTGGCGCAAGATGGCTTCGACGAGAGCTGGGCCCCCGTGCTGCAACAGCAGGTGGAGGCGGTGCTGGATACCCCGCTGGAAACAGGCTTTGGCGAGCCGGTGCGGCTGCGGGATCTGGCCCCCGAGCGCAAACAGGTGGAGCTGGAGTTCTTCCTGCCCATGGGGCGGGTGACGGCACCGGCGCTGACCGCCCTCTGCCAGCAGCACGACCCGCTGTCGCGGGGCAACAAGCCGCTCAGCTTTGCCACCGTGCAGGGGATGCTCAAGGGCTTTATCGATCTGGTGTTCGAGTGGCAGGGGCGCTGGTATCTGCTCGACTACAAATCGAACCACCTCGGCATGAGCCCCGCCGATTACAGCCGTCCGGCGCTGGAGCGGGCGATGGCCGAGCACCGCTACGACCTGCAATACCAGCTCTACTCGCTGGCGCTGCACCGGCTGCTCACCCTGCGCCTGCCGGGCTACGACTTCGAGCAGCACTTTGGCGGCGTTTTCTATCTGTTCCTGCGCGGCATGCCGCAGGGGGGCATTTTCCATACCCGCCCGAGCCGTGAACTGGTGCTGGGGCTGGATAAGTTGTTTCGCGAAGGCAGTGAGCTGCCAGCAGCGGGATCCCAAGCATTGAACGAGGTAGAGGCATGAGCGGCACCATGATCAGCACCGCAGCCAGCGCAATGATGGTTGAACGGTTGAAAACACTGGCGCTGGCTGGCCGCATCCGCCAGCTGGATCTGCAATTTGCCAGGCTGGTGGCCGACCTTGGCGGCAGCCCCGAGCTGGTGCTGGGGGCGGCGCTCACCTGCTTCGAGCTGGGGCGCGGCCATGTCTGTCTGCCGCTGGAGATGCTCGCTGCCGGATCACTGCGCCCGTTCGGGCTGGATCCCCAGCAGAGCCGGGATCTGCTGGGGGATCTGGCGGATCCTGCCCGCTGGCCCGCCCTGTTTGCGGCAAGCCCGCTGGTTGGTACCGAGCAGGATGAGGGGCTCGCCCCGCGCTGGCCGCTGCGGCTGTGGCACGGGCGGCTCTACCTCACCCGCTACCACGATTTTGAACTGGGGGTGGCCCGCCATCTGCGCGCTTTGAGTGAACGAGCCGAATGGCCGGAGATTGCCCCGGCCCTGTCGCGGCTGTTTGCCCGCGACTACGGGCTGGTGTTCGCGGCGCTGCTCAAAGCCCGCCTCGCCCCCGACTTCTCGGCCCGCCACTTTATCGAGAAGTATCTCGATCTGGTGTTCCCCAATGAAGTGGATTGGCCCGCCATCGAAGGGCTGCTGGCCAGCGCCCAGGCGGCGAGCGACTTGAGCAAGCTGGATGCGCTGGTGCCCGAGGCGCTCTGCTGCAACGGCCAGAAGCTGGCGGCGGCCACCGCGGCGGCGCGCCCCTTTGCGGTGATCTCCGGCGGCCCCGGCACCGGCAAGACCACCACGGTCGCCAAACTGCTCGCCATTCTGGTGGAGACCGGCCTGCAAGCGGGCAAGGCCCCGGCGATCCGGCTGGTGGCCCCCACCGGCAAGGCGGCGGCGCGCCTCACCGAGAGTATCGGCTCTGCCCTGCAGGCCCTCGATCTGCCCCCCGAGTGGGTCGAAGCGATCCCCACCGAAGCGGGCACCTTGCACCGGCTGCTCGGGGTCATTCCGGGGCGCAGCCAGTTCCGCCACCACGCGGGCAACCCGCTGCACCTCGACTTGCTGGTGGTGGATGAGGCCTCCATGGTCGATTTGCCGATGATGGCGCGCCTGCTCGATGCGCTGCCGAGCCACGCCCGCCTGATCCTGCTCGGCGACAAGGATCAGCTCGCCTCGGTGGAGGCGGGGGCCGTGCTCGGCGATATCTGCAGCTTTATCGAACAGGGCATCAGCCCGGCGCAGGCGGATTGGCTCTCCCGCCAGACCGGCTACCGCTTGCAGGGCACGCCCGCGGGGGCTCCGGTGCGCGACAGCCTCTGTTTGCTGGCCAAGAGCTGGCGCTTTGATCAGCACTCTGGCATCGGCCAGCTGGCGCGCGCCTGCAACAGCGGCGATGCCACGGCGGTGGAATCAGTCTGGGGCGCAGGATTCGCCGATATCAGCCTGCACCCCTGGGCGGGGGAGGCCTACGACGCCCTGATTGCCCAGGGGGTGGCCGGTTACGGCAGCTATCTGAAGGCGGCCCGCGCGGGGGAGGCGCCCGCCGCCGTGTTCAAGGCATTCAACAGCTTCCAGATCCTCTGCGCCCTGCGCGATGGCCCGTTCGGCGTGCTGGGACTTAACGAGCGGCTCGAACTGGCCCTGTCACGGGCTGGCCTGATTGCCCGCGATGGCGACTGGTATGCCGGTCGCCCGGTGATGGTGGTGCGCAACGACCACGGGGTCGGCCTCTACAACGGCGATATGGGGCTCTGCCTGCCCGATGAAACTGGCCGGCTCAAGGTCTGGTTTGAGCAGCCGGATGGCACCCTGCGGGCGCTTTTGCCCAGCCGCTTGCCGCCCCACGAGACGGTCTACGCCATGACCATCCACAAATCCCAGGGCTCGGAGTTTGCCCATACCGTGCTGGTGCTGCCCGACAGCCCCAGCCCGCTGCTGACCCGCGAGCTGGTCTATACCGGCATCACCCGCGCCAAGGCGAAACTCGATCTCTACGGCGATCGCGCCCTGCTGGCACAAGCGGTACGGAAAAAGACCGAGCGTTATTCCGGATTGGCGGAGAGGTTGGGGGAGTGATTGATTGGATGGCGGTAAAGGGATTTACCGCCATGGGAAAAGAAATTTGCTGCATATTGTCATGAATCGATTCTGATTAGAGGTTATTGAT
>OERV01000189.1_pt1 | contig 22769 bp, 25 predicted proteins | sample 1540121 | NCBI WGS metagenome assembly OERV01 (sample SAMEA3891239, study PRJEB23780) | metagenome | biome: terrestrial biome; feature: animal house; material: water of meat washing | place: Italy | collected 2015-05-12 | reverse complement strand
GCAGATTACAGTTCTTTTCAACTATCTGCTTAATGGCAGCGAACATGTAACGGTTGAATTTTTGCAGACGCTGGCGCAGCGACTGCCGCAGCACGAGGACAGCATTATGACACTGGCAGAACGTCTTAAGCAGGAAGGTATCCAGCAAGGTATCCAGCAGGGTATCCAGCAGGGTATCCAGCAGGGAGTTCAGCAGGGGGCGCTTCAAAAAGCACGGGAAATCGCCCGGGAGCTCCGGAACGCGGGAATGCCGACAGCACAAATCTGTCAGCTGACCGGACTTTCTGAAGCTGAACTGAAGAACATCACTCACTGATGAGAACCACAAAGCCCGGCAAAATGCCGGGTTTTTTTGTCAGCAGGAGCAGAGCAAACAGTATGACGATTGCAGAACGTCTTGAGCAAAAAGGTCGCCAGGAGGGCAGGATGGAAGGTGCGCTTGAAAAAGCCCTGGCTATTGCGTGCCAGCTTCAGAAAATGGGGATGACGCCGGAGCAGATTAAGCAGGCTACCGGACTTTCCGATGACGAACTGAAGAAAATCACTCACTGAGTAAACATCACAGCCCGGCAAAATGCCGGGCTTTTTTGTCAGCAGGAGCAGAGCAAACAGCATGACGATTGCAGAACGTCTTATTCAAAAAGGCGCACTTGAAGTGGCGCGGGAAATAGCCTGCCGGCTGCGGGATATGGGCTGGACGCCGGAACGGATTCAGGAGGCAACCGGACTTTCCGGTGAAGAACTGAAAAAGCTGTTTCCTGATGAGCAGTAGCCTGGCATTCAGCCAGGCTGTGAATCACGCTCACACATCCTCTGCCGTTTCCCCCAGTTCATTTTCCAGACGCCTGATGATATCTGCCTTGCGCATCCCCTGCATGTGAGGCAGCAGGTCACGGACTGAAAGTGCCTGGGTGGTCCTCCAGACGGTGACGTCCACCTGTTCCGCATTTTCCCAGGCGTGCCATGTTCTCTGCGTCACGCCAAATTCTCTGGCCGCTTTTTCGCGTGACCAGAGCATGCTTTTTCGCCAGATTCGCAGTTCCCAGCCGGTCATAAAACACCTTTGAAAAAGTGAAAAAACTTCACTTTATTTTATCATCACAATTGCCAAATCAGCGCGATAAATAAGTGTAAAAAAGTGAAGAAATTTCACTTTTTTTGCTTGTAAATGTCGTGCGGTTTTCTCTGTTTTCACCTGTGCGGGAGTGGTGTGCCAGTGACCACCACATGCCATTGTTGTGCCGTCGTTTTTCTTCAGTCGCGCCGTATGCGGCGCTCCCTGCACACCTTACGGTGTGTAAGGCCACTGCGCCTGATGGCGCAGCTGTCTCTGCCTGTCTGCCGCCGCACTGCGGCCTGTTCTCCGCAGACGGACTTTCCGGGGGTACATACACGACCACATCCCGTTTCAGTCGTCCAGGGGAGAGATGTACCAGCCACAAAACTTTTTGCCGCAGGCGTCAAAAACTTTTGCGTCTGCCCCCGGACAACTGCCCCGTGACGTGGTGAGCGTCCCCCGTCGGAAAGGTCCACTGCGGGGAAATCCCCGAAGACCCGGACGGCAGAAGGAGCTTCGCTCCTCCGGGAAATGACCTGGCTGACCCGGCAGTCGTGACGATGAGGAGACAATGTGATGAATCAGACTTTACCCACTGCTGACCTGAATACTGCCGGCACGACAGATGTTATTCCGTCTGTGGCTATCGACCGCATCATCGCGCAGCGTAACGAAGGTATTGCACTGTTCATGCAGGCGATGGAATGCCTGGCGACAGCGCGCAGGATTCTGCTCGATGCGTCAGGTGATATTTTTCTTTACGGGTTTGAAGACTGCGTGACTGATTCCGTTCGTCGCATGGATAAACCGGAAGAAGCGAAAAGGAATATCACCCGTCTTGCCGACCGGAAAATCTGGGACCGCCTGATGACAGATACGGGCATGTACACCTTCATGAGTTCATGCCAGCGTGATGAGTGGAACAGCCAGCTGATGAGCGACACCTGTCCTGAAATCACCCTGGACAATGTACTGGCAACATTCCGCCATCTGAATGCCTGCAAGATGCAGACATTTGAACAGGGACTGATTGATGTCTACCGGAAATTGTCATGGGATTACAGAACCAATAATCCCTGCCGTCTGGGTAAGAAAATCATTATTGAAAACCTGCTGTACCGCTGGAGTAACGGGCGTGTGACGCTGGACTGCAGCGGACGGGAGGCACTGGATGACCTGGTACGTCCGTTTTATCTGCTGGAGGGGCGCAACGTTCCTGACTTCCGGAGCAGCATCGGGGCGCAGTATGGTGAATTTCTCGGGAACGGCGACAATGTCGGTAAGCTGTTAGAAGGGGAATATTTTACGGTGCGTGGCTACCAGAAAGGGACCGTACACATTGTCTTTAAGCGTTCTGACCTTGTTGAAAAACTGAATGATATTATTGCACGGCATTATCCTGGTGCATTGCCGCCACGAGTCTGATTAAACAGAAAAGCCCTGGTATTTATGCCGGGGCTTTTTTTTCTGTAATCATCATAATCTCAGAACACGATGTGACATTGTCACATCAATTGTTGTTCATATCGATGCCATCTTTCCTGCCTGAATCTGTCTTTTTAGGTGCTGTTTTAGAGGAAGAACGGCGGGATGGTTTTTTCGATTCTGCTTCCCGAATAATGTCACGAAGTGCCTTCTCTCCTACTTCATACCCTGCATTTTTGAGCGTGTCACGAACATCTGCCAGTGTATAACCCTTTGTCCTTACCAGGACAATAATGTCATCACGAATGGCATCAAGAAAATCACGCAATGTTTTCCGTTGAGCGGTGAGATCTGGCAATTCCGATAAAGCAGCTTTTGCCAGCTGGATGTCATCATCTGAGTAAAATTTTTTAGAAGCCATTGGCACTTTCTCTCCGTTTAATCTTGAAGCCTGATTTTATCATCAAAAACTGACTCCTGGCAGGGCTGCGCCCTGCCTCTGCCGTCTGCATAAGACTATGATGCACAAAAATAACAGGCTATAATGCCATGAAAAACGGGACAGGATGTGGGAATGTCGGACCGCGCACGCGCACTCAGACATTCCCCACCTGGTCAGGGCTTTGCCCCGACACCCCGGTAAGGAGCAGACCATGAGTGAGAAGAAAACCCGAACGGGCAGTGAGAACAGGAAGAGAATTGTAAAATTCACGGCGAGATTCACGGAGGATGAGGCTGAAATCGTAAGAGAAAAAGCGGAGTCAAGTGGACAGACGGTTTCAACATTTATACGAAGCTCTTCACTGGATAAGGTGGTTAACTGCCGTACTGACGACCGTATGATTGATGAGATTATGCGTCTTGGCCGCCTTCAGAAGCATCTGTTTGTGGAGGGAAAACGCACTGGTGATAAGGAGTATGCAGAGGTTCTTGTTGCCATTACTGAATATGTCAATGCTCTGCGAAGAGACTTAATGGGACGCTGAGATAACTGCTGATGAATGCCATTATTCCGCACAAAAGACGTGACGGCAGGTCTTCCTTTGAAGACCTGATTGCGTACACGTCTGTGCGGGATGATGTGCAGGAAAATGAGCTCACAGAAGACAGCGAAATCAAGAGTGATGTCCCTCACCGCAACCGTTTCAGACGCCTTGTCGACTATGCCACACGCCTGCGTAACGAAAAATTTGTCTCCCTGATTGATGTGATGAAAGACGGCAGTCAGTGGGTAAATTTCTATGGCGTAACCTGTTTCCATAACTGCAATTCACTGGAAACAGCTGCTGAAGAGATGCAGTACAAGGCGGACAAAGCTGTTTTTTCCCGTAATGATACAGACCCCGTTTTCCACTACATTCTTTCCTGGCCTGCGCATGAAAGCCCGCGTCCTGAGCAGCTTTTTGACTGTGTGCGTCACACACTGAAATCTCTTGAACTCTCAAAACATCAGTACGTGGCTGCCGTTCATACGGACACGGATAATCTGCATGTGCATGTTGCCGTGAATCGTGTACATCCTGAAACTGGTTATATTAACTGGCTTTCCTGGAGCCAGGAAAAACTCAGTCGTGCATGCCGTGAACTTGAACTTAAGCACGGATTTGCGCCGGATAATGGCTGCTTTGTGCATGCACCCGGCAACCGTATTGTGCGCAAAACAGCGCTGGTACGTGAGCGCCGTAATGCCTGGCGACGCGGGAAAAAGCAGACGTTCAGGGAATATATTGCTCAGATGTCGATTGCCGGGCTGCGTGAAGAGCCTGCACAGGACTGGTTATCTTTGCATAAACGGCTGGCCAGCGATGGTCTGTATATCACGATGCAGGAAGGGGAACTGGTGGTGAAGGATGGCTGGGACAGAGCGCGGGAAGGTGTTGCACTCAGTTCGTTCGGACCGTCATGGACAGCTGAAAAACTGGGGCGGAAACTGGGGGAATATCAGCCTGTACCGACAGATATTTTCAGTCAGGTGGGGACACCCGGTCGTTATGATCCGGAAGCCATAAACGTTGATATCCGGCCGGAAAAAGTGGCAGAAACGGAGAGTCTGAAACAGTATGCCTGCCGTCATTTTGCCGAACGCTTACCGGCAATGGCGCGCAATGGTGAACTGAAAAGCTGCCTGGCTGTACACCGTACTCTGGCAGAGGCGGGATTATGGATGGGGATCCAGCACGGGCATCTGGTACTGCATGATGGATTTGATAAACAACAGACACCAGTACGTGCAGACAGTGTGTGGCCGTTGTTAACGCTGGAAAATATCAGAAAACTGAATGGCGGCTGGCAGTCTGTACCGAAGGATATTTTTACTCAGGTTGTACCACAAAGTCGCTTTAGTGGGCATCGAATGGATATGCATCCGGTCAGTGATCATGAATGGCACAGAATGAGAACAGGGGCTGGCCCACAGGGGGCAATTAAGCGGGAGATTTTCTCTGACAAAGAGAGTCTGTGGGGATATGCAGTCAGCCATTGTGCCCGTGATATTCAGTACATGATCTCTGAAGGGCGCTTTAGCTGGCAGAACTGCCATGAACTGTTTGCCCGCAGTGGACTGATGTTACAGAAACTGCATCATGGTCTTGTGATTGTGGATGCGTTTAATCATGACCAGACACCGGTTAAAGCCAGCAGCATTCATCCGGATTTGACTTTGTCCAGAGCAGAGCCGCAGGCCGGGCCATTTGAAATTGCAGCGGCGGATATTTTCGATCGGGTGAAGCCTGAAAGCCGTTATAACCCTGATATGGCTGTCAGTGACAGTAAGGAACCCGGGTTTAAACGGGATCCTGAATTGCGCCGCCGTCGTCGTGAAACCCGTGCAGCTGCGCGGGAAGATTTGCGTGCGCGTTACCTTGCATGGAAGGAGCACTGGCGTAAACCCGATTTACGTTACGGCGAACGGTTACGGGAAGTTCATGCTGCCTGCCGCCGGCGCAAGGCGCATATCCGCGTACAGTTCAGGGATCCGCAAGTGCGTAAGCTGCATTACCATATTGCGGAAGTGCAGCGAATGCAGGCGCTGATCAGGCTGAAGGAAAGCGTCAGGGAAGAGCGACTGTCGCTGATGGCGGAAGGTAAGTGGTACCCGCTGTCTTACAGGCAGTGGGTGGAGCAGATGGCGGTTCAGGGGGATTCTGCTGCTGTATCTCAGTTACGTGGATGGAATTATCGCGACAGAAGGAATGATGAGGTGCTTTTAACCACGCCTCAACGCTGTGTGGTTCTTTGTGAACCAGGCTCCACCCCGATTCACAGGGATATCGGTGGCATGGTGGCGACTTTGCAGCGTAATGGCAGTGTGCGTTTCCGTGATGCGACAACAGGAGAGTACGTCTGTACAGATTATGGTGATCGCGTTGTTTTCAGCAACAGTGCCGATAACAAAACACTGAAGAAAAGGATGGTCAGGGTGTCCAGTGTGCTTTTTGCAAGGGATCCCCGAATGGGGTTTGAGCCGGAAGGTCAGGATGCACAATTTAACCGTATGTTTGCTGATATGGTTGCGTGGAAAAACGTGCAGCGGGATGAGCGTAAGGGGCACTACAGGATAAGTCGTTCTGATGTTGATCAACTGAGGGTCAGTAGTGAAAAACGTTTTCGTGATTATCTTAAAGGGCGTGATACTGAATCACACACTTACCATCATGCAACGGATGAAAATAAGTGGGAGCCGCCATCACCGGGGATGTAAAAATCATGTAGACAGGGTGATTAAATCACCGTAATGTGTCCTCGTTGTGTATACATTATGGGGGAGATATGCGAACACAGGTGACACTGCAAAAATGGGGCAACAGTATTGCTCTCCGGTTAACCGGAAATCTGAAAACCGTGCCGGGTTTTTCGGCAGGAGATGTGGTTGATGTGGAAATCAGTGAGAAAGGATTGATCGTGGAAAAACCGGTGAGACCTCGTCTTACAGAGGCTGTATTGCTTGCGGGGCTGACGCCATTTTCCGCGCATGCAGATGAAGCTGCCACTCTTCTTGATAAGGAGAGTGAGTTCTGATGTTTGTTCCAAAGCGTGGTGATATTTGCTGGCTTGATTTTGAACCCCAAAAAGGAAAAGAAATTGGCAAATATCGTCCGGCATTAATCCTGTCCCATGAGCAATATAATCGTTTAACAGGGCTTGTCATATGCTGCCCTGTCAGTACGAGTATCCGGGGCGCTCCAACAGAGGTTCCTGTTACTAATCTCGATGCACCAAGTGTGGTGGCCACAACGCTCATACAGACACTTGACTGGCGGCAAAGGCAAGTGCGTTTAATTACGGAAGCAGAAGAGGGCGTATTTGATGAGGTGCTTGAGAGAGTGATCACTCTGATTGGTGGTGAACATTTACTGAAGTGAAGGAGCCTGTTTAAGATTCTGTGTAAATGCCTTTCTCAGAAGTGACCGTCCAGGCGGTCACCGAACTCGATAATAAAGCGGCTCATTGCCATTCGCCAGTCCTTCAACGGCATCGTCCATTTCCGGGACGCAGACTGGATTGCCAGCCACACCACTTTTTTCACCGAGTCGTCTGTCGGGAACACTTTACGCTTTTTGATCGCATGGCGGATCACGCTGTTTAGCGACTCGATGGCATTCGTCGTATAGATCACTTTGCGGATGTCCGTTGGATAAGCGAAGAACGTGGCAAGATTCGGCCAGTTAGCCTGCCAGCTTCGGCTTATCTGAGGATAGCGACTGTCCCAGGCCGCAGCGAACGCTTCCAGTGCCTGCTGACCTGCCTCTTCCGTGGGAGCCTGATAAATCGCTTTCAGGTCGCGAGTGACGGCTTTGTAGTCCTTCCATGACACGAAGCGCAGGCTGTTGCGCACCATATGCACGATGCATAACTGGATGCGGGCCTTCGGATATACTGTGTTGATGGCATCCGGGAAGCCTTTCAGGCCATCCACACAGGCGATGAGGATATCGTTCAGACCGCGGTTTTTCAGTTCAGTCAGCACATTGAGCCAGAACTTCGCCCCTTCATTTTCGGCCAGCCACATACCCAGCAGTTCTTTCTGACCTTCGATATTGATGCCCAGTGCCAGGAACACCGATTTGTTGATGACGCGACTGTCCTGCCGAACTTTCAGGACGATACAGTCAAGATAAACAATGGGTAAACAGCATCCAGTGTAAGCGTACAGCCTGAACCGTCTGGTCAGAATCTGACGAATTAGACAAAGTGGTGTCCACCAAATAAGTAGTGGGAACCAAAGTGTCAGATATGCAGAAAAATGTGACTCCCGGCAGGCGAAAAGGCTGCCCTAATTATCCTCCCGAATTTAAACAGCAGCTCGTTGCTGCCTCCTGTGAACCCGGGATATCCATCTCAAAACTTGCTCTTGAAAATGGCATTAACGCCAATCTGTTGTTCAAATGGCGACAACAATGGCGCGAGGGAAAGCTGCTATTACCTTCTTCAGAGAGCCCCCAGCTACTTCCTGTGACTCTCGATGCAGCTGCCGAACAGCCAGAATCGCTCGCAGAGGACCCGGAAACCCTCAGTATCAGCTGTGAGGTAACGTTCCGGCACGGGACGCTCCGCTTCAATGGCAATGTCAGCGAAAAGCTCCTGACTCTGCTGATACAGGAACTGAAGCGATGATCCCGTTACCTTCCGGGACCAAAATTTGGCTGGTTGCCGGTATCACCGATATGAGAAATGGCTTCAACGGCCTGGCTGCGAAAGTACAGACGGCGCTGAAAGACGATCCCATGTCCGGCCATGTTTTCATTTTCCGGGGCCGCAGCGGCAGTCAGGTTAAACTGCTGTGGTCCACCGGTGACGGACTGTGCCTCCTGACCAAACGGCTGGAGCGTGGGCGCTTCGCCTGGCCGTCAGCCCGTGATGGCAAAGTGTTCCTTACACAGGCGCAGCTGGCGATGCTGCTGGAAGGTATCGACTGGCGACAGCCTAAGCGGCTGCTGACCTCCCTGACCATGCTGTAAATCTCTTTATCCTGGTTGTCACAGAATAAGCCCGGTAAAATACGGGCTTATGAACGACATCTCTTCTGACGACATCTTCCTGCTGAAACAGCGCCTGGCCGAACAGGAAGCGCTGATCCACGCCCTGCAGGAAAAGCTGAGCAACCGGGAGCGCGAAATAGACCATCTGCAGGCGCAGCTGGATAAACTCCGCCGGATGAACTTCGGCAGTCGTTCCGAAAAAGTCTCCCGCCGTATCGCACAAATGGAAGCCGATCTGAACCGGCTTCAGAAAGAGAGCGATACGCTGACTGGTAGGGTGTATGACCCGGCAGTACAGCGTCCGTTGCGTCAGACCCGCATCCGTAAGCCGTTCCCTGAATCACTACCCCGTGACGAAAAGCGACTGTTGCCTGCGGCGCCGTGCTGCCCGAACTGCGGCGGTTCACTGAGCTATCTGGGCGAGGATACCGCCGAACAGCTGGAGTTGATGCGTAGCGCCTTCCGGGTTATCCGGACGGTACGGGAAAAACATGCCTGTACTCAGTGCGATGCCATCGTGCAGGCACCTGCACCTTCGCGGCCCATCGAGCGGGGTATCGCCGGACCGGGGCTGCTGGCCCGCGTGCTGACCTCGAAGTATGCAGAGCACACCCCGCTGTATCGCCAGTCAGAAATATACGGCCGGCAAGGTGTGGAGCTGAGCCGTTCACTGCTGTCGGGCTGGGTGGATGCATGCTGCCGGCTGCTGTCTCCGCTGGAAGAGGCGCTTCATGGCTATGTCATGACTGACGGCAAACTCCATGCCGATGATACCCCGGTCCAGGTACTGCTGCCGGGTAATAAGAAGACGAAGACCGGGCGGTTGTGGGCGTATGTTCGTGATGACCGCAATGCCGGGTCAGCGTTGGCACCTGCAGTGTGGTTCGCTTACAGCCCGGACAGAAAAGGCATCCATCCGCAGACTCATCTTGCTTGCTTCAGCGGTGTGCTGCAAGCGGATGCGTACGCCGGGTTCAACGAGCTGTATCGCAATGGTGGGATAACGGAAGCTGCCTGCTGGGCTCATGCCCGCCGAAAGATCCACGATGTGCACGTCCGCATCCCGTCAGCACTGACGGAAGAAGCCCTGGAGCAGATCGGTCAGTTGTACGCCATAGAGGCGGATATAAGGGGAATGCCGGCAGAGCAGCGGCTTGCTGAACGTCAGCGAAAAACGAAACCGCTGTTGAAATCCCTGGAAAGCTGGTTGCGTGAAAAGATGAAGACCCTGTTCTTCGGCTCTGGCCATGGTGGTGAGCGGGGAGCGCTACTGTACAGCCTGATCGGGACGTGCAAACTGAATGACGTGGATCCAGAAAGCTACCTTCGCCATGTGCTTGGCGTCATAGCAGACTGGCCGGTCAACCGGGTCAGCGAACTGCTTCCGTGGCGCATAGCACTGCCAGCTGAATAACACATCCCCGTCAATACGGCCCTCGCTGTACGCTTACTTTTGTTCGGACTGCTTATGGCCTTTTTCCACTGGTGTAGCAGGAAAGTTAACCGGCTGCCACCATGGGATGACGTGTAAACCGTGCAGGCATGTTTTCACGTGGTGACGCTTTCATTGGGGGTCTACGCCGGAACCCCAATATTGTTCACATACATGAATTTGAAAAACTAAGCGATACTGCTGTCCGTACCTTATAAACTTATTTCAACGCTTCCGGCAGCGTCACAATCCACAGTTCACTGTCAGACTCCGGTTTCTCCAGTGGCTTCACTCTGAGGGTCGTTTCAACCTGCTTGTCGTCAAGCGTCAGCTTTCCTTCCGCGTTCACCCGATAATCCTTGAATGTCTTGCCCTCGACCGGATGTTGCATCGCCACCTTCACGCCAAAGTCGTTATCGTTCGCCACCGCCAGCGTTTTGCTGTCGATCAGCGCCAACCCTTCAGCCTTCTCCTGCTGCCAGCCCAAGGAGCGCAGATCAACAACCTGCGTTTTCTGCGCAAGGGTAATGCCGCGCTGTGACAGGGTTTTCTCATCATCAAACTCCGGATACTCACCCGGCTTGTCGAAGCCTGACAGGTCGCTCGCCTTATTGAGATCGACCTCGTAAATCAGGTTACGCATTCTGTTGTTTTTATCTCTTCCCTGTTCGATCAGCAGGATGTGCTGGTTATCGAGCGCCACGATGTCTCCGATTTTAGCGTCGCTGTTTTTGCTGTAGGCCGCGCTGTCGATAGGATAACCGTACATCGCGGTTTTTCCGCTTGCCGGATCGAAGCTCACCAGACGCGTAAACAGCGCCTTTTTCTTGCTCTTAGCGTCGATATCCAGCGTACTTTGCACGGCGACAATAATACGCCCGTCCGGCATACGGGTGAGGCCTTCAAAGCCGCGGTTCGCCTGACGCCATTTGAGGATATTTGGCAAACCGCCCGCAATCGCTTTTTCCCCTTCCGCCGCCTGCGGACCGTGGATTGCCAGGATTTTCCCTTTACTGTCGATGTTAATCAGGAACGGGCCATACTCATCGCACAGCCAGTAACCTCCTTTACCATCCGGAGTGATCCCTTCCGTATCCAGCCCGCGATTATCCCCCTTCAGTCTATGTAACGTGTCGCTGAAGGCCACTTCATTGGTGGAGCCAATCACGTCGCTTGCCAGCGGCAGACCGTTGATCGCGCCTTTATCGTCATGCAGAGGACGGGGATCGATGGCCTCCGCTTTGCCGTTTTGTACACGAATCGTCATCAGCAGCGGCGCGAAATCTGGCGTAACGAAAATTTTAGTTTCGTTTTTCCCCTCTTTCGGTGAATCCGCGTTCGGACCGCGATCGGTAATGGTTGCGAATGTCAGGGCATCGCCCTGTTTACCGGTGAACAGCAGGCCAGAACCTATCCCAACCGGAAGGCCGTTCGGGAATGCACTGGCAAATGCGCCGGCGTAGTTCACGTGCGTGCCTTCTGGAAAACTGACGACATAGCGCTCAGCCGTAGGTTGTGCCGCCAGGGCAGAGAAAGAGAGCGTACAACCGATTAGCACGGGAATAATTTTTCTTTTCATATTGTTAGCATCCATAAAGTGAAGATCACACTACACCATAAAGAAGAAACGAGTCAGGAAAATGACATCGAATGGCAACATGCGCGGGCCTGAGGCCAAAGAAATGTAAAACACTGTTGTTATTTGTAACAACGGAAACATTTACGGAAATTATTTGTCTTTCTTCGTGATCAAAAATGCTGTGTCTTGTTGGATTGGAGTGATGAGGGCTGCGTTTAGGAAACGCCCTATATTGTACGGTTGCATTATCGCGGTAGGGGTAATGCACGTGTCAGTATGATGAGCTGACCACACTCACGTGGGTGGACTGGTATAACAATCGACGATTGCTGGAAAGGCAGGGCCATATCCCACCGGCAGAAGCAGAAAAAGCTTATTATGCTTCCATCGGAAACGATGATCTGGCAGCCTGAGTTCACAGATAAAACACTCTCCAGGAAACCCGGGGCGGTTCAATTGCTGGATAAGATCATAACGATACACCGGGTTAAACAGGTGGTCACTGCTTCACTGAAGCTGCGTGATTATGATGGTCAGGTAGCAGAAGCTATGCCCATGATACCAAAATGACGAAAGCCGAAATGTCTGAAAGCGTGTGTATTACCTGAAAATATGACCGGCTCCGGGGTACGTAACCGATTCAACAAAGCCAATCGATATTACAAAACGAGAGGGACTATATATTTCGTTTTCAGATAAGACTCCTTGAGAGATTATCCTTTATGTAAAATCTCAAATATCACCTGATGTAATGTCAATGATAATATTAAGTGCGCTCTGAACAACATCTTTCTTGGTGTGATTAACATCTGACAAAAAGAACATCAGCTTCTTTATTATGTTCTTGTTGTTTATTATTTCACGCTCACAGAATAAAGCGTTGACTGCCTCTTCTATGACATTTCTCTCGTAAAAAAATTGAGAGTTAGCTTCATATAAAATATTGGCCAATTTTTCACCAAAACCATATTATAATAATCACTGTGCATCTTTCTCCCCCAGGGTTCAGTCAATAATTTTACCATGCCTAATTATGACAGGTGTAACAAGCATATTTTGCTATATAAATAAAATACATAATACTGATTATTGTAAGAACAGGAAGCAGACTAATGGTTTTTTTTTGTGAGCACATTCCTTCTTATGTAGGAAGAGGCTGTATTATATTCAGTCAACTCTTTTTTACTAAAAACATTATCTATGCCATCAAAGTTGCCTGCTAGCTAATTTTTAGGATATCGCCTTGTCGTGGATTATGCACTCTAAACATGTAGAAGGTATTCATTACAAATACACAGACGGCCATCTTTTGTAAAATGGATGCCGTTTTAAGTGAGATTCTGATTTTCAAATTGTTCCGGACTGAGACCGCCACACCAACTGTACCATCGCCAGCGATTGTAATCGCACTCGATATAATTAAGTAAGTTTGCTGATTTTGCTGTTTACTGCGACAGATGTAAAGCTGTGGTGATTCATGCAGACTAAGTTCACGGACTCCGGCAGTAATACCGATGCATTCTGCAAGCTTCAGATCTTAACTACGAAATTCATGCGAATGGTGTTTACGTTTTTTTACTGGTTGAAACTGTTTTGTCTTGTGAGTCACCTCTGACTGAGAGTTTACTCACTTAGCCGCGTGTCCACTATTGCTGGGTAAGATCACAACACTTTAAAATGCCCTATATAGGGTTAACCAGTAATTATCTGTATGATAGCTTTGAGTTCGGGAGGAGGTAATGACTCCAACTTACTGATAGTGTTTTATGTTCAGATAATGCCCGATGACCTTGTCATGCAACTCCACCGATTTTGAGAACGACAGTAACTTCCGTCCCAGCCTTGCCAGATGTTGTCTCAGATTCAGATTATGTCGCTCAATGCGCTGAGTGTAACGCTTGCTGATAACGTGCAGCTTTCCCTTCAGGCGTGATTCATACAGCGGCCAGCCATCCGTCATCTATACCACGACCTCAAAGGCCGACAGCAGGCTCAGAAGACGCTCCAGTGTGGCCAGAGTGCGTTCACCGAAGACGTGCGCCACAACCGTCCTCCGTATCCTGTCATACGCGTAAAACAGCCAGCGCTGACGTGATTTAGCACCGACGTAGCCCCACTGTTCGTCCATTTCCGCGCAGACGATGACGTCACTGCCCGGCTGTATGCGCGAGGTTACCGACTGCGGCCTGAGTTTTTTAAGTGACGTAAAATCGTGTTGAGGCCAACGCCCATAATGCGGGCTGTTGCCCGGCATCCAACGCCATTCATGGCCATATCAATGATTTTCTGGTGCGTACCGGGTTGAGAAGCGGTGTAAGTGAACTGCAGTTGCCATGTTTTACGGCAGTGAGAGCAGAGATAGCGCTGATGTCCGGCAGTGCTTTTGCCGTTACGCACCACGCCTTCAGTAGCGGAGCAGGAAGGACATCTGATGGAAATGGAAGCCACGCAAGCACCTTAAAATCACCATCATACACTAAATCAGTAAGTTGGCAGCATTACCGAAATCCCCATCCTTTAGGGCAGTGAGGATGTCAATAATAGCAGACCACATCATGAGTCATTCTGACCGACACATGCCAGAAGCAGAGGCTCCATCCCATTTTATACCTACCTTATAACACTTAGAAAAACAACATGTTAAAAATGTCTATTGGAAACAATTTTATTTCCAATTGTAATGATAACCATTCTCATATTAATATGACTACGTGATAATTAACTTTTGATGCACTCCGCATGTCTGACCGCGCCACTACCACAGCTTCCTTAACGTTCGAGTCGCTTTATGGCACACATCACGGCTGGTTGAAAAGCTGGCTGACGCGCAAACTCCAGTCTGCTTTTGATGCAGATGACATTGCCCAGGACACTTTTTTGCGGGTAATGGTCAGCGAAACGCTCTCGACGATCCGCGATCCTCGCTCCTTCCTCTGCACTATCGCCAAACGCGTGATGGTGGACCTGTTTCGCCGAAACGCGCTGGAAAAAGCGTATCTGGAGATGCTGGCGCTTATGCCGGAGGGGGGAGCGCCTTCACCTGAGGAACGCGAAAGCCAACTCGAGACCCTACAACTCCTCGACAGCATGCTGGACGGGCTAAACGGCAAAACACGTGAAGCGTTTCTGCTTTCGCAACTGGATGGTCTGACATACAGCGAGATTGCGCACAAACTCGGTGTTTCCATCAGCTCCGTGAAAAAATACGTGGCGAAAGCCGTCGAGCACTGCCTGCTGTTCCGTCTGGAGTATGGGTTATGAATCCTTTGTTAACCGATTCCCGCCGTCAGGCGCTGCGTTCAGCTTCCCACTGGTATGCCGTGCTAAGCGGCGAGCGCGTCAGCCCACAACAGGAAGCGCGCTGGCAACAGTGGTATGAACAGGATCAGGATAACCAGTGGGCCTGGCAGCAGGTTGAAAACCTGCGCAACCAGCTTGGCGGTGTGCCTGGCGACGTTGCCAGCAGGGCGTTGCACGATACCCGCCTCACCCGCCGTCACGTGATGAAAGGATTACTGCTGTTGCTCGGCGCTGGCGGAGGCTGGCAGCTCTGGCAGTCGGAAACCGGCGAAGGTCTGCGGGCAGATTACCGCACCGCCAAAGGCACAGTCAGCCGTCAGCAACTGGAAGATGGCTCCCTGCTCACGCTGAATACCCAAAGCGCGGCGGATGTGCGTTTTGATGCGCATCAGCGCACCGTCCGGCTCTGGTACGGTGAAATCGCCATTACTACCGCGAAAGATGCCCTGCAACGCCCCTTCCGTGTCCTGACCCGTCAGGGCCAGCTCACTGCTTTAGGGACAGAATTTACCGTCCGCCAGCAGGATAATTTCACGCAGCTTGACGTGCAGCAGCACGCTGTGGAAGTGCTTCTCGCCAGTGCCCCCGCGCAAAAACGCATCGTGAACGCTGGTGAAAGCCTGCAGTTCAGCGCCTCTGAGTTTGGCGCAGTGAAACCGCTGGATGACGAGAGTACAAGCTGGACGAAGGACATCCTGAGCTTCAGCGATAAACCGCTGGGTGAGGTGATAGCCACGCTAACCCGTTACCGCAACGGCGTGCTGCGCTGCGATCCCGCCGTTGCCGGGCTGCGCCTGAGCGGGACGTTCCCGCTGAAAAATACCGATGCGATCCTGAACGTTATCGCGCAAACGCTTCCCGTTAAAATTCAGTCTATTACGCGGTACTGGATAAACATTTCACCACTGTAAGGAAAATAATTCTTATTTCGATTGTCCTTTTTACCCTTCTCGTTCGACTCATAGCTGAACACAACAAAAATGATGATGGGGAAGGTATGACGCCGTTACGCGTTTTTCGTAAAACAACACCTTTGGTTAACACCATTCGCCTGAGCCTGCTGCCGCTGGCCGGTCTCTCGTTTTCCGCTTTTGCTGCACAGGTTAATATCGCACCGGGATCGCTCGATAAAGCGCTCAATCAGTATGCCGCACACAGCGGATTTACCCTCTCGGTTGACGCCAGCCTGACGCGCGGCAAGCAGAGCAACGGCCTGCACGGCGATTACGACGTCGAGAGCGGCCTGCAACAACTGCTGGACGGCAGCGGACTGCAGGTAAAACCGCTGGGAAATAACAGCTGGACGCTGGAGCCCGCGCCCGCACCAAAAGAAGATGCCCTGACCGTGGTCGGCGACTGGCTGGGTGATGCGCGTGAAAACGACGTATTTGAACATGCTGGCGCGCGTGACGTGATCCGCCGTGAGGATTTCGCCAAAACCGGCGCAACCACCATGCGTGAGGTACTTAACCGCATCCCTGGCGTCAGCGCGCCGGAAAACAACGGCACCGGCAGCCACGACCTGGCGATGAACTTTGGCATCCGGGGCCTGAGCCCGCGCCTCGCCAGCCGCTCGACCGTCCTGATGGACGGCATCCCCGTCCCCTTCGCCCCTTACGGTCAGCCGCAGCTTTCACTGGCTCCCGTTTCGCTCGGCAACATGGATGCCATTGACGTGGTACGCGGTGGTGGTGCGGTGCGTTACGGACCGCAGAGCGTGGGCGGCGTGGTGAACTTTGTTACCCGTGCCATTCCGCAGGACTTTGGTATCGAGGCGGGCGTGGAAGGTCAGCTCAGCCCAACCTCTTCACAAAACAACCCGAAAGAGACGCACAACCTGATGGTGGGCGGCACAGCGGACAACGGTTTTGGCACCGCGCTGCTCTACTCCGGCACGCGCGGCAGTGACTGGCGCGAGCACAGCGCCACCCGCATCGACGACCTGATGCTGAAAAGCAAATATGCGCCGGATGAGGTGCACACCTTCAACAGCCTGCTGCAATATTACGATGGTGAAGCCGACATGCCCGGTGGCCTGTCTCGCGCGGATTACGACGCCGATCGCTGGCAATCCACCCGCCCGTATGACCGCTTCTGGGGTCGTCGCAAGCTGGCGAGCCTGGGCTACCAGTTCCAGCCAGACAGCCAGCATAAATTCAACATTCAGGGGTTCTACACCCAAACCCTGCGCAGCGGCTACCTGGAGCAAGGCAAACGCATCACCCTCTCGCCGCGTAACTACTGGGTGCGCGGTATTGAGCCACGCTACAGCCAGATCTTTATGATCGGCCCTTCCGCGCACGAAGTGGGCGTGGGCTATCGCTATTTGAATGAATCAACGCATGAAATGCGTTACTACACCGCCACCAGCAGCGGGCAGTTGCCGTCCGGCTCAAGCCCTTACGACCGCGATACGCGTTCCGGCACCGAGGCGCACGCCTGGTATCTGGATGACAAAATCGACATCGGCAACTGGACCATCACGCCGGGTATGCGTTTCGAACATATCGAGTCATACCAGAACAACGCCATCACAGGCACGCACGAAGAAGTGAGCTATAACGCACCGCTTCCGGCGTTGAACGTGCTCTATCACCTGACTGACAGCTGGAATCTTTATGCAAACACTGAAGGCTCGTTCGGCACCGTACAGTACAGCCAGATTGGCAAGGCTGTGCAAAGCGGCAATGTGGAACCGGAAAAAGCGCGAACCTGGGAACTCGGTACCCGCTACGACGACGGCGCGCTGACGGCGGAAATGGGGCTGTTCCTGATTAACTTTAACAATCAGTACGACTCCAACCAGACCAACGACACCGTCACTGCACGTGGCAAAACGCGCCATACCGGGCTGGAAACGCAGGCACGTTACGATCTGGGTACGCTAACGCCAACGCTTGATAACGTTTCCATCTACGCCAGCTATGCGTATGTGAACGCGGAAATCCGCGAGAAAGGCGACACCTACGGCAATCTGGTACCATTCTCCCCGAAACATAAAGGCACGCTGGGCGTGGACTACAAGCCAGGAAACTGGACGTTCAATCTGAACAGCGATTTCCAGTCCAGCCAGTTTGCGGATAACGCCAATACGGTGAAAGAGAGCGCCGACGGCAGTACCGGCCGCATTCCCGGCTTCATGCTCTGGGGCGCACGCGTGGCGTATGACTTTGGCCCGCAGATAGCAGATCTGAACCTGGCATTCGGTGTGAAAAACATCTTCGACCAGGACTACTTCATCCGCTCTTATGACGACAACAACAAAGGCATCTATGCAGGCCAGCCGCGCACGCTGTATATGCAGGGGTCGTTGAAGTTCTGATGTGTTAACGCCCGGCTTGCCGGGCTTTTAGCTGGAATGTGATTATGTTGGCATTTATCCGTTTTCTTTTTGCAGGCCTGCTGCTGGTGATCAGCCACGCCTTTGCCGCCACGGTTCAGGACGAACACGGCACGTTTACACTCGAAAAAACGCCACAACGGATTGTGGTGCTGGAACTCTCGTTCGCCGATGCGCTGGCCGCCGTGGACGTCAGCCCGATCGGTATTGCCGACGATAACGATGCAAAACGCATCCTGCCCGAAGTGCGTGCGCACCTGAAACCGTGGCAGTCCGTCGGAACGCGCGCGCAGCCGAGCCTGGAAGCCATTGCCGCTCTGAAACCAGACCTGATCATTGCCGACAGCAGTCGCCATGCGGGGGTTTACATCGCCTTGCAGCAAATCGCGCCGGTACTGCTGCTTAAGTCCCGCAACGAAACCTACGCTGAAAATTTGCAATCTGCGGCTATCATCGGCGAAATGGTGGGTAAAAAGCGAGAGATGCAGGCACGTCTGGAACAACATAAAGAGAGGATGGCGCAGTGGGCCAGCCAGCTTCCCAAAGGGACACGCGTGGCCTTTGGCACATCACGCGAACAGCAATTCAACCTGCATACTCAGGAGACCTGGACCGGCAGCGTGCTGGCCTCTCTGGGGCTGAACGTTCCCGCTGCGATGGCGGGTGCGTCCATGCCGTCCATCGGCCTGGAGCAACTGCTGGCGGTCAATCCTGCCTGGCTGCTGGTTGCCCACTATCGCGAAGAGAGCATTGTTAAACGCTGGCAACAAGATCCGCTCTGGCAGATGTTAACCGCCGCGCAGAAGCAGCAGGTTGCTTCGGTCGACAGTAACACCTGGGCGCGGATGCGCGGTATTTTTGCTGCAGAGCGTATTGCCGCTGACACGGTAAAAATCTTCCACCATCAGCCGCTTACCGTTGTGAAATGACCGCGATAAAACACCCGGTGCTGCTGTGGGGGCTTCCCGTTGCAGCACTTATTATTATTTTCTGGCTGAGTCTGTTTTGCTACTCGGCCATTCCTGTTTCCGGAGCAGATGCAACCCGCGCCCTGCTGCCTGGACACACGCCAACGCTACCAGAAGCGCTGGTGCAAAACCTTCGTTTGCCACGAAGCCTGGTCGCCGTTCTGATCGGCGCAAGCCTGGCGCTCGCGGGCACGCTGCTGCAAACCCTGACCCACAACCCAATGGCCTCTCCTTCACTGCTCGGCATTAACAGCGGCGCGGCACTGGCTATGGCGCTTACCAGCGCGCTGAGTCCGACGCCGATTGCAGGCTATTCTCTGTCGTTCATCGCGGCATGCGGGGGCGGCGTGAGCTGGCTGCTGGTCATGACCGCAGGAGGCGGATTTCGTCATACCCATGACAGAAACAAACTGATCCTCGCGGGTATCGCGCTGTCGGCCTTTTGTATGGGCCTTACCCGCATCACCCTGCTGCTGGCCGAAGATCATGCTTACGGCATCTTTTACTGGCTGGCAGGCGGAGTGTCCCACGCCCGCTGGCAGGATGTCTGGCAGCTCTTGCCGGTGGTGGTCACTGCAGTCCCTGTCGTGTTGCTGCTGGCGAATCAACTGAACCTGCTCAACCTCAGCGACAGCACCGCCCATACGCTGGGAGTGAACCTGACGAGGCTACGTTTGGTCATCAATATGTTAGTGCTGCTTCTGGTTGGTGCGTGCGTCAGCGTGGCAGGTCCGGTGGCGTTTATCGGTCTGCTGGTGCCACATCTGGCGCGCTTCTGGGCAGGCTTCGATCAGCGCAACGTACTGCCAGTGAGCATGCTGCTGGGGGCCACGCTGATGCTGCTGGCAGATGTACTCGCACGCGCGCTGGCCTTCCCCGGAGATCTGCCCGCAGGCGCAGTGCTGGCGCTGATTGGCAGCCCTTGCTTTGTCTGGCTTGTGAGGAGGCGAGGATGAAAATTGCGCTGGTTATTTTCATCACCCTTGCCCTGGCGGGCTGTGCGCTGTTATCACTCCATATGGGAGTGATCCCCGTGCCGTGGCGCGCGCTGCTGACCGACTGGCAGGCCGGACGCGAGCATTATTATGTATTGATGGAGTACCGACTGCCGCGCTTGCTGCTGGCACTGTTTGTCGGTGCAGCCCTCGCCGTGGCGGGCGTGCTGATACAGGGGATTGTGCGCAACCCTCTGGCATCACCGGATATTCTCGGCGTTAACCATGCCGCCAGCCTGGCCTCTGTGGGGGCTCTACTTCTTATGCCGTCACTGCCCGTGATGGTGCTGCCGCTGCTGGCCTTTGCGGGCGGCATGGCGGGGTTGATATTACTGAAGATGCTGGCAAAGACCCACCAGCCGATGAAGCTGGCGCTCACCGGCGTGGCGCTTTCTGCATGCTGGGCCAGCCTGACGGATTATCTGATGCTCTCGCGCCCACAGGATGTGAACAACGCCCTGCTGTGGCTGACCGGCAGCTTATGGGGCCGTGACTGGAGCTTTGTGAAGATTGCCATCCCGCTGATGATTTTATTTCTGCCGCTGAGCCTGAGTTTTTGCCGCGATCTCGACCTCCTTGCACTCGGCGATGCGCGCGCCACCACGCTCGGTGTGTCGGTGCCCCATACCCGATTCTGGGCTTTGTTACTAGCTGTCGCCATGACATCTACCGGCGTGGCCGCCTGCGGCCCGATTAGCTTTATTGGTCTCGTGGTGCCGCATATGATGCGTAGCATCACCGGTGGACGTCACCGCAGACTGCTGCCTGTTTCGGCCCTGACAGGTGCGTTGCTGTTGGTGGTTGCCGATCTGCTGGCGAGAATTATTCATCCCCCACTGGAGCTCCCGGTTGGCGTGCTGACCGCCATTATCGGTGCGCCGTGGTTTGTCTGGTTGCTTGTGAGAATGCGATAAATGACTTTACGAACTGAAAATCTGACGGTCAGTTACGGGACAGACAAGGTACTTAACGACGTTTCACTCTCACTGCCAACGGGGAAGATCACCGCCCTGATCGGTCCTAACGGTTGCGGGAAATCGACGCTGTTAAACTGTTTTTCGCGGCTTTTAATGCCGCAGTCTGGCACCGTATTTCTCGGCGATAATCCCATAAATATGCTCTCATCGCGCCAGTTGGCCCGCAGGCTTTCGCTGCTGCCTCAGCACCATTTAACGCCAGAGGGGATCACAGTCCAGGAGCTGGTTTCGTATGGTCGTAATCCCTGGCTGTCACTCTGGGGGCGTCTCTCCGCTGAAGACAATGCACGAGTTAATGTCGCCATGAACCAGACCCGGATCAATCATCTTGCCGTTCGTCGGTTAACCGAGCTTTCCGGCGGTCAGCGCCAGCGCGCATTTCTGGCGATGGTCCTGGCCCAGAATACGCCCGTTGTATTACTTGATGAGCCAACCACCTATCTTGATATCAATCACCAGGTGGACCTGATGCGGTTGATGGGCGAACTCCGGACTCAGGGGAAAACGGTGGTCGCTGTGCTGCACGACCTTAATCAGGCTAGCCGGTACTGCGATCAACTGGTGGTAATGGCAAACGGACATGTTATGGCGCAAGGCACACCAGAAGAGGTGATGACCCCAGGATTGCTGAGAACAGTATTCAGCGTGGAAGCGGAAATACACCCCGAGCCGGTATCTGGCAGGCCGATGTGCCTAATGAGGTAGATTGCACAGGCCGTAAGAACCAAACCACGACTGAATGAAACTGGACTGGCGCCAGCAAGCCTGTTCAGACTGGGGCTGAACTTTTCCGGACTCTGAAAGATTACCAATACTCATCGTCCATCCGCTTGCTTTAGGCTGACAGGTTCATAATCAACGCAAACCAGAGCTGTACAGGCTTGGGCGCGGCTTTCAAACCAGTCGTGATCACGGCAATCAATTTTGAACTCTGCTTAACGGACATTTCTGTATAACCCTTACGGCAACGAAAAACGCGAAGTTAAAATTTTAGAAACCCAAAAACGTGACATGACTAAGTTTAGATTTCAGGGGGGGAGATCAAAAAATTTCGCTCTGTGCCAGAGCGGACATTCACGGAGCTGGTTCATTACCAATGAGGTTGGGCTTTTGAGGATAAATCAATGATCAGACGCCAACGTAAATCAAAAGCAACCCTGGAACGGAATTGCTAATCCAGTTTCTGACCATCGATTTTTCTAAAAAGTGTGCGTTTGCTACTACTTAGGTAGGTGCAGCTTTCTTAATCACCGGCAGCCACGTTATACAGGCCAGTTGATGGATCGATTGTTATCAATGATATCTTTATGAGTCGGTGTCTCACCCAGCTTACCGAAGCTGGCATAAAGTGAAGGCAGACGGGCCCGTCCTTCTCCCTTTTTCGCCAGAGGGAAAGCGCGAAGCATGGTGGCAGCCTCCCAGTCACAACAATAGGATGGTGTGCACGGCTGCTGACGCCATGATTCAGCGATAGAGCCGGAAAATACGGGGTCAAAGCCGGTATCATTAACCAGAGTCATCGTGACCTGTACTGCGGCTGGATGATCTCCTGCTACTGCAACTGCTAGGCGACCGCGGCTCCCTTCAGGTAGTCTGTTGTGGTCAACTAAAACTGGCCTCCGCGTTAGAGTTTTTCCAGTATCGGTTTTCTGATTCGTTTGGTGGTAACCCACCATTATATTCGTGCGGTCTTAGTGCGCTGTAATATCCAACGATAT
>OERV01000187.1_pt1 | contig 22991 bp, 17 predicted proteins | sample 1540121 | NCBI WGS metagenome assembly OERV01 (sample SAMEA3891239, study PRJEB23780) | metagenome | biome: terrestrial biome; feature: animal house; material: water of meat washing | place: Italy | collected 2015-05-12 | reverse complement strand
GCATTAATTTGATTGAAATATGATCTAGTTTGTGAAGGTAGTTAATATTGGTCATACCAATATTAACTTTTAATTGAAGTTTTACTTCATTTTAAATCAAAATAAGCCAAGCATAAGTCATTATTGGTTTGTTTCTCTTTACGGTTGCTTATATTGGTCTGTCCAATATTGGCAAAAGTGCCAATAATATGCTCAAAATTAAATCTTAGTAAGCATTTCAAGGAGATGACAATGCTTCAATGGCAGCAAATGTATGACCCGATGGGGAATATTTGGATTTCAAGTCTAATTGCACTGATTCCGATTATCTTCTTCTTTTTGGCGCTCGCGGTATTTCGTTTAAAAGGCAGTGTGGCAGGTACGATCACTGTTGTACTTGCACTTCTTGTCTCTTTATTTGCCTATAAGATGCCTGTGCTGATGGCATTCGCATCGATGGCTTATGGTTTCCTCTACGGTTTATGGCCGATTGCATGGATCATTATTGGTGCTGTATTCCTGTATAAAATTTCAGTGAAGACAGGCCAGTTCGACATCATTCGTTCTTCTATTCTCTCAATTACTGAAGACCAGCGTTTACAAATGCTGTTGGTGGGTTTTGCTTTCGGTACCTTCTTAGAGGGTGCGGCAGGCTTTGGTGCTCCTGTGGCGATTACCGCAGCATTATTAGTCGGTTTAGGCTTTAAACCGTTATATGCAGCAGGTCTCTGTCTAATCGTAAACACAGCACCTGTGGCTTTTGGTGCAATGGGTATTCCAATTATTGTTGCTGGACAAGTCTCTGGTGTCGATACGATGGAAATCAGCCAAATGGTGGGCCGTCAGCTACCATTTATGGTGCCAATCGTGTTGTTCTGGATTATGGCAATCATGGACGGCTGGCGCGGTGTTAAAGAAACATGGCCAGCAGTTGTGGTAGGTGCAAGTAGCTTTGCAATTGCACAATACTTAACTTCTAACTTTGTTGGTCCAGAATTACCCGATATTACGGCTGCAATTGCATCCTTGGTTTCTTTAACAATTTTGTTTAAATACTGGCAGCCGAAGCACATTTTCCGTTTTGCAGATCAAGACGCAACGATGAGTGAAGATGTGGCTGCACAAAAACAGCAAAAATACACTGTAGGACAAATTGCAAAAGCATGGTCTCCATTCGCGATTTTAACTGTGATGGTGACGATCTGGAGTGTGAAACCGTTTAAGGATTTATTTGCCAAAGACGGTGCATTGCATGATCTCGTGATTTCAATCAAAGTACCATTTTTGCATCAAATGATTCAAAAAATGCCACCTGTGGTTGCTGAAATTAAAGACTATGACGCGATTTACAAGTTTGATTGGATCTCGGCGACAGGAACTGCGATCTTTATTGCAGCATTGATCACCATTGCCTATTTGAAGATGAAACCGAAAGATGCTGTGGTAACTTTTGGTGAAACTCTGAATGAGTTGAAAGTTCCCATTTATTCAATTGGTATGGTGTTGTCTTTTGCTTTTATCGCAAACTATTCGGGTATGTCTTCGACCTTGGCTTTGGCCCTTGCACATACAGGTTCGGCATTTACGTTCTTCTCGCCTTTCTTGGGTTGGTTGGGTGTATTCCTCACGGGTTCAGATACTTCTGCCAATGCACTGTTTTCAGCACTTCAAGCCACTACGGCTCAGCAAATTGGTGTGCCAGAAGTTTTACTGGTGGCAGCAAATACCAGTGGTGGTGTGACCGGTAAGATGATTTCACCTCAATCGATTGCGATTGCGTGTGCGGCGGTAGGACTGGTTGGTAAAGAGTCTGATTTATTCCGTTTTACCTTAAAACACAGTATAACGTTCACAATTATGATGGGTATTATGATTACTCTACAAGCCTATGTGTTCCCATGGATGATTCCATAACACAAATTGTGTATCAACGTTAAGGAAAGCAGATGAAAGTCTCCGATAAAGCTGTACAAAGCCTGCGTGTATTGATTGAACAAAGCAATATGCAAGTTGGAGACCGTCTGCCTGCTGAAAGAAAACTGTGTGAACAGCTTCAAGTCTCTCGCTCTTCTTTAAGAGAGGCCATTTCGCAGTTGACCAGCATGGGTATGTTGGTCAGCAAAGTGGGGGCGGGGACTTTTTTAAAACAATTACCAGCAACTTGGTCCAGTTATCAAATCGTACAACCGATTAGTAATTTGATGAGTGAGGATCCTGCCTACCGATTTGATGTGCAAGAGGCGCGCATTATTTTAGAAGGTGGAACAACTTGGTATGCAGCACAACGCGCAACCCAAGAAGATCTGGTGAACATCCGACATCATTATGATCAGATTAACCATTTTCAGGCTTTGGGAAATGATGACGAGGCGGCTCGTGCAGATGCGAAATTTCATTTAGCGATTGCTGAAGCATCTCATAATTTGGTTTTGATTCAGATGATGCGTGGTCTGTTCGATTTGTTGCAGTTCAACGTCGCTTTGGGACGCCGAAAAGTCTATAGCGAAGCACACCGTTTTGATCAATTGCATGATCAGCACTTTCAAGTCATGAATGCAATTGAACGTCGTGATCCAGAAGCTGCACGTAAAGCAGTCTGTGGACACATTGAGTTTGTAGTACAACAGGTGCGAATGATTGATGAGGAAGAAGCTCGTCGTCAGCGCGCCAGTCGATTAAACAGGATATAAGCATGATTATTTCTTCTGCCAATGACTACCGTGAAGCGGCACGACGTCGTTTACCGCCATTTTTATTCCATTACATCGATGGTGGTGCGTATGCAGAATATACCCTGAAGCGTAATGTAGAAGATTTATCAAAAATTGCTTTGCGCCAGCGTGTACTGAACGACATGTCACAGTTAAGTTTAGAGACCAAACTGTTTGATGAAACTTTGTCGATGCCTGTTGCATTATCTCCTGTGGGTTTAACAGGCATGTATGCACGCCGCGGTGAAGTTCAAGCTGCGGTCGCTGCAGATAAAAAGGGTATTCCATTTACACTGTCTACCGTTTCAGTATGTCCAATTGAGGAAGTGGCACCTGCGATTCAGCGTCCAATGTGGTTCCAGCTCTATGTACTACGTGACCGTGGTTTCATGAAAAATGCCTTGGAACGTGCTAAAGCGGCAGGCTGTTCAACCTTGGTGTTTACTGTGGATATGCCTGTTCCGGGCGCGCGTTACCGTGATGCCCACTCGGGTATGAGTGGTCCAAATGCAGCAATGCGCCGTTATATGCAGTCGTGTTTCCACCCACACTGGGCGTGGAATGTCGGCATGATGGGACGTCCGCATGACTTGGGCAATATTTCCAAATACTTAGGTAAGCCTACAGGTCTAGAAGATTATATTGGTTGGTTAGGTTCTAACTTCGATCCGTCTATTTCGTGGAAAGACCTTGAGTGGATTCGTGAGTTTTGGGATGGGCCAATGGTCATTAAAGGAATTTTGGATCCTGAAGATGCCAAAGATGCAGTGCGTTTCGGTGCAGATGGGATTGTGGTTTCAAACCACGGTGGTCGTCAGCTGGATGGCGTTTTATCTTCTGCACGTGCGCTTCCACCAATTGCAGATGCAGTCAAGGGTGATATTAAAATCCTCGCGGATTCGGGTATTCGTAATGGTTTAGACGTGGTACGTATGCTGGCGTTGGGTGCGGACACGTGTATGCTCGGTCGTGCCTTTGTTTATGCTTTAGGTGCGGCAGGCGGTGAGGGTGTTTCAAATCTGCTTGATTTAATTGATAAAGAAATGCGTGTGGCAATGACTTTAACAGGTGCAAAAACCATTGCTGATATTACTTCAGATTGTTTAGTGAAGTTAGAACGAGAGTTGGCTGAGTAAAACTCTCTAATAAAAGCGAATGAATATAAAGAAGCATCCTTTGCCTCATTTTGAATTAAAAAATTTAAGTTCAATTGCGTAGGCGATACCTTACTTTTCAAAGATGAAAAGTAACAAAAATCTTTTGTTGGGCGAGGGGTACGTCCTGTACCCCCTCCCAACGCCGGCATCCATGCCGCCACACGACATCGAATACCGTGATTAATACTCTTAAAAAATGAATGTGTTATTTCATAATCTAGCTTTATTGAAAAGCTCAAAAAATTAATGGGCAGGATATAAAATGCAATCCAATTTAGACGCACCGCAAACTATTCAAAAACTCATCACCATTGTTGGTAAACAACACGTTTTAACTGACGATAAAGACACACGTTTATACCGCCAAGGTCGTCGTTACGGTGCAGGGAAAGTACTGGCTGTTGTTGCACCAGGGTCATTACTGGAACAGTGGCAAGTATTGCAAGCGGCTGTTGATGCAGATTGTATTGTGATTATGCAAGCAGCCAATACAGGTTTGACCGGTGGTTCAACGCCTTTTGGCGATGACTATGACCGTCCTGTGGTTCTGATCAGCACGCGTCGTTTGGTTGGCATTCAGGTTATTAATGACGGTCAGCAAGTGATTTGTCTACCTGGTGCAACACTAGATCGACTTGAAAAAGAATTGGTGCCATTTAATCGGGAGCCACACTCGGTGATTGGTTCATCGTGTATTGGAGCTTCAGTTTTAGGTGGCGTCTGTAATAACTCAGGCGGTGCTTTGGTGCGCCGTGGTCCTGCTTATACTGAGCTGGCATTGTATGCCCGTGTCAATGATGATGGTCAGTTAGAGTTGGTGAATCATTTAGGGGTAAATCTCGGAGAAACACCTGAAGAAATTCTAAGCAAGCTTGAAACGAAAAATTATCAAATCGGCGATATTATCAATAACTCAGGCTGCTGCGCATCGGACCATCGTTATGGACATGATGTTAAACAAGTTGATGAAAATACGCCCGCGCGTTTTAATGCCGATCCATCTCGTTTATATGAAGCATCGGGTTCAGCAGGTAAAGTATGTGTCTTTGCCGTACGTTTGGATACCTTTGAAAAAATTCCAAGTCAGGTATTTTACGTGGGTACAAATTCACATGATGATTTGACTGAAATCCGCCGTTTTTTACTAAAAGATTTGCCGCGATTGCCGATTGCAGGGGAATACATCCACCGCGTGGCTTATGATATTGGGGCGGAGTACGGTAAAGACACCTTTATGTTTATTGAAAAACTCGGTACAGCCAAAGTACCTGCTGCATTTGCAATGAAAGATAAGGTCGATGCGTACTTAGAAAAATTTGGTATGAAAGGACTGTCAGATAAAGTCCTGCAATTGATCACCAAATTTTTGCCCAATCATTTACCGAAACGGATGAATGCCTTCCGTGATCTGTATGAACATCATTTGGTTATTCGGATTGAAAATCAAGATGTCGAGCAAGTTGAAAGCTTTTTAAAACGTTATTTCCAAGATAAAAGCTCAGGTGATTTTTTCCACTGTAGCGAGGAAGAAGGACGTAAAGCATTTTTACATCGTTTTGCCGTTGCAGGTGCAGCAATTCGCTATCGGGATACGCACCGTTCAGAAGTTGAAGATATTGTGGCTCTGGATATCGCATTGCGTCGTAATGATCGCGAGTGGGTGGAAACCTTACCCAAAGAGATGGATGATCTGATTGTTCATAAACTCTATTATGGTCACTTTTTATGTCATGTGTTTCATCAGGACTATATTGTGAAAAAAGGCGTAGATCCTTTGGCGATGGAACACCAAATGTGGCATTTACTGGATGCTCGTGGGGCGGAATACCCAGCTGAGCATAATGTCGGACATTTATATGTAGCAAAACCTGCACTACGAACGCATTATGAAAAGCTTGATCCTACCAATAGTTTTAATGTGGGCATTGGTCAAACCAGTAAGCTGAAGCATTGGCAGTAAAGGGCTTTGGTCTAAAAAACTAAACCAGTGAGGGCAACGTCACTGGTTTTTTTATTGTCGTATGTTTTTGAGAGCTCAGTTGAATTGACCGTAGATGCCAAGAATTTTTTATAAATTGTCATCCCAATATTTTAAAAAACAGCTAAAGTAGTATGCAACAAGTTGCAAAGCCAAAGATAAGGATTCATGATGACAACCAATAGCTATGCACATATTTTAAAACCCTTACATTTGGGTTTTACCACCATTAAAAACCGTGTGGTGATGGGCTCCATGCATACGGGCTTGGAAGATCGTTTTTATAATTATCCAAAATTGGCAGCATACTTCGGTGAGCGTGCTAAAGGCGGTGTTGGCCTGATCATTACAGGCGGGATTTCTCCAAACCGTCAAGGTTGGCTCCTTCCTGCGGGTGGAACGATGAATACGCTGGGGGATATTGCTCCGCATCGTTTAGTGACCCATGCAGTACATAAGCATGGTGCAAAAATTTTAATGCAAATTTTGCATGCTGGACGTTATGGCTACCAACCTTTTGTGGTTTCTGCCAGCCCAATCAAGTCGCCGATTTCGCCTTTTAAACCGCGTCAAATGTCTGAAAAACAAATTTTGAATACCATTGATGACTATGTTAACTGTGCCAGTCTTGCAAAAAAAGCAGGCTATGACGGTGTAGAAATTATGGGTTCAGAAGGTTATTTACTGAATCAATTCTTAAGCCGTCATGTGAACCAACGTGAAGACCGTTGGGGTGGGCCGATTGAAAACCGTATGCGTTTTGCGGTCGAAATCGTCAAAGGGATACGTGCACAAGTTGGTGAGAAATTTATTATTTGCTTCCGTTTGTCATTGCTAGATTTAGTGCATGATGGCAATACCATGCAAGAAGTGATTACCATTGCGCAAGCAATAGAAAAAGCAGGCATTACCTTATTGAATACAGGAATTGGCTGGCATGAAGCGCGTATTCCGACCATTGTGACTTCGGTGCCACGTGCTGCTTTTGTTGACTATACTGCGGAAGTGAAAAAGCACGTGGCTGTGCCAGTGATTGCTTCAAACCGTATCAATATGCCAGACACGGCAGAAGAGATTTTGGCATCGGGCAAAGCGGATATGGTGCAAATGGCGCGTCCGTTATTGGCTGATGCTTTTTGGGTGAATAAAACAGCGACCAATCGTGTTGATGAGATCAATACGTGTATCGCTTGTAACCAAGCATGCTTAGATCATACTTTTAAAAACCAACGTGCAACCTGTTTGGTCAACCCGCGTGCAGCGTTTGAAACAGAGTTGGTTTATTTGAAGGCGAAACAACCGAAACGAGTTGCGGTAGTGGGTGGTGGTGTCGCAGGGATGTCAGCCGCGACGGTTGCAGCCAGTCGTGGACACCAAGTGACATTGTTTGAAGCAAGTCATGAAGTGGGTGGACAGTTCAACTTGGCAAAAGTTGTACCCGGTAAAGAAGAGTTTCATGAAACCATTCGTTATTTCAAAGTACAGATTGAAAAAACTGGCGTCGACTTACGTTTAAACACCAAGGTGAATCGTGAGCAGCTTGAGCGTGAAGGCTTTGAAGAAATTATTATTGCAACAGGCGTTGTGCCACGTGCATTACGTATCGAAGGGAGTGATTCACCGCAAGTCTTGTCTTATGCAGAAGTGTTACGCGGCGCACCTGTCGGTCGAAAAGTTGCGGTGATTGGTGCTGGAGGGATTGGTTTTGATGTGTCTGAGTATTTATTGAAACCAGAGCATCAACCTCAGCCACAACCGCTTGCAGATTGGCAACGTGAATGGGGTGTAGATCCAAACCCGAATTATGTCTCTGAAGGGGGCATGCAGATTGCAAAAGTTCATCCGCCTATTCGTGAGATTTATTTATTGCAACGTAAAACCTCTGCATTGGGTGCCGGCTTAGGTAAAACCTCAGGCTGGGTACACCGTGCACAGTTGAAAAAACATGCAGTTCGAATGCTACGTGGGGTGCAATATAAAGCAGTGACTAATGAAGGTCTTTGGATAGATTTGGCAGGACAAGATCAATTGTTACGTGTCGATACCATCGTTGTGTGTGCAGGACAGGAGTCAGTGAAAGATCTGATGCCAAGTGCTGAGCAAAATACGTTAGCCAATTATCACATTATTGGTGGTGCTAAACTCGCAGCTGAGTTAGATGCAAAACGTGCCATTCGTGAAGGTGCAGAAGTTGCTGCAAAATTGTAAACGTTTGATGAAACAATATGCAGTTGGTTGCTTCAAGGTGAATTTTCACTTGTCATTGAAACAAAAGCTCCGTATGATGGCGCACATGGAAGCGTGGCAGAGCGGTTTAATGCACCGGTCTTGAAAACCGACGAGGGCTTATACCCCTCCGTGAGTTCGAATCTCACCGCTTCCGCCAAATTTGAAAACAACAAAGCCCTGACATTGTCAGGGCTTTGTTGTTTCTAGGCTTATGCAACCTAAGCCTTTAGTAAGCATAATAAAAACTTGGTTTGAGTTTAAATTATTGTTCAAGACTAAATACAATCTCAAATTGGATACCGTCCCAAATAGTTAATTCACCGATCCAATTGGTTTTTGCATTAAATTTTTTGGGGTATTGACTGCCATCTTTACCATCTAAAATATTCTGAAAATCCGAGCTTTTATCGAGCATAGCTATAATTGGTCTAATTTTTAATTTTTCTTCTAATGCAAGATCAAGGTTTTTCTTAAATTCATTACGTCCATTACCAGACCATCTATCAATACGGTCACGATAAACTTGTTTTCTTTCAGTTGGATGTTTGGACATTAAAGGTTTATGACCCCATAAACTAACAATTAGTTCATTATTAGAGCTAATTGAGGATACTGACCAGTTTGGATTTTTTAGATCAGCATCAAATTTTTTAAACTCAGAAACGATACCCACAATAATACTCATATTCAAATTTACCCTTGTTTAAGATATGCTGATCGGCATAAATTACAAGTATTTAAAGTTAATAAATGTCTGATACTCCGACTGTTTGGGGTGTACACATGGGTGTACATGTTGGAACTGAGCCAGTTGAAAAAAATTACATTGTCAGTGGCAGTGAACTTTGTTTCATAAATACCTAAAACTATGGTTTTATTATATTTATTTTTTATTGAAATTTTCGCAAATTCATTAAAAACCAATATCTTGCAAAATATTTATGCAACAAAGCCAATCTATATTAAACCAGCCTTTCAAGGATTCGGTTTTTTACAATGAAGATAAAACATCGTGACTGTTTATTAAGATGTATTGCAGAGCAACATAGTGTTGCGCTTGTGCAACGGTTATCATAGAGTCAACAAAGCGTTGGAAGACATTATGAAAATCGTGGCAGATGAAAATCTCGCATTTACCGATTATTTTTTTGCCGAATTTGGTGAAATTGAGCACAAAGCAGGGCGTACTTTAACGCATGCCGATGTTGTAGATGCCAAAGCACTGTTGGTGCGTTCCGTAACTCAAGTCAATCCAGCATTAATCAATAACACCACACTTCAATATGTGGGTAGTGCAACCATTGGTACAGACCATTTAGATATTGAAGCCATTGAGAAACAGAATATTCAATGGGCGAATGCCGCAGGTTGTAATGCGCAGGCGGTGGCTGAATATGTGATTACGGCTTTGCTCCATCTCAATCCAGCATTGCTGAACGCTGAAGAAAGTTTTACTTTGGGCATTATTGGCCTAGGAAATGTCGGTTCTCGCTTAGCTTATATGGCCAAACTATTGGGCTGGAATGTGATCGGTCATGATCCTTTTGTACAGCAAGATGCGATTCAGCAGGTCGATTTTAATACCTTATTAAGTACTGCCGATGCGATTTCATTGCATGTGCCTTTAACCAAAACAGGACCACATCCAACCTACCATTTGTTCAATGCCGAAGCTTTGGCTACGATGAAAGCGAAAGCAATATTGATTAATTCTGCGCGTGGGCCTGTGATTGAAGAGCAAGCTTTATTGGCCGACATCGAAAAAACACAGCGTAAAGTGGTACTAGATGTCTTTGAGCATGAGCCTGTGATTTCTGAACAAGTGTTGAATGCTGTGAGTCTGGTGACACCACATATCGCAGGTTATAGCTTAGAAGGTAAAGCTCGTGGTACACAAATGATCTATGAGGCTTTCTGTAAAACTTTCCAATTTGAAGCCCATAAAAGCTTCGAGTTACAGTTGGCTGTGTGTGCTCAATATTTTGAAGGGCAAGATTTGAAATCTGCACTTCAACAGCATTTAAGTGAAATCTACCCGATTGCACGGGATGACCAAGCCTTACGTGCTTGCTTAAAAGAGGGAATGATCGACCAAAAAGCCTTTGATCATTTAAGAAAAACTTATCCATTACGCCGTGAATGGGCTGCACACGGAGGACCAAAGGCATGAGTCAGGACGTGATCCATTATCAGCCAACCTGTGACTTAAAAGCCATGCGAGCGCGTGCGCAAATGTACAGCCAAATTCGTCAGTTTTTTGCTGAACGTGAAGTGCTTGAGGTTGAAACCCCGATTTTATCTCAAGCTGGTGTGACCGATGTGCATTTGGCTTCAGTTCAAGCGCAGCGCCATGTACAAGGCAAACAACAAACGCATTATTTGCAGACCTCACCTGAGTTTGCCATGAAGCGCTTATTGGCCAGCGGTAGTGGGCCAATTTATCAAATCTGTAAAGTTTTCCGTGATGATGAACATGGTCGTAAACACAATAGTGAATTTACCATGCTGGAATGGTATAGACCGAATTTCAGTTTGAAGGATTTGATGTTTGAAGTGACAGATTTATTGAATGTCACATTAAAGCAGCGTTTTGGTGAGGTTCGCCCTACCATTTTGAGCTATAAGCATGCGTTTATGGATCGTTTGGATTTGAACCCACTGCAAGCCAGTTTGAAAGAGTTAAAAGACTGCTGTAACCGTGTAGGTTTAAATTTGGACTTGGGTGATGACCGACTTGGCTATATCGATTTGCTCTTTTCACATTTTGTAGAGCCAAGTCTAGGTTTTGATACGCCTGTATTTCTGACCGATTTTCCGCCAGAGTTGGCCTCGCTTGCCAAAACTAAAACGGATGAAGACGGTGAATGGGTTGCAGCACGTTTTGAGCTGTATATTGAAGGTTTGGAACTCGCCAATGCGTATGATGAATTGATTGACGCGGAGGTGTTGCGTTTACGTTTTGAAGCCGATAATGCTGAACGTGAAAAATTAGGCTTACATGTGATGCCAATTGATGAGTTTTTATTGGCTGCTTTGCCTCAAATGACCGCATGTGCAGGTATTGCTTTAGGTGTGGATCGTTTGTTAATGATTGCAACAGAACACATGCAGTTGGAAAAAGTCATTACTTTTCCCGCATCCATTTCTTAAGTGAAATTAAATAAAGCGCCGATTGTGGCGCTTTATTTGAGTCGATCAAGGTTTAACTGTACTGAGCCTTTAGCTCTCCAATCGCGTGTATTCGACGTTCAATCAGCATTTCACCAATATCAGGGCCTTTGATATCCGCAGGCAGGTCTTGTGCTTTGATATTTCGCACCACATCCATCACCTTTAAAATATATGCAGACTGTGGGTATTCACGATCTTCAAGCCCTAAACGACCACGTGAGTCACATTCACAGGCCTGTACAAAGGCTTCAACCCGTTCTGGACGACGTAGTACATCTAAGCGTTGCAGTAAGCGCCACAAAGTGCCTGGTTTTAAGGTCAGGGCTTGATGACATTTCAAATGTTCTTTACAGACCGTAATTGCGAGCTGCTTCATCTGCGTTGGAACTTTTAGACGCTCACACACTTCTGTCACAGGTTTGACCCCACGTTCTTCATGCATGATATGACGCGGTAGCTCGTCCACAGGTGTCAAAGCTTTGCCTAAGTCATGTACTAAAACAGCAAAACGAACATCCAGTGCGTAGTTGGCACGACATGCTTGCTGCAATGACATCATGGTATGAATACCACAGTCAATTTCAGGGTGATACTCAGGGCGCTGTGGAATACCGTAAAGTGCCGCGATTTCTGGAAAAAGTACTTTTAAAGCACCACAGCGACGTAGCACTTCAAAGTATTCATCGGCATGATCTTCCATCAGAGCACGAGAGGTTTCTTTCCAAACGCGTTCAGGGGTTAGTGCCTCCAGTTCACCCGAGTCTGCGAGTTGCTGCATCAGTGCCAACGTTTCTTCGGCCACCGTAAATCCTAGGGTTTTATAACGTGCAGCAAATCGTGCAACACGGAGGACGCGTAGTGGGTCTTCTACGAAAGCATCAGAAACATGCCTTAAAACACGGAGCTCTAAATCGCGTTGGCCGCCATAGGGGTCATACAGTGTGCCTTCATCATCCATGGCGATGGCATTGATGGTAAGGTCGCGTCGAATTAAATCTTGTTCTAAGGTAACGGTACTGTCGGTATAAAACTCAAAGCCATGATAACCCTGCCCTGACTTACGTTCGGTGCGGGCAAGTGCATATTCATCTTTGGTTTCAGGATGTAAAAAAACAGGAAAATCTTTACCTACAGGTTGGAAACCTTGGGCAAGCAGTTGTTCAGGCGTTGCACCGACAACTACATAATCTTTTTCGTGATAGGGGTGACCCAGAAGCTGATCTCGGACCGCACCGCCTACTAAATAAACTTGCATGAAAAAACCTCTATTCTTGCAGCCATCATGCTACAGAATAGAGGTTTTCTCAAGTCACAAGATACGTGTATAACGACAAACAATTATTCGCCGTTTTTCTCCGCTTCTTGAATTTCCGCTACAGTCAGCGCAGTCATATTCACTAAACGACGTGTTGTTGCTGTCGGTGTAAGAATATGAACTGGTTTCGCTGCGCCAAGTAGGATAGGGCCAATGGTGACATTATTACCTGAAGTTGATTTCAACAGGTTAAATGAAATGTTGGCTGCATCCAAGTTTGGCATGATCAATAGATTCGCAGAACCTTTGAAGCGCGAGTTTGAGTATGCAAAGTTACGGATGTTTTCATCCAATGCCGCGTCCGCATGCATTTCACCTTCAACTTCAAGTTCTGGCGCGATTTGCGTCAAAATCTCAAACACTTTACGCATTTTTTGCGCGCTTGGATCAGTTTGATCTGAACCGAAGCTTGAGTGAGAAAGTAGAGCAACACGTGGTGTCATACCAAAACGACGTACTTCTTCAGCAGCTAAAATTGTCATTTCAGCCAACTGTTCAGCTGTTGGGTTGGTGTTGACATAAGTGTCAGCAATGAACAGATTACGGTCTTCAAGCATTAAAGCATTCAATGTAAAGAAAGAGTTGTGACCTTCTTTTTTACCAATGATGTTTTTAACGAAGTCTAAGTGAATGTCGTAGCTTGAATACGTACCACATAGCATACCGTCTGCTTTACCATGTTTCACTAACATCGATGCGATCAAGGTTGAACGACGACGTGCTTCACGTTGTGCATATTCAGGTGTTACACCTTTACGCTGCATAAGTGTGTAGTAGTCATCTGCAAACAATTCATAGTCAGGGTTTTTTTCTTGATCGACAATAGTGATGTTCACACCATGTTCAAGACGTAAGCCTAACTTTTTAATGTTCGCTTCAATAACCGCAGTACGACCAACTAAGATTGGTTTTGCAAGATCTTCATCGACCGCAATTTGTACTGCACGAAGTACACGTAGGTCTTCACCTTCAGCATAAGCAATACGTTTCGGATCAGATTTTGCTTGAGCAAAAATAGGTTTCATCATCAGTGCTGAGTTATAAACAAACTCAGAAAGACGTTGACGGTATGCAGAGAAGTCTTGAATTGGACGACTTGCAACACCTGAATCCATGGCCGCTTGTGCAACAGCAGGTGCAATTTCTAAAATCAGACGCTGATCAAGTGGGCGTGGAATTAAGTAATCACGACCAAAAGATGCAGATTTTTCACCATAAGATGCCGCATCTGCTTCAATGTGTGCCATACGCGCAATCGCATAGACACATGCAATTTTCATCTCTTCATTGATAGTGGTTGCGCCTACATCAAGAGCACCACGGAAAATGTAAGGGAAGCAAAGTGCGTTGTTCACTTGGTTTGGATAATCTGAACGACCTGTCGCCATGATCACGTCATCACGAACTTCATGTGCATGTTCAGGCAGAATTTCAGGATCTGGGTTGGCAAGTGCGAAGATAATCGGATCTTTCGCCATCAGCTTAACCATTTCTTTGGTTAAGATGCCCGCAGCAGATAAACCGAGGAACATGTCTGCGCCTGCAATCACGTCAGCCAGTTGAGTGCCTTCAACATCTTGTACATAACGTTTTTTAGAGTCGTCTAGACCTTCACGTTTTGTTGTAAGTAGACCTCGTGAGTCTGCAACAATAATATTTTCTTTTTTTGCACCAATGGCACAAAGTAAATCTAGGCAAGACAGAGCCGCAGCACCTGCACCTGAAGCGACGATTTTAATTTCGTCAATTTTTTTGCCATTCAATTGCAAAGCATTCAGTAAAGCAGATCCAACGATAATGGATGTACCATGCTGATCATCGTGGAACACAGGGATATTCATACGTTCACGAAGTTTTTGTTCAATATAGAAGCATTCTGGTGCCTTGATGTCTTCAAGGTTGATACCACCAAAAGTCGGTTCTAATGCAGCAACAATATCGACAATTTTGTCAGGATCATTTTCTGCAATTTCGATGTCAAATACATCAACACCTGCGAATTTTTTAAATAAAACGCCTTTACCTTCCATGACAGGTTTAGAAGCCAGTGGACCAATATTACCTAGACCCAAAACGGCAGTACCATTTGTGATCACGGCAACAAGGTTACCACGTGCAGTATAAAGCGCTGCTTTTGAAGGATCTTTTTCAATTTCAAGACATGGTGCTGCGACACCAGGTGAATACGCCAAGGCTAAATCGTGTTGGTTGACCAGCTGCTTGCTAGGTGTAACGCTGATTTTCCCTGGGGTTGGGAATTCGTGATAATACAAAGCTTGCTGTTTTAATGATTGATCGTCCATCTGAATCTCTTTGTAGCGTGGGTTAGCCAGCGGAGCTGGTAGTTTTTAGTAGACAAGACCGAATATACCATTAGTTGCTGGTATATCCCAGTGATAGCTGGTGCTTTTTAAGCAAACTTAGAGCTAAAACAGTCTGATTTATATTGAGTATGTATACGAGGGTGTGTCGAGATGATCTCTTAAATATTGGGTAGCATCGAGCTGCGGAAGAGGTTTGGAAAATAAATAACCTTGCGCGATATCACATTCTAAGTTTTGTAGGTAACTCAGTTGTTGTTCGGTCTCAATTCCTTCCGCCACCACGGTCATACCCATGGCTTTCCCCATGGCAATCATGGCGCTCACAATGGCTTCTTGTTTGTAGTGTCCAATTTTTGAAATGAAGCTTCGATCAATTTTTAAAGTATCGATAGGGAAGTCAGTTAGGTAAGACAGTGATGAATAACCTGTACCAAAGTCATCTAAAGAAATATGAATGCCACGCAATTTGATGGTTTCAAGGAGGTTTTTCACTGCTTCTGAGTTTTCAACCAAAGTGGATTCTGTAATTTCTAATTCGAGGCTACTACCACTGATTTTATATCGATCAAGGGCTTCGTCTAAGTCCTTTAAAAGCTGTCCACGTTGTAATTGTTGGGCAACCACATTGACCGAAACACAGATATTATCAAAACCCAATTTATTCCATTCTTTGATTTGCTTAGCGGTTTGTAAAATTACAATGCGGCCAATATCTGAAATCAAGCTGGTTTTTTCTGCCATCGGAATGAAGAGACTCGGCGGCACGATGCCTTTGGTTGGGTGATTCCAGCGTACCAACGCCTCAAAACCATAAATTTTCTGATTGTGAAAGTTGATTTTGGGTTGGTAATAAACCACCAACTCATTGTTTTGTATTGCTAGCCTTAAATCGCGTTCTAAATAAATTCCTTCTTCTAATGCAACGGTATTGCTCAGGCTGTAGAACTTGGTGGCATTTCCACCTAAACGTTTTGCTTCACTCAGTGCTTGTTCTGCACAGTTGTTTAAGTAGTCCAGTTGACGACCATGTTCAGGGTACTGCGAAATCCCCATTGAAAGCGTAATAATGTGCTCTTGACCAAAAATATCAAAAGGTAGGCTAAAGGCTTTGTTAATGCGATCAATATGTTCCTGAACGGAGGGGCGAATATGAGAGACCTCATATACAATTGCAAAATCGTCACCATTTAAGTGAGCCACTATCAAGGCTTCAGCATTGGTTAAACGAAGGCGCTGAGCAACTTGGCGCAGCAGCTCATCGCCGCCATTATTGCTTAAGAATTCATTCAATGGGCGGAAACGGTCAATATTGAGTCGAATAATCGCCAGTTGTTTAATGCTGTCTTGTTGAGAAACCAAATACTGATGAAGCTGATAGTTATAGTAAAAACGGTTGGGTAAGTCAGTCAGCGTATCGTAGTTTTCTAAATAGGATAAACGCTGTTCTTGCAGTTTGCGTTCGGTTAAATCGGACACGATACCAATATAATGCGTGACACGATCTTGCTCATCGGTAATGGCATTCAGATGCATCCAAATACACAGCTCTTTGCCTGACAGGAACTTTTCATTAAGTTCACCGTCGTATTCGCCTTTTTTTAGGAGTTGCCCAATGATTTGGTTATGTGTGCTGCGTTGATGCGACTTATAGTTCGCAACAATATCAAACAGATGCTTGCCATTAATTTGTGCAGCTTCAAAACCAGCCAAACGCTCGAAGAACGGATTTACGTCGATATAACGCAGGTCTTCATCTAAGATGAAAATCCCTTGTTCAGCTTGTTCAAGTACGCTCGCTGCTAGTCGCAGACGTTCTTGGTTGCTTTTTTCATGTTGAATATCGCGTCGAATACCGACCATTTGTAACGGTTTTTGATTGATTGGATCGCGAGCAATGACGCGTCCCGTGTCATGTACCCAGTACCATTTCCCGTTATTGTGTTGCACACGGTAAGTGGCTTCATAGCGGTCTGAATGACCCCGTAAATGACTTTTCATTGCAGATTTAAACGGGGCAATATCATTTGGATGAATTAGATACTGAAGCTGAAGTTGATGCTCTGTGGAATTTTTAAGTACTTTTTCTTGTTTGTGATTGGTTAGGGAAATGAGCCGATCTTTAATATTCCAATCCCAAGGACGAATACCTGAAATTTCATGGGCAAGCGATAGGTTTTCTTGCTTATTTTTTAAGTCTTTATTGATTTGATTTACGTCAAAGGTTCGTTCACGTACTTTTTGCTCAAGCAATTGATTATTCAGTTGTAACTGTTGTTCAATTTCTTTGGATTTATTCACTTCGTTTTGTAGCTGTTTGCATAAATCATCGGTCCAAGCGACTTGTTTTTCAGCTTCTTTTTTCAGCTCTCGATTTTTAATTGAGAGACGGGATAAGTGCTGATTAATACGGTTGGTGGCATTGGCACAGAGCAAAATCACAATCAGAATAAAGTTCACAGCAAGGTGAAAAAGAGTGTGATTGGCATCGAAGTTGATAAATTGCGAGAGGACATAAGGGGTGATAGACGGAATAAAAACCAAACAAAAATAACTGATGCGTTGCGTTAAATAGGTGAGGCAAACGGTCTGTGTGACAATCACTAAGAGTGCAGATAAGAGTAGGGCATTTGTATAGTTAAAATTGCCAGATAGGCTGGGTAAGTAGTAGTAGATACAGACGACGCCTGCTGCAACCAAAAGACCAATACTTAAACAGATGCCTTGAATCCAGCGGTGCGCATGTTTGGCAGAGTGATTTTTCGGGTTGAAATACACGGTGTTCACGAGCCAAAAAATGCTGAGAATAAACTCAGAAACAAAGAACCACAGGTTAAAATAAAAAGAATCTTGAGAAAAATTATAGTGATATGCACAGAAAATATAAAAATTAAGAATCAGTAAACTACTGATGAGGAAACGAAGATGGCTAATGGAATGCGATATTTGCGCAGTCTGCAAGTGCCGATCAAGATTTTCTGTAGAAATATCTGGCATGAATCGCGAAACCTTATTTTTTTTATGACCCAATGGCGTTGTGTTGTGTCTTTTTTCAAATTTAAATACATTGTGTAAAACACAATCAATTTATATTTTGATATAAGTCAAGGGTAATATTGTTGTACATCATAATCAATATATTAACAGAACAAAAGGGTGACTCTGCTGTTTATGTGATTTAAATCACTAAATTGTAGTTGAGGATTGACAAAGCGACGACTGGTGCTGTCTCTGTACGTAATACACGCTCACCAATACACCAGTTAATAAAACCGTGCTCATTGGCTGTTGTAATTTCAGCCTCACTTAAACCACCTTCAGGCCCAATGAGTAGTGCAATGTTTGGTGTCGCATGTGCCAATACGTCGAGTTTTTCTTTATTTGGGGCGAGTACAAGTCGCGTCGCAGGTAATTCAGATGCGAGCCATTTGTCTAAGCTGACTGGAGCATGGATAGTGGGAACAATGTTCATGCCACATTGTTCACATGCCGCGATAGCAATGCCTTGCCAATGATCAATCTTCTTTTGGTCGCGGTCATATTTCAAACGCATTTCACAACGTTCAGACGTTAATAGTTGAATTTCGGAAACGCCTAATTCAACTGCCTTTTGAATGACATAGTCCATACGATCACCTTTACTCATGACTTGACCGAGTAAAGTTTTAAACGCAGGCGTACGATTGGTTGGGTTAAAAGCAGTGACCTGAACTGATGCTGACTTTTTAGCAACGTCACTTAAGGTCACTTCATATTCGCCGCCTTGTCCATTAAACAAAGTAGCCGTTTCACCGACTTGAGCACGCAAAACTTTTACCCAGTGGTGAAACACAGTTTCAGTCAGTTCGACAGTGTGATCAACATTGAGTTCTGCTTCCATAAAAAAACGAGGCATTCGGTTTTACTCTCAAATAGGGTGAATCTAGTTTAAATGCTTATGCTAAACCGAGGTCTAGTACAAGCTGACGGGTAGGGTCAGTCGTGTTCATGGTGTAGAAGTGCAAACTCGGTGCGCCACCTGCAATCAGGCGTTCACAAAGTTTCACAATCACTTCATGACCAAATGCTTTGATGCTGGCAGTGTCATCACCATAGGTTGCCAGTTGCTTACGAATCCAACGTGGAATCTCAGCGCCTGTACCATCTGCAAAGCGAATCAAGTTGCTGGCATTGGTAATTGGCATAATGCCTGGTGCAACTGGAATGTTCACGCCTTCTTTTTGAATGCGATCTACAAAGTAGAAGTAGGCATCTGGATTAAAGAAGAACTGAGTCAGTGCCGCATTCGCACCTGCATTGGCTTTGTCGCAAAAACGTTGAATGTCTAGGTCAAAACTATCTGCTTGAGGGTGCATTTCTGGATAAGCGGCAACCTCAATTTTGAAATGATCGCCCGAATGTTCACGGATAAAACGTACCAAATCCGTAGCATAAGGTAGTTCCCCTAGGCCAACTTGACCTGAAGGTAAGTCACCACGCAGCGCCACAATACGGTCAATGCCTTGATCTTTATAAATGTCGAGTAACTCAGCAATACGTGCTTTGTCATCACCAATACAAGACAAGTGAGGGGCAACAGGTGTGCCTTTACCATTAAATTCTGCAATGGCTGCTAAGGTGCGTTCACGGGTTGAACCGCCTGCACCATAGGTAATTGAGAAAAACTCTGGGTTGAGCAGCTGTAATTCTTGGTGTACAACTTTCAGTTTTTCTGCGCCCGCATCCGTTTTGGTCGGGAAAAACTCAAAAGAAATAGGAATGTGTTTCGACATGTTCAAATCCTTTTTTATAAATGCTTTTTATTTAGACCTCTTCCGAGCCCTCTCTTGCGCGTAGATTTATAGCAGTGCTTAAAACCCGCTTTACAGGAGAGGGGACTTTCACTATAAATTGAATTAATAATGAAAAGTCCCTTCTCCCACTGGGAGAAGGCTAGGATGAGGGGAAATATAAAACTTAGTATTTATAAGCATCTGACTTGAATGGACCTTCAACAGCTACACCTAAGTAGTCTGCTTGTTCTTGAGTCAATTGAGTCAAGACACCACCAAAACCAGCAACCATTGCCGCAGCAACTTCTTCATCTAATTTCTTAGGAAGAAGTTCTACACGAATCGCCGCTTGTTTTTGATCTTCTGCAAGATCCGCAAATTTTTCAGCGAACAAGTGCATTTGACCTAGTACTTGGTTGGCAAAAGAACCATCCATAATACGTGATGGGTGACCCGTTGCATTACCTAGGTTAACTAAACGACCTTCAGAAAGAAGGATCAAGTAGTTATTTTCATCTTCTGAACGATACACTTGGTGAACTTGTGGCTTCACTTCAACCCACTTGTAACCACGTAAGTAGTTGGTGTCGATTTCAGTGTCAAAGTGACCGATGTTACATACCACAGCGCCTGCTTTTAATGAATCAAGCATTGCAGCGTCGCATACGTGGTAGTTACCTGTTGTTGTTACGATCAGGTCAGTATTTTGAAGAAGGTCTGCATTTACATCTTCTTTTTTACCAGTCTGTACGCCATTTTTGTATGGAGATACAACTTCGTAACCGTCCATGCATGCTTGCATCGCACAGATTGGATCGACTTCAGTGACACGTACAATCATGCCTTCTTGACGAAGTGATTGTGCAGAACCTTTACCTACGTCACCGTAACCAATAACAAGCGCACGACGACCAGATAAAAGCATATCTGTACCGCGTTTGATGGCATCATTCAGTGAGTGGCGGCAACCATATTTGTTGTCATTTTTAGACTTAGTTACTGAATCGTTGACGTTGATTGCAGGAACTTTCAAAGTACCGTCACGAAGCATTTCATACAGACGTTGAACACCTGTAGTCGTTTCTTCAGTTACGCCGTGGATTTTTGCAATCACTTCAGGGTATTTTTCATGAACAAGGAGGGTTAAATCACCACCATCATCCAAAATCATGTTGGCATCCCAAGGTGTGCCATTTACATTGATTTGTTGTTCAAGACACCACATGTATTCTTCTTCTGTTTCGCCTTTCCAAGCAAATACAGGTACACCAGAAGCCGCAATTGCCGCAGCAGCATGGTCTTGAGTAGAGAAGATGTTACAAGAGGTCCAACGAACTTCTGCGCCTAATTCAACTAGGGTTTCAATAAGAACCGCAGTTTGAATGGTCATGTGGATACAACCAAGGATTTTTGCGCCAGCAAGTGGTTTTGCAGCAGCATAGCGCTTACGTAGGCCCATAAGTGCTGGCATTTCTGCTTCAGCAAGTTTGATTTCTTTACGGCCGTAGTCAGCGAGTGAAATATCAGCAACTTTGTAATCTGTAAATGAAGCAGTAACCGCGTTCATCACGATCTCCTAATATAAAAAATTGATCATTCAGTTCGCGGATGCCGTTGTTGATTCAAAAGGGATTTGAACCGGATCGTCGAGCCTAGCGATTTCACATTTATGTACCTGTGAAAAAGTCGCAGCATCCCTCGACTAGCGAAGTATTGTACTTGGAAATTGATTCAGTTCCAACGATGTTTTGTTTATTATCAACACAATCATCTTTTTTGAATTGTGTTATGGCCGTGAATATCCCTGAATCCTTAATGAACCTTGAAGCTAATGGCGGTATTTATGCGGTATGGATGCTACTCCAGCATTTATATATCGATGCGGATATTGAACAGTTGATAGAGGTCTGTGGTTACGATGCAGAAAACGGAACGACAACCATTGGCTTGGCAGTCGGATTAAAGAAATTTGGCTTTGATGTTCAATTTTATACTGATGAAGACCCAGAGCTTCAAGCACAAGAAAAATTGAGTTATGCAGAAGCTGAGCAACTAAAGCTGCCAGTTTTAGCGGCCATCAATTACCAACAAATTCAACAGGCATTTGAGCAAAATAAATTTATCATTGTCTATTACGATACTTTAGAAGGCGTCGGAAACCATTCACTGGTTTATTCTATAGATGAACAAGAAATCTGTTTCTTTGACAGTTTTGAGGCGATGCCTGCATCTGTATTTGAACAACAGCGAAAAGCCGAAGGCATCTGCCGACAAGTGATCGTGCTTGATCATTCAAGCGCTCGCATGGAAACAGTACAATAAACATGAAAAGAAGACGTTAAATGAAAAAGATCCTCGGACTATGCGTGTTCATCTCTATGCAGATCAGTGCGAATGACAGCACGGGTTTTGTGGCAACGGGCGGTGTGCAATATCTGAAAAATCCAAAAATCAGTATGCAAAGTGAAGATTTGTTTATCAGTAAAAACATCATTCGGGTGAATTACCAATTTAAAAATCTTACAACTCAAGATATTACGGAAACTGTTTTATTTCCCTTGCCGCGTGTGGGCAGTTCGCGTGAAAGCGATTTTGCGCATACCGAACAATTGATTCAAAGCTTTAAAGTACAAGCCAATGCACAAAAGATTCAGCCAGAAACGCATGTGCGTGCATTTTTACCCACTTTAACGGCAGGTGGTGACTTCAATTCCAATGGTGACGTTGTCGATGTGACTGCAGGTTTGAAAAAATGTGGTTTTTCAGATCGAGATTTGATGTATCCGTGGTTATTGCAGCAAGACTCTACACTTAATCTGCGTTTGTACCGTTGTCAGGACAAAACGGTGCAGCAGCTTTTAAAACCTTATCAGGTGGATGATGAAATTTATTGGGAATCGCAAATTATTTATAGTTGGCAGCAGACGTTTAAGGCCAATGCGTTGACCCATGTAAAACATGAGTACATGCCATTGGTCGGTGGTTCGGTCTCTTTATATCCAGAAGAGGATGAAAAAACCTATTGTATGGATCAAAACTTCAAAGCGGGTTTGAAAAAGACCAAGTCGCAATATGCCCCTTATCAAGCTTTGGGCTATATCTTAAAAACGGGTGCAAATTGGGCGAAACCTATTCAAAGTTTTAAACTGACCATTGAGCGTGACCCGAATGAGCTGGTTTCATTTTGTTGGAAGGGTCAGGTGAAAAAGATCAGTTCGACACAATTTCAAATGACAGAAAAGAATTTTGTGCCGAAACAGGATTTAGATATTATTTTTGTGCGTAAGTTTTAAGTCCAATTTTTGGGGCGTTCTTTTTTTCGGTAAAAGAACCAAAAACATTTGTCATCCACAAAATC
>OERV01000162.1_pt1 | contig 26755 bp, 23 predicted proteins | sample 1540121 | NCBI WGS metagenome assembly OERV01 (sample SAMEA3891239, study PRJEB23780) | metagenome | biome: terrestrial biome; feature: animal house; material: water of meat washing | place: Italy | collected 2015-05-12 | reverse complement strand
AGCCGACCACTATAAGGCATATCAGCTAATCTTTCCGCAGTCTGTAATATCTCATCTGCTAAAGTTAAAGCTGCTATTGGATTATGATCAAATATGTAAGTTGTGATACCTTCCAAATCATTAATTGCCGTTTGTTTCCAATTAACGATTAACATTATTTAGACGTTCCTCTCGAAGCTTTTTCATGCGAGTAACGACTTGATCATGCGCAACAAGAGGACGAGTATCCTTTAGAGAAGCTTCAACCTTGGCTTTAAACCACTTGTTATAGCTTTCTTCTTGATCAGAAGTCTCAAACTCAGATACGATCGGATCAAACTTTGTATTCATATGTGCAACTCATTTGAGTTTTAATTAAGCAATTTTACTATCTACTGTATGAAATAACTATATTCCGTTTCACATCCCAAAATCCATACCTCGACTTTTCTTAGGTTTGGACTTCTCCATTTCCTTTTGCTGTTCTTTCATTTGGACGATATTCGCTTCAATATTTCGGATGTTTCGAGCAAATTCTGCTGAGCTTTGGCTACTTGTGATGAGACTGAATGCTGTACGGTTGAGATTTTCTCCAGTACGTCCTCGTAGTTCGTTGTAATTTGACTCATCTCTTTGACTTTGCCATTGATCTGCTCCGTATAAGTCGCTGTATTTTTCTCTAAATCGTGAAATTGCTTCTGCATTGTCGCCAATGACTTTTGCATTTTCGCTAAGTTGTCTTGATCGGCTTTGATTGTTTCCGCCTGCGCTTCTAATATTTTCACTATTCGACTCAAAGAACTGTCTAAAGTTTGCTGTTGCTGCTGCAACTGCATCTGTTGTTGCACTAATTGCTGCTGTTGTTCTTCTATGATTCTCAATAACTGTGTTTCTAATTTGTTCATCGCTTAATATCCCATTGGAATGTAATAACCACTCCCGAATCTGCCCTGCTTCTCGTTGATCAGAATGCATAACCGTTGGGATTTGCTGTTGCTTGGATTGCATGTACTGATATTCAGACTCCCCCCTGAACGATTCAACTGATCCACTCTCATTTGTTTCTCGTTGATCGCCATATTGAGCGTCTGAATCTCGCTGTACTTGCTTTTGCCCATAAAACCGAGCGCAATAATGAGAATAATCAAAATAACAGCGCCCAAAATCAGAGCCATATTCAAAGTGGTAAGCTGTTTCAGTAGGCTTTTGTTCTGAACTTGCTGTTCTTCTGTCTGTATCTGCTCGTTCATTTGCTTTAAACGGCTCAATTTGGACTGTAGCAAGGCTTGGTACTGGTCGAGCTGCTTCTCGATCTGCTGTGAGCTGTTCTGTAGGTTCTGCGCTAATTTCTCGTCTAACTGCTGAATAGCGGTCGCTGTGATATTGGCTCTTGTGCTCAAGCTGTCTTTGATACTCTGTGACGTTTGCTCGATACCGCCCAGAAGTTGTTCCTCGATATTCTGCAATTCGCTGCTGTATTTCTTGTCGATATTCGCCAGTAGCTCTAAAGCCTTGCTCATAAATCTCTCCATTCAAACGGATAGGACGTGTTGCGCCCTCATATGGATTTTCAATTGATATTGATTTTTGGGTCTGTCGGGTGACTTTGACGTCATTGGACTCAAGCCATTCAACCAATTTTTGCCGATCGGCAATTTCACCATTGGCAACGGCTCGATAGATACGTTGATGTAATTGCGCTTTAAAGTCCCGAACGTCCTTTGGGAGGTTCTTCTTATTGATTAAAAGCTGCTGATTGTTCGGGTCATCAGGGTCATACAGTCTATGTTCCGCATTGGTAATCTGCTTAAACAGATCCACTCGATCGAGATCCACGGGTGCATAGAATGGCTGTAGCCGTTTGCCTGTCGAAAGTTCAACGTTTGGAATCACAAAATTCAGCTCAAGCCTTGTCTCTCCAGTATCTTGGTTCACCTTATCTTGGTGCTGTACCCATAGAATTTGGTACTGATCTTTATCGAGACCAGGGAAAAGGCATTCCTCAAAATTTTGCATGATCTGCTGTTTATCCTGGTCAGATAAATCATGCTCGTAAAAGGACAAACAACCGCTGGTATATTTCTTGGCAAAAGGACTGCTATCAATCAGTTTAGCGGTCAAGTCAACATCACCACTTAAAACCTCTGCATGTTCTCGCTCTCGATCCTCGCCAAGTAAATAATCGAGACAGCCTTTAGATAAACCTGAACCATGTCGAAAAAAATCAACGATCATCTGGACGTAACTCCCGAAGTTGCTGATCTATCGAAATTAGCAAATGGAGCAGCTTCACTTTGTCAAAGGCACCTGTACCGGCAATGTCTGTATTTATGGCTTTGGCAATCTGATTCACGTTATTACCAATTCGACCGAGTTCTAAAATTAATGTTCTTTCTGTGTTGCTATACGAAGATTCAACAACCTTTGTTGCTTTAATTTTTTGATCATCTTCTGCTTTGGAATTATGAATCTTGGCCGCTTTCTCTACTGCGGACTGACGTAACAACTTTGCGATCGATCCAAAAGGATTATTGGCATCGAGCAATTGATATTCTGATTCTGAAAGTCTGACTTTAAAGGTACGTTCACGAACGGCTTTACCTTGTTTATTTTCTTGTTGTTCCTGTCCTGACATTTCAATCTACCCTGCTTTGGTTTTTGTAAGCTTTAAATTGGAAAATCTTTGATTTTTCGGTTTAAAGCTTTTCGGGGGTATCGGGGGTGAAGCCCCTGATCAAGGTCACAGCTTACCACATTTAACGGAGTTAAATAGGGGTAGATGTGTATCCTTGCTTATTTAAAAATGGACAAAGTTATTATATAAAAATTAAATCAAATGACACGGTATATAAACTCTAGGAAGTACTGGCATGAATCTTGTAAAAGCAATGCTCTTAATCTGCTCTTGTCCCCACCGTGCTTCGCTTTGCTCATCACGGGTGGTGAGCTAGAGCAGATTTTCGGTAATATTCACCCTACCTTCGCTAAAATTAGCTCAGGTATTTGAATATCACCGATATACATCACGGTATGGAGCCGCTGTCACTTTCAAATCGGTATGCTTGGGTTGCGTTACAGTCCAAGTCACAAGAGAGTATTTAGAAGTCTGACTACTTCCCCTGCACACGCATTATCTCTCTACACATGCTCGTATCTTGTGCCGATCATCTCGTACATCTATTTACGATTACATGCGCTATTCCCTGCGTCCTTCCCCTAGTGCAATACATCAGATAGGGAAGCGGTTATAAACCTTTAGTCTTTAATGCCTGCCGTCGCTTGTCCACCTTCACATTAAAGCCACCAAAGATTAAGCCGACATATAAAAAGTCGCACTTACTAACTTAATCTTTTGTACAGACGTAGTGAACGAACCAAAAAATGGTTTAAATGATGGACTTAAGTACGATTAACGAAATTTTTTTACATTTTAGGTCTTGTGCCACATGCCAAATGCCTTAAAATAGGACTTGGTTGTTACAAAGCCTTTGTGTGAAATCGGAACGGTCGCCAAACCTTCTGATCTTTCGTTAAACGATGCTCTTACATCATTTAACTGTAACGCCAACAAATTTAAGTCAAAAGCCCTTGTAAAAACAAGGGCTTCTTTAAATATTTGGCGGAAGCGGTGAGATTCGAACTCACGGAGGACTCACACCCTCGTCGGTTTTCAAGACCGGTGCATTAAACCGCTCTGCCACGCTTCCATGGGCGACATCATATAAACATTCAATCTACTTGGCAAATACTTTTCTTCAAAAATCACACCAAGTGGCTAAAATTAAAACAAAATCTTTTAGTTCTCTGAACTTTCAGGTCTGTCATAACGAATTGAATTGACATACCAGTGTTTTTTTCCAGTTGGCGTCAACACTTCAATTTCATCATCGACTTGTTTGGACAGTAAAGCACGTGCCATCGGCGAGTCGATGGAGATGTGCTGCGGGTGATGATCGTAAATTTCATCTACTCCGACGATGCGTAAGGTTTTTTGTTCCCCTGCGTCATTTTCAATTTCGACCCAAGCCCCAAAATAAATCTTGCCAGCCTGCTCTTCAGAAAAGTCGATAATACGAAGTTCTTCGAGGCGTTTTCCCAAGTAGCGAACCCGTCGATCAATCTTACGTAAGATCTGTTTGTTGTACTGATAATCCGCGTTTTCACTACGGTCGCCAAGGCTCGCCGCCCAGTTTACTTTCTTGGTAATTTCAGGGCGTTCTTCATGCCAAAGCTGCTTTAATTCCGCCACCAATTTGTCGTGACCTGCACGTGTAATTAAGTTTGATTTCATGATGAATGCCGTCTAAATCTGCTTATTGATTTACAACAAAGGATTATTTTATCCCTTATTTCTTCACAACAGAAGTTTATAAAATAAATTCCTGAATTAAATTAAATTGTTATGTTACATTTTTCAAAAAAATATTGCACAAAATTTGACACTTTTAAAATTGCTATATATTATGCGCACATCTTAAATTAGTTGCCTATTTTTTAATCTATGTAGTTTTTCTACATAATCTTCTTAATCCCATGTCATTTTGAATGACGTCATGAATGCCCAACCTCTTATTGAATTTAGACAACTTGAACTCGTTTTAAGGCATGTTTTTGCCTTTGCGTTCTAGGGCATAAATTACTTGTAGCGGAGACAACATGCACAGTAGTTCAACTTCTGGATCGAGGCTTTGCCTTAATTCATTAACTTTCTCTCTCCCGTTGAAAGCCCTTGCTTTAAGTACTTTGTTAATTCCATTTCATAGTATTAATGCAAGTAAGACCTACCAGTATGATAACGTCGTCAATCATAATAAATTGACTGTCGTTTCAGTGGAAAACCCAACGACCGTTTTTAAAGATGGTCAGCATTTGCATGGTTTTGGTTATGACCTTGCACGTAACTATGCAGACAGCTTAAATGTAAAGCTAGACTTCAAAACCGTCCCCGATAATGCTACAGCACTTAAATGGGTAGCACAGGGCAAAGCAAATTTTGCAATGACGACGGCAAGTGTTCAAACGATTGAACAAAAAAGTCTCGCAACCTTTTCTGCAACTTGTGGTGATTTAAACGTTTTACGTAAAAATGGCCTCAATACTGAGCTGAACTGGGTATTTAAACATGCGAATGATCCATTGACGCAAACGGCGAGTGGATTTGTCTGCCGTGGTAAACAATCTGGTTCAATTGGTCAATTGGCCTCTTTTTACAACCGTAATGTCGTGAAGCCTGAAAACTGGAATACGATTCAACGCGATTTGCGTCAGCGTATGCCAATCTATAAGGCCAGTTTTAAAAGCACAGCGCAAAAGTACGATTTAGATTGGCACTTATTGGCAGCGATTGGTTATCAAGAGTCTTATCTTAAACCAAACTCCGTTTCTCCCACGGGTGTTCGTGGTTTGATGATGTTGACCAATAGCACAGCCAAAGCCATGGGTGTGAGTAACCGTACCGATCCAGCGCAAAGCATTCAAGGTGGTGCCAAGTACTACGACCAAATGCTGAGTCGCTATGATGATATCCCCTTTCCTGACCGGAACTGGTATGCACTGGTTGCGTACAATATGGGACCGGGTGCGGTGAATCAGATTCAAAAACGCATTCAGGCACAAGGTAAAGACCCAAATAACTGGCTCAATTTGTATGCTTACTTACAACAGAACCAAGCGAAGAATGGCCGTTACCGTCAAGCACTACAGTATGTGACACGTATCCGTGCTTATCTTGAACATATTAAAACCACGCCGCAGTTGGTCAATATCTAAAAGATCCTCTCTATCGGCATAAAAAAAAGCTTACCTATAAAGGTAAGCTTTTTTTTATTTCAGAACACTTAAGCTGTTTGCTCAAGCACTTTCTTAAATAAATCTTTTTGCTCTTGGCTTGGCTTCGCTGTTTGCAATGCCATCAACTGTGACATATCGCCTTGAACTTTTATTTTACCCGTCATGAACGCTTGCATTGCTGCAGCCATATCAAACTCAAGGAACACTTTACGTAGTGTTTCAGCATCCATGTTCAAGGTTGTTTTCGCGTTTGAAGACAAGCCTTTTTTAATTGCGCCGCCATCTAAAGATAATTCGGTATTACCCGCATTGTCAGCAACAACTAAGTTAATTGCAAGATTCGCAAGTGCTGGCGGCAGGTTCAAATTCCCCGCTTGAGCAGTTAATGTTTCTACAGTTGAAAACCAATCATCAGTTAAAAAAGCAGGCATGATGTTTCCTCAATTCTTTGTTCGTTGTGTGCTGCCTATCCAGACGGCATCATTGTGAAGCTAAATATGCTCGGAGATTGTTATAGCATGTATATCCTACATGTGCCTAAAGTTTTTTGTACGTACCGTTCATATTTTATATTTCTTATACAAAGTTTATCAAAATCATCCACATAAAAAAAACACCAATCATTGATTGGTGTTTTGCATTGGCTTAACTGACAAAATTAGTCTGCTGCAAAGCCAAGATTAACCATGTTAATGCGTTTGTTCTCTGGTTCATCTTCCGTTGAACAACTTTCACCTTTAAAGTCGAATTCACGTTCGCTATCTAACGCTTCAAAGTCGAATAACTCACGGTCTGCCAGCTGCGATGGCGAGACATTTTGCAAGGCACCAAAAATACTGTGTAGACGCTTTGGATGTGCTTTATCCCACTCACGCAACATGTCATTTAACATGGCACGTTGCAGATTTTCCTGAGAACCACACAAGTTACACGGAATAATCGGGAACTGACGCATTTCAGCATATTTAATGATGTCTTTTTCTTCCACATAAGCCAGTGGGCGAATCAAGATGTTCTTTTTATCTGACGATAACAATTTAGGAGGCATCGCCTTTAAGCTGCCGCCATGGAATAAGTTCAAGAAGAAGGTCGCCAAGATATCATCACGGTGATGCCCCAATGCCACTTTGGTCGCGCCAATTTCTTGCGCAAAGCCGTATAAAGAGCCACGGCGTAAGCGTGAACAAACTGCACAGTAGGTTTTGCCTTCAGGCGTTAAACGTTTGGTGATGCTGTAGGTGTCTTTTTCTAAGATATAGTAGGGAATATTATTCTCTTCTAAATAACGTGGTAACACGTCCTCAGGGAAACCGGGTTGCTTCTGGTCCAAATTCACAGCCACCACATCAAAATTGATCGGTGCAATGCGTTTAAACTGCAACATAATATCGAGCAAGGTATAACTGTCCTTACCACCGGAAATGCAGACCATCACTTTATCGCCTTCTTCGATCATTTTAAAATCGCGAATGGCATGACCCACCTGACGGCGTAACTTTTTCAACAGACGATAATACGCAGAGCTAGTGGGTAGTTCTGGTTTAAAATTAAATCCCTGATTGGACTCAACTGGCGAGAACATAGACGAGTTAAACCTTAAAAAAAATACCGCGCAATTTTATCCGATTCACAGCCATCTCGCACCTAAAGAATGTAAATTCTCATGAATTGTCATTGCTGTCATATTCATGTATTGAAATCGGTTTAACTTTGAACGATTGCGTTCATATTTTAGCTGAACTGCTTATGTTTTGGACTTTTCCACATTTTTCCACAAAAGCTGGGGATAACTTTGTGGATTCTAATCGACTTGACAGGGTGTTCCCCCCACTCTTTAAGGCTTCTATTTAAATTGATCATTTTTTGATCAATTTATTTACTATTAAATTTCAATAACTTAACCCAGTCAAGCAATCCTCATTAAAAATAAATTAATTATTTTTTTTGATTACTTGCTCAACAATTTGACTTGATTTTTACAAAGACATGGATTTTTTGAACTTAAAATAGTTTCAGACGGTTCTTTTTTTGCTAAACTCATTTCTAGTCACTGAAATCGATTTTTTTACGATTAATAATAGATAATGAAAAATAAGCTGCTTTTGAGTCGTTTTTACGTTTTGGGGTGTATGACGATTTCGTTCATGGCACTGGATTGTCACGCGGGTCAAACCATCTACCAATTGAGAGATTCCAACGGCACGACCTTGTTAACCAATAAACAAAGTCGTTATAGCAACTTAAAAGTCGAAAAGAAAACCTATTATCCAGACAGTAATATCCACAGTTATAGTAACTGGGGGGCTTCTGAATCTTCCGTGTTGCCCAGTTATAGTCGTAACAAAAATGCTTTTGACCACATTATTCGCCAAGCGGCTCAAACCCACGGCGTTTCTGAAGGCTTAATTAAAGCGGTTATGCATACCGAATCAGGCTTTAATGTCAACGCACGCTCACCTGTTGGGGCTCAGGGGCTTATGCAACTCATGCCTGCGACAGCACGGCGCTTTAATGTCTCTAATGCATATGATCCACAGCAGAACATAAATGCAGGTGCCAAGTATTTGGCATGGCTGATGAAACGCTTTAACGGCAACACCAGTCTTGCGCTTGCAGGCTACAATGCTGGCGAAGGCAATGTACAAAAGTACGGCGGTATTCCACCCTTCCGTGAAACTCAAGACTATGTTCGCCGGGTGAGTAGCCGTTATAGCAATTTATATGCAGGCGGGATCAACATTTCTGCAGGCTCAAATAACACACCAGCCAATGCTCAAGTCATTGCCCAATCTGCACATTACGATGCAGACTCTTCTCCAAGCACACAACTCAGTGTGAGTCGTAGCGCACCTTCACGTCAAATTATCCTCGCAGCTGATGGCAGTTTTACTGATGCGCCTGGTTCCTATGCCACGGCCAATGCAACCGCCTCTGCCCGCATTCAAATTTCAGAATAATTTTTATAGCAGTTTTATTATTTTTTCTTGAATTTTGAAGAGTTTCACCTCATATTGAGATCAATGATTTTCGATTTATAAATCAGATTATTTTTTTATTATAAGAGGATTTTCTCAATGATGCGGATTGGTTTGTTCTTGCTAACCAACCTCGCGGTACTGGTTGTAGCTGGCATTATCTTGTCACTCTTCGGTGTCGGTAGTTACCATGGCGCGGGTGGCTTAAATCTAGGTAACCTACTGGTTATCTGTTTTGTCTTTGGTATGGTTGGCTCAATGATTTCTCTATTCATGTCAAAATGGATGGCGAAAAAAACAACTGGTACAGAGTTAATTGACCCAAATGCCCCGCGCAACCAAGCTGAAGCATGGTTGTTACAAGAAGTCGCTCAATTGGCGCAACGTTCTGGTATTAAAATGCCAGAAGTCGGTATTTTCCCGTCTTACCAATCTAATGCTTTTGCTACAGGTTGGAACAAGAACGATGCATTAGTTGCAGTTTCTACCGGCTTACTTGAGCGTATGAATAAAGACGAGCTTCGTGCAGTCTTGGCTCACGAAATTGGTCACGTGGCCAATGGTGACATGGTGACTTTGGCGCTCGTTCAAGGTGTCGTGAACGCCTTTGTGATGTTCTTTGCACGTGTCGCAGGTGATTTCATTGACCGTAATGTCTTTGGTCGTGAAGACGGTGAAGCACCAGGTTTAGCTTATTTTGCCATTACCATCGTGCTTGATATTGTCTTTGGTATTTTAGCTTCTGCAATCGTGATGTGGTTCTCCCGCTACCGCGAATATCGTGCAGATGAAGCAGGTGCACGTCTTGCAGGCAAACAAGCAATGATTTCTGCCTTGTTGCGTTTACAAGCCGAGTCACAACTTCCAGATGCGATGCCTAAAGAAATGAAAGCGTTTGCGATCGCGGCAGGTCAAGAGCAAGGCTTTAGTTTAGCTGCTTTGTTCCAAACCCACCCAACGATTGAACAACGTGTTGCTGCTTTACAACAGCTCGATTGTCCATAAACAATTCGTTCACTAGATTTTAAAAAGCCTCCGCATGGAGGCTTTTTTTGTGACTCGGCATAAGAACATTTTTATTTAATCGTCACTTCGATACAGCGTAATAAACTGCCATTTGGGTCAATGATGCAAAACTGGCGGATCTCATCAAAATCCTGAATATCGGTCATACGAGCGCTTTCCCACAACGACCAATTCACTTTAGACCAGTATTCATAATAGGGTTGAATTTCCGCTACGCGAATACAGGCACTATGCCATGAACTATTTGGGTCTAAATGCGGATGATGGAAAAATTCCAGTGTCATTTCGCCCAAACGCAGAATCATCCACTCTGCGGACTGATAAACCAGATTAAAGCCCAAGCTTTGATAAAATGAAGCAGTGCACGCCAAATCAATCGCTGGCAAATTTGCCGTAATCTGACCTTCAAATTTCATCAGTGGCTATCCTAAGTTTAGTCCCTGTAACCAATGCCACATCACACTGCCACCCCACCACAATAAGCCCATAAAACACACCAAAAAGATCAGGCCAAACAAATCGGGGATGTGTAGCCAAAGCCATGCCACTACTGGATTTCGCCAAAATGCGGATTGTTGCTGTTTCTTTTCCAATTTTTCATGAAGAAAAGGATGAGTCACATGATGCTCTGAATGGATTTGGTATTCTTCCCGAATATGGTCATGAACCACATCCAGTGCTTTACGACTCGGACGTATAAAAATATCAAACAATGTTCCTAACACTGGGATAAAACCGACCACAGCGTCAATCATAGCCAGCTTCAATACTGGACTCAATTTCTCTTGCGGTACACCAATTTGCTTGGCTTTATAAATGGCATAACACGTTAGGGCAAAACCAGCGATATCCCCAGCAATCGGAACAGTACTCAATGCGGCATCGGCACCGACTCCCTGCTTGGTGAATGGGATACGCACCACAGAATCCATCATATTGGCATATTTGGCCAAATCACGCTCTAAACGAATGACATCTTGCTGGCTCATTTTTTTTTGTTCTAAGGGTTCAGGCATGTTGTTACTGACCTCCATCATTTCAACCACATTAACATCATAAAACCACTGAATTATGCTGGTTTTTATGACTTTTTTCTGTGCTAACTTTGTGTTGAAACAATTACTTATTAGCTTAAGACAAGGTCAGAATTTGCGACGCAATCAGCAGATATACCACCACGCCTGACGCATCACAAATTGAGGTGACCAAAGGTGCAGATGCACTGGCTGGGTCGAGTTTCATGCGGTTTAAGATAAACGGCAGACTCATACCAATCAGACAACCCATCAACACAATGCCCATCATACTCAGTGCCAATACTACGGCGACCAGAATGTCCCCACGGAAATAGCCCAAGATGGAGACTGCCGTTGCCATGGTTCCACCCAAGCACAGTGCAACCAAACTTTCACGTCCTAGCAAATAAAACCAGTCTTTAAAATGTACATCGCCCGTTGCCAGTGCACGTACCATTAAGGTTGCAGACTGAGACCCCGCATTTCCCCCACTTCCCACCAGTAAAGGAAGGAAAAATACCAAAACGATATGTGCCGCAATCAAGTCTTCAAAGTGTGCAATTCCTAGCCCCGAGAGTAAACTACCAAAAACCAGAAACACCAACCAAAACACCCGCTTCTGATACAGTAAGAGGATTGGAGCCGTTTTAATACTCATCTGCGGACTGGCCGCAACCGCACTACTTTTTAGAATATCTTCTGTGGTTTCTTGTTGTACCACATCCATTGCATCGTCATAAGTCACAATCCCCAATAGACGCTGCTGCTCATCGACAATGGGCAAAGCCATAAAATCATAATGAGCCAGTTTCTGTGCAATACTTTCCTGATCCTCACTGACTAAACCCGTGATGACATGGCTGGTCATAACCTGTCCAATCAATTGCTCAGGCGGAGACTGGATAATTTGCCGCAGCGAAATCACCCCGTGTAAATAACGCGAGGCATCGGTCACATAGATGAGATATAAAGTTTCACTTTCCGCTGCATGCTGTCGTATATGTTGAATCGCCTGTTGCATGGTCATTTCGGCATGTACCGTAATGACCTCGGTACTCATAATTGCACCTGCAGACTCGGCTGGATAATCCATCAAGGTCTTCAGTTGAGCTTGAACATGCGCATCTAGCTGCGGAAAAATCTGACCTTGAACGTCCTGCGCTAAGCTTTGAAATAAATCGGTGCGGTCATCCGAATGCATATGAGCTAGTAGCTTCACCAGCAAAGCCTGAGGCAATTGCGCTGCTAGCTGCTGCTGCTCGGTTAATGCTAAAAACTCAAAGACATAACTGGCTTGTGGTAATTGTTCCAATAGCCGAATTTGGTCATTTATAGGCAGGCCCATTAAAATATCAGCCAAATCCGCAGTGCTGTACTGTTTCAGACTTTGGATAAAAGCATGGTTATCGGGCTGATTTAATTGCTCTTGGAAATCTTGCTGTGAAAATGACGGATTTGGCATACACCACTCAAATATTGTTCTTCTTTATCTGTGCGAGTATAGCAAGGATCTTTAAATGTCAGGACCTTTCGGCCTACATGGCTTAAAGATTCGCTTTGCCGATTCGCTGCACACGAATGTTTCAGATTCGATCTTAGACTTCGTCCTGAGGTGTTCGTCCATGAAACACACGGCGAACCAAGACATACATTAAAGGAATAAACAGCAATACCAACACCGTGCCAAAAATCACGCCACCGAGTACACTCACCCCAATTTCCTGACGACTTGCTGCCCCTGCACCAAAGGCAAAGACCAGAGGTGTGACACCCGCGCCAAAAGCCAAAGACGTCATTAAAATCGGGCGTAGACGTAAGCTTGCGCCTTCCAAGGCAGCTTCAATTGCAGTCTGGCCTTTTTGCTGAGCCAATGAAGCAAATTCCACAATTAAAATCGCATTTTTACAGGACAGACCAATTGTGGTCAGCAAGGCAATTTGGAAGTAAATATCATTCGGAAAACCCGTCAGATAACTGAACAAAATATTGCCACCGATACCGAGTGGAATCGCACTCATGACTGCCGTTGGAATACTCCAACTTTCATAAAGTGCAGCAAGGCATAAAAAGATAAAGCCTATGGAGACCAAATACAGCAGCAATGCTTGGTTATTGGACTTGTTTTCCTCGAACGATAATCCACTCCAAGCCAAATCTATACCATCATGCCCTCGTACCATGCTTTGTACGTCTTGCATGGCTTGTCCCGAACTGACATTTTGTGCTGTATCCGCCTCCATTTCTAGTGCGGTATAGCCCATAAAGCGATTCACCACCTCAGGGCCTCCACTCCAAGACACTTGAGCAAAATTTGTAAAAGGAATCATTTGGTTCAGATCATTACGTACGGTCCATGCTTGAAGATCATCAGGTTTTGAACGAAACTCGGCATCCGCTTGCATAATTACCCGCTTAATCCGACCACGGTCAATAAAGTCATTGATATAACTTCCACCCCAAGCACTGGATAAAGTGCTATTAATGGCGGTCTGGCTGAGTCCATTGGCCAAAGCTTGCTTTTGGTTCACATCCACTTTGAGTTCGGCTTTATCTGGGTTAGAACGTTTATCTAAATTGCTAAAACTAGAATACTGCTTGGATGCGTCCTGCAAAGTTTTGAACTGTGCTTCTAAATAGGCACGACCTTCGCCATTGATATCACGTATCCAAAACTCCATGCCATCGGTTTGCCCTAAGCCACTGACTGAAGACGGCATATTTACATTAATTTGCGCATTTCGATGCGATCTAAAATGAGCAATCGCCCGTTCTCGAATCGCTTGTGCGGAGTTCTCTTTCCCCTTACGTTCATCCCAATGTTTCAGCGCAATAAAACCTTGACCTAAATTTTGTCCCGTCCCCGAGAAATTACGACCATAGCGGATCATCACCAAATTGATATTGGCCTGTTCTTTATCTAAAAAGTATTGGCGAATTTCTTCTCCCACCACACGGCTTTGACTCATTGGTGCACCATCGGCCAGTTTAAACTGAACACTTAAAATACCCTGATCTTCACTGGGAATAAAACTGGTCGGTAAAGCACGATAAAACAGCGCAAAGACGGCAATTAACGCCACAAAAACCACCAGCATGATTTTACTGTGCTGAATGGTCTGGCTACTCAGCTTTAAATAACGCTGTTTTAGCTGATCTAACGTCAGATTAAACCAAGTTGCCCATCGTGCCGATTTATCATTGGGTTTTAAAATTAAGGCACATAGTGCAGGTGTCAGAATCAGTGCAACCAGCAGCGATAGCGCCATGGCAGCAACTAAGGTCATTGAAAACTGACGGTAGATCACTCCTGTCGAGCCACCGAAAAAGGCCATGGGAATAAACACTGCGGTTAACACCAAAGTAATCCCAATCAATGCCCCACTGATTTCCTGCATCGATGCAATTGAGGCTTGTTGAGCACTCATCTGCTGTTCATGCATCAGCCGCTCAACGTTTTCCACCACCACAATCGCATCATCCACCAGAAGCCCGATGGCTAAGACCAATGCAAATAAGGTTAAGGTGTTGATACTCATCCCGAGCACATACAGAATGGCCAGCGTGCCCAAAATTACAACAGGCACAGTGATAGTGGGAATCAACGTTGCACGCCAATTTTGCAAAAAGACAAACATGACCACAATCACCAAAAGCACTGCTTCAAACAGTGTTTTGACCACTTCCTTAATCGACTCTTGCACAAAAGGCGTGTTATCACGTGGATAAACAATTTGATAGCCTTCAGGAAGTTTTGAGGACAATCGGCTGACTTCTTGTTTGATCAATGCCGAAGTTGCCAGTGCATTGGCCCCTGAAGACAGTGAAATGCCCATCCCCGCTGAAGGAAAACCATTAATGGTATTAAACGACTGGTAATTTTCCGCGCCCAGTTCCACCCGTGCGACGTCTTTTAAATAAATAAAACTGCCATCGCGGGTCGATTTGACAATGATGTTCTCAAATTCTTCAACGGTTTTTAGACGTGTACCGGAGGTGACTTTGGCATTTAAATATTGGTCTGACAGGCTGGGTAACTCACCAATTGCCCCTGCGGCCACTTGCGTATTTTGCGCTTCAACCGCTGCACGTATATCGCTTGGCATCAGTCCATATTGACGCAATTTGTGCGGATTCAGCCATAAGCGCATGGCATACTGCGCGCCAAAGACATCAACCTCACCAACCCCATCAATACGGGCTAAATCTTGCTCCAAATGCGTCATCATATAATCAGACAGTGCAATATTGCTACTTTTGTCTGTTTGGTCATATAGACCAATCACCATATGCGTATCGCCAAGCGACTTATAAACATTGACCCCTTGACGCTGCACATCTTCGGGTAAGCGGTTAATCACTCCATTGATGGCATTTTGTACTTGAACCTGAGCTGTATCTGGGTCGGTTCCATTCTCAAAACTAATGCTGATTCGACTACGGCCATTCGAGTCACTGCTCGAACTAAAATACAGTAAATGATCAATCCCTTTAATTTGCTGTTCTAAAACCTGAGTAACGCTCTCCTCCACCGTCTCTGCCGACGCGCCTGTATATGTTGCACTCACCGTAATTCGCGGAGGTGCAATATCGGGGTAGCGCTCTACAGGCAACTGAAAGGTGGCAAATAAACCAAATGCCATCACGATAATCGCCAGCACACCAGCAAAAATTGGACGATGAATAAAAAATTTAGACAGCATGGGTCTGCGGTACTCTTGGGTCTGAGGCTAGATCTAGAAACTGGGCATCACTTCATGCTTGATCTTCTATGACGAATCATTAAAAAACAAGACTTAACAACATGAAATAGAACATTAGAGCTAAATATGAAGAAACTATGAAGAAAGCTTTTTGACCAATTGATGACATCCTGTAATTTTTCGCAATTTGTCATTGATCTGAGATATTAAAATTGAACACTGAGTCCGCAACACCACAATAAAATGTTGAGGAACACATGTTAAAAAGAACATTATTGAGTTTTATTTTTTTAAGTTTATTGGGCTGTCATCATGATGAGAAAGACAATGCAGCATCCCAGCCACCATCAAACAACGCCGAATACATTGAGCCTACATTGCTTATTATTGGACATCGCGGCGCCAGCGCGCTACGCCCTGAACACACCTTAGCCGCTTATCAAAAAGCGATTGATGATGGTGCAGATTTTATTGAGCCTGATTTGGTGCCAACTCTAGACGGTTATTTAATCGCTCGCCATGAAAATGAAATCGGAGGAACCACCAATGTCAGCAGCTTGCCGCAGTTTGCAGAACGGAAGACCAGTAAAGTCGTTGATGGCGTGACTTACACAGGTTGGTTTACTGAAGACTTTACTTTAAACGAGCTGAAGCAACTGAAGGCACGAGAACGTATTCCAGAGATTCGTCCAGCAAATGCCCAATATAATGATCAATTTGATCTGCCCACTTTAGATGAAATTATTGAACTCGTAGATGCGCACTATAAAAAGACAGGAAAAATTGTGGGCCTGTATATCGAAACCAAACATCCCAGCTATTTCCAAGGTCTCAATTTGGCCATGGAGCAACGCCTATTAACCACGCTGGCCAAACACAGCTATAGTCGTGACATTGCACCAGTCTATATCCAGTCATTTGAAGTCAGCAACTTAAAACAGATGCGTCAACAGTTAGATCAATTAAAATCGATTCAACATGCCAAAATTATTCAACTCTATGGCGGTAACTCCGAACAACCTGCCGATGCTGTGCTTGCCAAATCAACACTCCGCTATAGTGATATGGCAACACCTCAAGGACTGAAAGACGTCGCAAGTTATGCACATGGTGTTGGGCCAAGTAAAACCTATATCGTGCCCAATACTCAGCCGGCGACCCCGACCAGTTTTGTAAACGATGCACACGCAGTGGGCTTAAAAGTACATCCTTATACCCTACGCCCAGAAAATAATTTCTTAGCAGACTATTTAGACTGTAGCGCGATAGCCGCTGAAAAGTGCGAAAAAGGCGCGCTGGCAGAGTTTGAAATTTTCTTTAAAGCTGGAGTGGATGGTATCTTTACCGATGACCCTGCTTTGGGACGTCAAGCAGCGGATGCTTTTTTGAAAAAAATAGAATAAGTCACACAAAGCAAACCAAACAACTGAGCATCTCGTTTACTTTCAACCAATATCCATCCTTTAACTATAGAGATTAAAAAGTAGGCTTTTTTAATCTCTTTCTCCTTATTTTAGGTGTACATAGATTAAGCACTTTTTGAATACTATAATTAAGTGACTTTTAATATAGATCATGTATTGTGGCTGAAATTTTAAAATGGTTGATGGTATGAGCCAATATTCCCCACTCAAAGGCAAGTCAGGTTTTAAGCGTATTTTTAATGCAACTCATTATTCCATTTCAGGTTTTAAGGCCGCATTTGCGCACGAAGCAGCTTTTCGCCAAGTCCTATTGATTAACCTGATTCTGATTCCAATAAGCTTTTTCTGTGATGTCAGTCGCTTAGAACAAGCCCTCATGGTAGCCGTCTGTTTACTTGCAATTATTGTTGAATTGTTCAATTCAGCCATTGAGGCGATTGTGGATCGTATTTCACTAGAGCGCCATGAGCTTTCAAAAAATGCCAAAGACATGGGTAGTGCTGCACAGTTTGTTTCTTTAAGTATTATCTTTATTGTTTGGCTACTGATTCTGATGCCTTAACATTTTTGTTCAATATTTCACGCTCAAGCTGTTCAACAAGCTTAAAATTAAGTCATAAAAAAACCCTGCTTTCGCAGGGTTTTCTTTTGAATCAGTTCAGTGCTTAGTGAGCAGCGAATTGGTTCATTGTGTTTTTAGCATCATCGTGCGCTTTAAGAGCGTTGTCACCAGAGAAGATTTCTTTGTGATCATCACCGATGTCAGAACCCGCCATTGCTTGGTGTTTAACACAAGCGATACCACCACGGATTTCTTTACGTTGTACGCCAGCAACATAAGCCAACATACCTTCAGAACCGAAGTAACCTTGTGCAAGCTCATGAGTAGAAAGAGCAGCAGTGTGGTAAGTCGGAAGTGTGATCAAGTGATGGAACACACCCGCTTCACGAGCAGCATCTGCTTGGAATGTACGGATCTTAGCGTCTGCATCAGCAGCTAATTCAGTAGCATCGTACTCAGCGCTCATTAATTTAGCACGGTCGTAAGCAGAAACGTCTTTACCTTCAGCAACCCAACGGTCGTAAGCTTGTTGACGGAAGTTCAACGTCCAGTTGAATGATGGAGAGTTGTTGTAAACAAGTTTCGCATTTGGAACTGTTTCTTTAACACGGTTAACCATGTGCGCGATTTCGTCAACGTTTGGAGTCGCAGTTTCGATCCAAAGAAGGTCAGCACCATTTTGAAGGCTAGATACACAGTCAAGAACAACACGGTCAATTTGTGTGTCTGGACGGAATTGGTATAAACCAGAAGCCAAACGTTTTGGACGGTGAAGTTTACCATCACGCTTGATTAAGATTTCGTCTTCTTGAGCATCAGCAATGTCAATTTCAACAGTGTCTAGGAAACCGATGTATTGAGAAGCGATGTCGCCTGGCTCTTTAACCACTGGGATTTTTTGAGTCAAGTCAGCGCCTTCAGAGTCAGTACGCGCAACGATGATACCGTCGTCAAGACCCATTTCTAAGAATGCATAACGTAATGCATGGATTTTAGAGATGAAGTCTTCGTGAGGAACAGTTACTTTACCAGCTTGGTGACCACATTGTTTCGCGTCAGATACTTGGTTTTCGATTTGTAGTGCACAAGCACCCGCTTCGATCATTTTCTTAGCAAGTAAGTAAGTCGCTTCTTCGTTACCGAAACCAGCGTCGATGTCCGCAATAATTGGCACAACGTGAGTTTGGAAACCGTCGATTTGAGCAGTGATTTCAGCAGCTTTAGCAGTATCGCCTGCTTCGTTTGCTTTTTTAAGCGCACGGAAAAGGTCGTTTAATTCTTTCGCATCAGCTTGGCGTAAGAACGTGTAGATTTCTTCGATCAACGCAGGTACTGAAGTTTTTTCATGCATAGATTGGTCAGGAAGTGGACCAAATTCTGAACGAAGCGCAGCAACCATCCAACCAGAAAGGTAGATGTAACGACGTTCAGTCGTACCGAAGTATTTTTTGTTCGCAATCATTTTTTGTTGTGCGATGAAACCGTGCCAGCAACCCAAAGACTGAGTGTATTTGCTAGAGTCAGCATCATAAGCAGCCATATCACGACGCATAATTGCAGCTGTGTATTTAGCGATATCTAAACCAGTTTTGAAACGGTTTTGGATTTGCATACGCGCAGCATCTTCAGGACTGATGTCTGCCCAAGTGCTACCGAATTTTGCTTTTAATTCGCGGATTGCATCAATCGCTGTTTGATATGTAGTCATGATATTTCCTGTAATAATATTAGGATTTTCTTCAACGAAAAGCTAAAATCAGACCCTCAAGCTTTTGCTTAGATTTAGAGCGCTTCGTTGCGATGAATACAGATTAGATTGACAGAATAAATTAATCCAATATTCTGCATTAATTTTCAGTATTTATTTAAAAAATATGTAGATGAAAGTCTAATTATATTTCGATAAAACATAATTAAGTAATTGTTATTTTTAAACTTAAATAAAATAAGAAAACCGTGAAAAATACATCCTTTGTCGAATATTTCTTCATTAGACTTAAGTCTCGGCCGTTGGAAAAAAGAGTTCAAACCAAAAATCAATACTTAATTTGACCCAAATGACAAAAGTTCAATATTCAGCAAAAAGAGTATTTATCACGCTTTTATTCCATCAATAACAGGCCAGCTTAAGCCATTTTCTAAGCAATAATCTGAGCCTCAATTTACGCATATTGAGACATTGCTTAGGACTAATATGCTCTCCGTTTTTAAGCATAAAAACCCATTTTCTGAGAAAATGAAGGGGGTATTCTTTGTACAACCCGATGCTTTTTTTTTCGTCAGTTTATTACACAAGCCCGATGGCTTATGGCATAATGCAAATAATTTCATGATTTTATTCTCGGTATTTATTTTATGAATCTGGAGCGGGTTGATCTAAACCTCTTAATTTACTTGGACGTACTTTTACGCGAAAAAAATGTAACCCGAGCAGCTGAACAATTGGGTGTCACCCAACCAGCAATGAGTAATATTCTACGTCGTCTTCGTAACTTATTTAATGATCCCCTGCTAATTCGCTCTTCTGAAGGTATGACACCGACCGAACGGGCTTTAGAATTACAACCCCGCATACGTGATGCTCTTTCTGATCTCTCCATGATTTTGGAACCTCGTACCGAGTTCCGTCCTTATACCTCAAACCGTGTTTTCCGTATTATGACTTCGGACTATGCCGAAGCAACCTTAGTTCCCCGCCTCGTTAAAGCATTACGTTCTGAAGCACCCAATGTGGTTTTAGACTTCTTAACTCCAAGTGATGTGTCATATCGTGATATGGAACAAGGTAAAGTTGATCTAGCCATTAACCGATTCAATGAAATTCCACAAAGCTTCCACCAAGTTTTGGTCTGGCGTGACAGTTTTTCATGTTTGCTCAATGGTAAACACCCTGCTGCCAGCAACTTAAACCTAAAAAGTTACCTCGATGCACAGCATATTTGGGTCTCTAAAACAGGTATGGGCGTTGGTTTCGGCGTTAACCCTGAAAAACAAGCAGGTCTAGGTTGGATTGATCAAGCTTTAGAGCGTATTGGCCAAAAACGTAAAATTTCGGTCTTCACTCGACATTATCAAATGCCTGCACTATTGGCTTCAAATGTAGATTTGATCGCGACTTTACCGACCCGTATTGCACGCTTACAAGCCAAAAGTCAAAACCTCCTGATTAAAGACCCACCTTTTTATATTCCAGAACTTGAGTTGAAAATGGCATGGTGTCCACTGTTACATCACCATCCTGCACATCGCTGGCTCAGACAGCTGATTTTGTATGTGGCACGTCAAATGATTGAGGAAGAAAATCGAGAGTTTTTAGGCAATAACTCGCAATTCTCACATTATTAAGCATTCAAGCTCTAAATAATTCATTTTCATACCAATAACTCAGGTATGATAGAAGACAGTAAGTGATTACTGTCTTTATTTTTTTGTGTTAAAAATATTCATAATAACGATGAATCACAGGTGGATTCCGTGAGCCTTTTTCAAAACATAGTTATCATTCTAGTCCTGATTGCTGGGGCGGGTTTCTTGTCTCTGACAGAAATTGCACTGGCAGGAGCACGTAAGGTCAAGCTGAAAATCTTGGCTGAGTCGGGCGATGATCGCGCACAGAAAGTTTTGAATTTACAAGAAAATTCTGCTGACTTCTTTGCCGCTTCACAAATTGGCTTAAACGCAGTGGCAATCTTGGGCGGTATTTTAGGTGAAGGGGCTTTTCGTCCTTACTTCATGAGCTTTGTTGCTCGTTTTTATACTGGCCCTTGGTCTGAAACCATTAGCTTTGCTCTATCTTTCACTTTAGTCACCTCGCTATTTATTTTGTTTGCTGACCTCATGCCAAAACGTTTGGCCATGATTGCCCCTGAAAAAATCTCTATTGCAGTGATTAACCCCATTCAGGTGTTTATTAAGGTCTGCAAACCTTTGGCTTGGATTATTAATGCCCTTGCCAACTTGTTATTCCGCCTGTTTAAAGTGAATACCACCCGTGATGACAACATTACCTTTGATGATATTTCTGCAGTGATGGATGCGGGTGCGCAAGCTGGGGTGCTACAAAAGCAAGAACACCATTTCATTGAAAACGTATTTGAACTTGAAGAGCGGAATGTTCCTTCAAGTATGACCACGCGTGAAAACGTGGTGTATTTTACTTTAAATGAATCCGAAGCCAGCATTCGTCAAAAATTGGCTGAATATCCTTATTCTAAGTTTTTAGTCTGTAGTGAAAATATTGACGATGTAATTGGCTATGTCGATGCCAAAGACATTCTGGTCCGTATTCTGAATAATCAATCTTTACTACAACTCAATGAAAGCACTATTCGTAATGTTCTCACCATTCCAGACACATTAACCTTGTCTGAGTTATTAGACCGTTTCCGCTCCACCAAAGAAAAGTTTGCTGTTGTGATTAACGAATATGCTTTGGTCGTGGGCGTCATCACCCTGTCAGACATTATGATTACGGTCATGGGCGATTGGGTTACTCCAATTGAAGCCGAACAACAGATCATTAAACGTGATAATAATTCATGGCTGATTGATGGCAGCACGCCGATTGAAGACATGAAGCATGCACTGGCCATTGATGAAATGCCAGATGAAGAAAATTATGAAACCTTGGCTGGTTTTATGATGTACCGTCTACGCAAAATTCCACGCCCTGCCGATACCGTAGAATACGCAGGCTTTAAATTTGAAGTGGTTGATGTCGATCATTTTAAGATTGACCAACTTTTAGTGACGCGCTTACTTGAAGAAACACTACAGCCTGCAACCCAAACAGTCGAGGAATAGAAACATCGCCTTGAATTAAAACCTTGCAACTGCAAGGTTTTTTTTGCTTCAGATTTAACCATATGAAGTTATACAAAATAAGTATCTTAACCATACTTTACAGATATATATTATTTATTAGAAAAATAGAATGAAAAATCACATATGTTTAAGAGCATTTAAAAATCATGCTGAATTGCATACTATCGCTGTCACTTGATGAATAAACAGACTTAACACGTTCAAAGGATTGATCCATGCTGACCATTTTAGGTTTAGGCATGATTATGTGCTTCATGTACTTAATCATGTCCAAACGACTGAGCGCTCTTGTTGCTTTAACTTTAATCCCTATCATTTTTGCATTACTTACTTATGTTTTAAGTCTCTTTGTTGACAACCTTGCTGGATTTGATATTGCTGAACTTGGCAATATGATGATGGAAGGCATTAAAAAGCTCGCTCCTACGGGCGTAATGCTCCTTTTCGCAATCCTTTATTTTGCAATTATGATCGACACGGGTCTATTCGACCCTTCAGTGAAGTGGATTTTAAAGCAGGTTAAAGGCGATCCTTTAAAAGTGACCCTTGGCACCATTACGCTGACTTTAATTGTTTCCCTGGATGGTGACGGTTCAACCACTTATATGATCTGTGTTGCCGCAATGCTACCGCTGTATAAGCGTATTGGTATGAGCCCTTTAATTATGGCCTGCCTAATGATGCTTGCGAGCGGAATCATGAACCTAACGCCATGGGGTGGACCAACAGCACGTGCTGCAACTGCATTGCATGTCGATCCAAACGATGTCTTTGTTCCGATGATTTTACCAATGCTCGTTGCAATTGGGTGGTTATACTTCCTCGGCTTTATGTATGGCCGTATGGAGCGTAAACGCATTGGTATTGTGGAATTAGATATTAGCCATGGTGACAGTATTCAGATTTCGCAAGAACCTGAAGCCAACCGTGCCCACTTAAGATGGTTTAACGCTCTACTAACTTTGGTCTTGATGGTCTGCTTAGTAATGGGCATTTTACCTGCGGCGATTCTGTTCATGGTTGCCCTGTGTATTGCCTTGGTGGTGAACTATCCAGATCTAGACATGCAAAAGCGTTTGGTTGGTAACCACTCTGCCAGTGCCTTAGCTGTAGTCGGGATTATCTTTGCGGCAGGTATTTTTACCGGTATTTTATCGGGTACAGGTATGGTTGAAGCCATGTCTCAAGAACTGGTTGCCATTATTCCAGAAAGTATGGGGCCGTATTTAGCACCTATCACGGCTGTGATTAGTATGCCACTGACCTTCTTCATGTCGAATGATGCCTTCTACTTTGGTGTACTGCCTGTACTCTCTGAAGCCGCTGGACACTATGGTATCACTCCTGTGGAAATGGCTCGTGCATCGATTGTTGGTCAACCTGTACACTTACTGTCCCCATTGGTTCCATCGACTTACTTACTCTGTGGATTGGCTGGAATTAACTTTGGTGAACACCAAGAATTTACCATCAAGTGGGCGGTGATTACTTGTTTAGTGATGCTGGTTACAGCGATGATCTTTGGTATTTTCCCACTTTACTCAACACTGGGTTAATCAAATACTCATACTGAGTTATAACGAACCTTAAGCTCAACAACCGATAAATACCCGATGTATCACATCGGGTATTTTCATTTATAATGCCTTGATATAACAATATAATAGAGTCAAGCTTATGTCTTTTTCATTGCCTGCTATTTTGGCGTGTACTTTCTTTTATTCTGCGCTTTATCTGATTTACTATTATTTTTCCCAATACAGCCACACACTTCTGATCGTAAGTGCGATTGTTTTGCTGATTTTAGCATGGCGGATTACACCTTATGCTTATGAACGTGGGCAACGCAGCTTTAACGATACTCTGTCTTTTGGACAATATTTCTGGAATCCACTCATTACATGGTGGCGACTGTTCATTTGGCCCATCAGCTTATTACTGTCTTGGATTTTCCATAGCTAATATAGCCCCATAAAAAAAGCACCCGAAGGTGCTTTGATACTGCGATCTTAACGACCATACAATTCTAGCAATTTATCTAAAGTTGCTTGATAGTGAATGGTAATATCTTCAGATAAAATTTTATATGCACTGTCAAACTGAACCATTGGCCAGCCTTCTTTCCAAAATGGGAAGATGTTGTGCAAATCATGTGTCACGGTCGCATCTTCCCGTACAATGGCTTGTGCAACTTGTGACAAGACTTGTGCTGTTTCCGCACCATCAATCGCCATGTAATCAATCCCACGTACTTTTAAAATACGGATGCGGTCTTTCTTATAGCGAATTTTTTTGGCTTGACCTTCATTCAGGCCCAACGCCAAAGCTACAGCTTCAACAAACTTACTTTCAAAAGATTGGTTCAAAGCCACAATCGCAAGTTTATGTGCTTCTTGACGACCCGCTTTACCGCCTTTACGAATCTCTTCTTTTGCCTCTGTATCAAGCTCATCGTCTTTCATAGACTGCAAAATGTCTAAAATTTCGATATCACTTAAAGATTCAGGAGAATGATCAGTCATGAACTGCCCTTAGACAAAAAAATTGAATCCGACATTTTCGCATAATTCAGAGCGAAAAAGCGAAATTGTTGTGCTTTTCTCTGTGAATATTCTGTTTCACGTATTTTTTTGAGCCATCCCCTTCCAAATCTACTATAGTAAAGGCTATTTTTCTCATACGCTCTTTTTTGACGATGCAATCCAAACAAGTTCAACTGTTACTGCAACAATTAGAGACCCGCTACCCTGCCGCATTTAAACGTAATTACTTGCTTTATAGTCAAATCAAAACACGCGGTATTTTAGATGACCAACGTGAAATTATTCCGTGGGTTTTGGCGGTGATGATTTTTATTCCAATCAGCTTAATTCTGAAAGATTTTTACTTAACTCACTTGGAGAATCTCGATCCGCTCCAAAGTCACAGTTATGCCATTATCAGTATTTTATTGGTGCTGATGTGGGTCTTACCTTTTGTCATTAAACAAATTAAACATTCATCAAACTCCCTGTATCAACTGCAACGCCATGCGCCCATCAAACTCGCTGCCGTGATTCTTTTAAGTGGACTAAATCTGATGTTCCTTGAAAGCAGTTTGCTGATGTGGATCTTGTTTTATTTTGGTGTGAACTTTGGTTTTGTGCGCTTCTATAAAGAAAATTTATTTCGAGACCACAGCCAGTCGGTTGAACATCACCAGTTACAACAACTCAGACGTGTCTGTTTTTGGGCCTATAAGCAAACGGTCAAATCACGACTCCAATTACGCTTTAGCTCCCATCAATCTGAAGATTATCAGGCACGGAAAACCCAGCTGGGGCATGAAGCAGACTTATATGTGCAACTGCTGAAGTATGAGCATGCTTACTGTAAGCAGATTAAGCACATCGATCTCGACAGTTATATCGATGAGAAATTATAAAAAAACCGAGCAATGATGCTCGGTTTTTTCTAAGGCCATTTTAATTTTATGCCGTTTGCTTTAACGCACTGACTGGCGATAATGTCGGGTCTAATATCACTTGATGCGAGCGAGTTTCATCAACGATGTATTCTTTGTGCTTAATGCTATCCACAAAAATCCAATCCGCTTGCACCTGCTCTGCGGTAAAACGGACTTTCAAATAACCACGCTGATTTAAATTGCAATAATTCAGCTCATCAATCAAGGTTGTAAAAGCAAACTCAAACTCTTTGAGTTGTTGCATTGAAATAGACAAATACTTTTCCATACCTGGCGAGGAAACTGAACTTGTCGCTAACTCCACACCCACAAACTGCCCTGTTAAATCGTGTAAGTCCGATGCCCATGCATTATGGGTATCACCAGCCAAGACCACGACTTTTTTATTTAAATACTGCAGTGTGCCGTACAGCGTCTCCCTTTCAACCGCATAACCATCCCATGCATCTAAATTGTAAGGAACCACAGTTTTAATACGAGACAACTGCTCTACTGTTAAAGATGGATCATGATTTAAGTAACGAAGTTTTATTTCTACCAATTCTTTAATGAGTTGATTCACCTGCGCCAAAACCTCTGGAGTTACCGCGCCGCTACTGATTGCACTGAGCACTTGTAACATCTCGGCTGGAACAAGCATTTTGCTCATCAACACCTGCTGACCCAAAACTTGCCATGTGGCTTTAGAGCTCGCAAGTTGCTGTGTTAACCATGCGCGTTGATTCAACCCCAGTAACGTTCGATTTGGGTCTTGCATATCTGTAGTAAAGCGCACAGCATCCAAACCCGATGCGGTTAAATAATCTGCATAATCTAACTGTTTACTCCGCGCTAGAATACGCGTATCCAACATATTCAACTGCACTAAATTACCAAAGTTAAACTGGCGATAAATATTCAAATGATCTTTTTCAGAAAGCGGACGGATTGGCATCCACTCAAAATAGGCCGCCAGTGCCGCAAGTTTACGTTCAAGGAAATCGCCTTCAGTAT
>OERV01000146.1_pt1 | contig 29033 bp, 37 predicted proteins | sample 1540121 | NCBI WGS metagenome assembly OERV01 (sample SAMEA3891239, study PRJEB23780) | metagenome | biome: terrestrial biome; feature: animal house; material: water of meat washing | place: Italy | collected 2015-05-12 | reverse complement strand
CTATCAATATTAACAAGAGGTCTATTTACAGTACATTCCAGCACTTCCACTTTACTTCCATTTTTCAGCGACTATTTTATAAGTGTGTGTTTTATAAGGAAATTTAGTTTACCAATTCTGGCACTTACTATTCCCCAAAAACAAGAAAAGCCTACCCACTTTTACATGAGTAAGCCTTTAGTACAACCCTCTTTGTAGCTATTAACGTCTACTGATCCACAGTAAGTACATAGCAACAAGTCTTAACCAAATCCATTTCTTAATGGTTTTCATGGTCTTTCTCCTTTATCAGAGGAATATTAAGCATACATAGCAGAATCAGGCTCCCCCTTCATCCATACATAGCTCTAGAAGCTCCTGTAACGCTCTCTAACGAGCTAAACTCATAAAAGGCTACGTAGGTAGCTTAAAACAAGTTAAGGCCCTTAGAACGCTTCCTAGGAGCTTATACGGGAATAAACTCTTGCAATAGTAAACCCCCATATTAACACTGTTGGTGATAAGGCAACAGCATGACCTACTTAATCTTTAATGCCCCACATCTTATTGATCACTACATCTTTCATCAAGAGAGCTTCTTGTCTAGATGCGTTAGCTGCAAGTTGATCTGTAATGTTAATAAAACTTCCTACTCTAAGACGGATAAGAGGCTCATCCTTACCCATAGCTTTAGCATAGGCTAGCTTCTCTGTACAATGAACAACTTGACAAATTACAAAACTGTTATGTCTCCCCCTCTTGAGGTAGAGGACAATGTCATCTACAAATGTATGACGCTTGAATAGATCATGAGGGTAGTGGACTTGTAAGAAACTCCCACGAGCACGAGCATCTTCTTCTGTCAAAGACATCCTCTTTTCTACGTGTGGGTAAAAATGAAATGTCCCTACCTTACCTCTAGCACCCTCTTTAAAGTAGTTTCTATCATCAATTTCATAAATCTTACGTGCCATATCTACTCCTCTATCTAAATATCAAAAATAAGGCCACTGAGAGCCTCTCTAACGAGCTTAACTCATAAAGAGGTACATAGGTAGCCTTTTTCACTTAAGGGCCTTAGAAAGCTTCCTAGGAGCTCTTATCTAAAGCGTGTTGTACTGCCTTCTGAATAGCTCGCTGAAGTTTTAATCCAACCAACTTTTCATCTTCTTCCAGATGCACACTGTCGAGGTAATCATCAATGATTTCTTCTTGTTCATCATCTGACAAACCGTTCATAGCTTCACGCATTGCTTGACTAATCTGACGAGTAGCTAAAGTGTGATCAGGGTTGAAGCTTTCGCTCAGACTGATAGTAGAATCATTAGCACGAGATTCTGTATGAAGATCTAGTGCAAGGCCCTTAATAGCATTAATCCCCTTCAGAGAACCTAAGTCAGAGCCTTTAATTGCCACAGCTTGACTAAGAATTTCAGAAGGAATACCATTTTTAGTAGCCCAATCATCTAACTGTTCAATACGTTTTTCGTTCTCATCATCCATATCACCTCCTAATACACCTGCTACGTTCACGTTAGTACCTACATTATCTACTGCATCACCGATTGCGTTGAGAGTTTTATCTCCACGAACAGTTTGACCTTGTACACGACGTAAATCACGAGCAATTGCACCATTAAGAATACGTCCAGCACCCGCTAGACCAGCCTGTGTAGATAACGGAGCACCACCAAACAGCCATGCAGTACCTGCTGAGGCTAAACCACCTAGATTATATGGGTTAGTTTCTTTAGCACGCTCTAGTCTACCAATACCACGGGACAGGTCAGCAGGGGTTACAATGTCTTCACCTACATCACCAGCCACAATACGCGCTTGGTTTGAGCTAGTTAGGATGTTATTAAGTTCTGAATCAGGCAAACTAGAGAATTTATCACCACGTTTAGCAGCTTCCCAAGCCTCTGCTTGTTTATCTAGAGCCTTAGCAATACCTGGATTATCAGTTTTCTTATTAGATAAAGAGCTAATTTTATCATCTGCTAGACGAGCATGAGCCGATTGAGCTTCATTTAGAGCTTTAACACTACCAGAACGTGATTGTGTACCAATATCAAACGGTAAATTACGCTCTGAGAAAGATCCAATACGGGAAATAGTACGTTCCAAACTGTTCAAACCTAGCTGTTTACGTGCTTCTGGACTTAATCGACCTACATCTACAGCTGGATAAATAAACCCAGACCCTGCTTCATTAATAGCTTTATTAGCTAAAGCAACATCTCCAATCTCAGAACTTTCTAAGAAACGGTAAGCATCACGAGCTTCATCCAAAACTTTCTTCTGATTAAGAGCTGTATCAGCTTTAGTGAACACACGATTAGCTAATTCTTCTGGTAATTCATCACCTAAACCATATTGGTTATCAGTAAAACGCTTAATATAAGCATCAACCTGTCCCGGAACGTAATCTAAATCACGTCCATGAGCAAACATATCTGGATTATCTTGAATGTATTTCTGCAATTGACCAGCACTACGAAGAACAGGTTCACCAGTAGTAGGATCAACTAGCCCTTGTTCAAAGATTTTATTACCACGATTAAGGTTATGTAGCTCTGAACTTAATTTACGAATGTGGGCATTAGCACCAGCTTCATTAGCTAAACTATTTTCCATAATAGCCCTACGTTTGGCCTTACCAGCACGAATAGTGTTAGCAACACCCCCTAAAACCTTCTCTGCACCAGCACCAAGCACTGCGTTAGCTGCTAATTCTTCAGCGAACTCACCATCTAAGGCCCCATCACTGTTATTAGCAAGACTACCTACAACACTCTGAGCAGCATTACGACCAAGTGCATCAGCAATACGTCCTGCACGAGAAGCAGCACCAACACCAGCACCAACACCTGTAGGAATCAAGTAGGGAATAGCTTCACTAGCAAACTCTTCTACAAAACCTTGTGGCTTATCTTCTTCACTAACCTGGAAACGAGGAGCAGGAGTGTACGTACCGTCACCAATACCAAGCTTACCACCAGCCCAAGAGGCTGCACTAGCTAAAGAATCAGCAAGAGATGAAGGAATATTAGCAATGTTTGTACCAGCATTTAAATCAATACGCTTAAGAGAACCTAACAGACCATCGTCTTCTTGTTTAGGAGCTTCTTGTTTAGCTGGAGCAATAGAATCAAATTGACTCTCATTCTCCTGAATGTATTTATAAATATCGTCATCTGTAGCATTGTCAGGAAATTCTAACGTGTAGCCTTTATATTCTACCTTAGTAGCCATCTTTAATACCTCCAATATAAGAAAAGGAGCCCCATAGGACTCCCTACAAGGCTTAATTACGAGTAATACGAACCTGACTAGCATCAAATGAACTAGAAGGTGTGTCAGAAGAAAGAGCACCTTTACGTTGATTCTGCTTCTGTTTAGCTTTCTGCATACCAGCATCATTAGTATCTTTGATAATCTTAAGCTGTTTCTTAACAAAATCTTCACTGAGAGTTTGATTAAGCTTACCATCAGCATCCAATAGAGCTGCTTGAGCTGCACTAATCTTAGCACCTTCAGCGTTAGACAGAGCACCCATACCTTGCATCAGTTTAATATTATCCAAGAATTGCTGAGAGAATAACTGATTGAACAGAGAAACAACTTCCTGACTCCCCTCTGTAATATTAGGTAGACGTCCCTGTACAGCACCAAAACTACGACCAAAAGCATCATGACCTTCAATCTGATTAATTACACCATTAGTAGACTCTAACTGTTTAATAGTATCATCACCAGCACTGTCAAGAACAGCATTAGTTTCCAGATTCTTCTGTTCAGCAGCATTAGCTACTTTATAATCACCTGTCTGACGACCTTTATTCATAGCAGGAACCATCCAACTACCAGTACTCTGATCTTTATAAGGCTGTAAAGGTTCACCCGTTTCTCTAGTAGGAGAGCCACTACCACCAATATTCATAACAGCACCAGAACGAGTATTAAAGATGATACCATTACCACCACTAGTCCAAGAACCCGGATCTTCACCCTTGAGATCATTCTGGAACTGAGCAAAGTCTTTACGACGAGCATAATCCAAATCACCCTGAGCTTGCTGTAGAGCAAATTGATCTTTCTGACTCATACCTTTCTCTTTGAGCAGAGAAGCATCACCAGATGCCAGAGCCTGAGCAACAGAATCCGCTGAGTAACGATCAAGCAGGTAAGCTTTGTTGTTAGTCAGTTCATCTTTACGAGCCTGAGTAGTACGCATACCTTCACCAGCTTGGAAAGCTTCAATAGGAGAAGCACCAGACAGTAAGCTTAAGCCTACACCAATTAGACCTGCATAAGCATCATTACGCTGCCAGAAAGGCTTATCCTGTTGTTCCTGCCACTTAGACTGTGGGTCATTAGAACTAAGAATAGAGTTAATCTGCTTAAGTGCTTCATCATGGATAGAAGCTCCTGAGGGGTTATCTGACGGCCTTAACTGTTGAGCTAAGGTATCTACCGTACCAATCACTTCTTCCTTGTTAGGGAGCGTCTGAGGCTCTTCTACAGCTACTTCTTCAGTCACTGGCTGATATTCCTGAGCAATAGGAGGGGCTGTGAGAGAACTAGGACCAAATGAACCATAACCACCCTGACTCATGATATTACCCACTTCTGGAGGAAGCATAGGAACTGGATTAGCATAGTTAGCAGAAGCAACAATACGCTGATTGTATTGTTCTTGAGTAGGAATGTTCCCATTAGGAATACCCTCTGGAAGACCAGTAGAGAATGGTTGATTAAGACCCGCCTGTTGGCGAGCCTTCTGTTGATTGCGATATACACTATATAAAGTATCGAACATTATTTAAATCTCCTTAAATTAAGATGCTACCCCACCAATAACGCCGCCAGCTAATGCACCCCAAGGGCCATACGCTGAACCAGATGCTGCACCACTCATAATACCTGAAAGCATCCCACCACCACTAGAAGTTTTCTGGGTAGTTGTTTGACCATAACCGCCATTAAGGACAGAAGCAGCATTGATACGATTCTGAATATCCTGCCAACCAATGTTTTGATTCATTAATTGGTTATTATAGTCGTTATTCAGGAAGTTTTGCTGATCCTGTTGCATCATGTTACCAGCGTACAAAGCATTCTGGTTAGCTTGGTTAGCGTACATAGCACTGTTGTATAAACCCTGAGCTTGGTTAGCACCAATTCCATACAAACCACTAAGAGCATTCATCTTCTCTGCTTGATTATTATCTAACAGATTAGTAGCCTGTTGCACAGCACTGTTATAAGCACTGTTAGTGATGTTATTAGAAGCATTAATAGCTGCTGTAGTTGCATCACCTTTAGCAACACTCTTAGCCATACGCTGACCAGAACCCATACCAGCCTGATTACCGTATTGCTCAGCAATGTTTGGATTAATGTTAGTAGCAAGGTTAGTAAGAATACCTTCATTAGAAGCATCAATAGCAGCTTGTACATCCTCTGCATTGTAGAATTGACCAGCTAACCCTTCAATATCATCGGTAGTGTATCCCTGAGTATTCTGAAGCTGATTGTAAGCTGAATCAATGTTATTTAAACCATTCTGACCACTCTGTCCATACAAACCGGCATATTGATTAAGAGCATTACTCTGAATAAGCTGTTGTAGAGCATCATTCTGATAGTTATTAAGTCCAGAATAGTTCTGATTCACATACTGCAAGTCAGGCATATTCTGAACATCATTAGAAAGACTATTCAAATAGTCAGTGAAATAAGCAGGACGATTTAACGAACTCTTAGTTGTAGTTGATTTAGATTTACCAAACATTTAATTCTCCTTAGAACCAGCCTTTAACAGCATTGTATCCATTATTAAGCCCGACCCCTAAATTGGTGTTCCAGAAACCTTGACCTCCGCCCTGTTGCTGAGCTGCATTATAAACACTATTCATGTTGTTCTGATAAGTGCCTGCTGTATCTACTCCAGCGAACCCGCCACTAGATTGTAAACCAGTATTATAAGCATTATTGACTTGACTCTGATTTAATCCAGAGAAAGGTCCTGCTGAGTTAAACGCACCAAGCTGTCCTGCAATACCTAAACCTGTAACACCAGCACCTAAGAGCTGTTGACCAGTGCTAAGACCCGGAGATGAACTTTTAGTGCTATAACCAACCATACCATTAATGCTATTAGCAACATTAAGACGGTTATTAAGCTGATCCCAAGCATTCTGCTGTGCACCATTAGCATTTTGCCAATCATACATGTTCTGCTGGTTCGATTGAGCTTGGTATTGGTTCCCAACATTTAACAGATTTTGCGTAGCTAACGAGTTAAGCTGCAAACCTTGCTGTCCAAGAGCTGCATTCGTACCACCAATATTGTTACCAGCTCCAATGATAGACTGAGCAATACGAGAACGCATAGCATCGTTATTTAGTGCCAGATTAGACAGAGAATTCTTCTGATTAAGAGTATTAAAAGCACCAACACTAGCACCAGTACGCTGAGCAGCACGTCGAGCAGAAGGATCATCACCTAATGTGCCCTTAATGGAACTATTAAGCCCTTGAGCATTAACATTAGAGAGAAGACCACCCTGACGATTAAGTTGATTAACCGTATTCTGAATATCCTGACCTGTAGTTTGATTATCAATTAAGCCTTGATACTGACTAGCAGCATTCTGCATCTGATCTAAACCTTGCTGAGTACGACCCATCAAAGTGTTTGCTACTTGATTAATTTGACCACTATCAGCCAGTCGATTAAGAGCTTCAATCTGAGTAGGATTCATCTGTGCTAATTGCTTAGAGATGAAGTCAGTATCCATGTTACCAGAACGAGCAACAATGTCTTTTAGAATCTTCTCTACATTAGCATTAGGGGCCACTGTGGTCTTAGTAGAACCACCTTTACTGAAAAGTGACATATTACATCTCCTTATTTATATAAAGTAGGACTACCAAAGGATTGTCCCTGTTTAATAGCTAAAGCAGCATTTCTACCCCATCCAGAGGTTCCACCACCTGTCAATCGACCAGCTACGGTACGTTCTTCATTACCACGTTGTGCAAACGCTGATAAGAGAGCCTCTAATCCCATGATAGTACCATCGGTAGCACTAAGACCTTCAGGCTCTTGTAGAGCTTCTGGTGAAGCCTCAGGCTGTTGTCCCATCATAGCATAGCGTTCTTGCATAGCACGTACATAAGCTTCATCATATTGAGAAGGGGATCCCTGAGACACGTAAGGACGTTCACCCATAGTGTTATTCTGATGAGGTAAGCCAGTAATACGCTCTAAAGAATCTTGTCCAGCACCTTGACTACCATAGCCTACGTGATTAAGAGCTTCTTCAGTATTCCAAGAATTCTTGAAATGAGGACTGTTTAAGTAACCACCTAGTTGTGGGTCCCAAGGACGCTTACCAGCCATCATATCTTTCAATCCCTGAGCACCTACTACATAGGCTGCCTGTCCCTTAATAGGGTCTCCACCAAAGGCTTTAGTCTGTTGACCAAGATAACGTGCCATAGCATCAATGTTAGTAGCAGGATCTTTAAACTTACTACGATCTGTAACACCTGCTTCAGCGAATACAGCAGGACTAACCTGTCCTAGTCCATAGTGACTCCCATTCTGAGCATTAGGGTTGCCACTAGACTCACGTAAGATGGTTCCAATAATCTGCTCTTTAGGGACTCCATATCGACGTGAAGCCCCTTCAATCAATGGCATGTATTGATTAATATCATAAGCCATATGTTCCTCCTTTAAATAAAACCGACTGATTTCATATATTCCATCTGCTTCTGAGCTAATACTGCTTCCTCTGAAGTTTGGAATACACAACTGTGATAGCTCTTACCTTTTAAATTAATTCTCGCTGAATAAGTAAAACCTGATTGATTAGTGTGAACGATAATGTTCATCGGTAGTCCTGTATTGGACCATTCCACTTCATTCCAATTAATTGATACATCAGCTTTAGGGTAAAAGTAAATAGTACTCTCTCTTTTATACTTAAAGTTAAGTCTATCACTGGAATACTTTGATATTGAAGATTCAGGATGGTACATATCAACTAGAATAGAAAGGGAATCACTATCTAAACCGAGTCCAGAGTCATTGTGCATCAAACTCAAAGCATCAACACTTGTAGACTTCAGATTCTTTCTAAAAGAAACGCCCTCTCGCTCAGCGACGTTACTTCTTACTTCTCTAGATTTGATATATTCATCGCTAAACAATAAGTTCGTGTTATTCAGAATGTCATCAGTTCTGACAAATGAATGCAAGGGTATAATTGACACTGTATCTCTCCTCTCTCTTCGGTACTGGTCAGTTCATTATTATCTCTCTATTACAAAAACGAAAATAGGGAACCCTGTTAAGAGCTCCCTATAAATACATTACTATCTGAGATATATTACTACCAACGACCATGACGGTATGGGGAACGATAAATCTTATCAAAGCCTCGCTTAGGAATAGCCAGAGGACTTCCCTTCCATTCACTCGCTTGTGCCTGATGTACAATCTCTTCTAGAGAAGCTGTACCAAGAGCAGACCATTTCTCTGCACCCTCGTTGTCTTGTACAAACAAACTAGCATGTCGAAGAGCAAAATATAACAGAAGCTCTGGAGCAATAGTAAGAATAGCACTAGTATCCTCATCATTAACCATTTCTGGTGGATCAGCATAGTAACTCAGAATAACAGAATTCTCTGCTGGAATCTCTGGTGCACCACCATCAGGGTAAATCGGAGTATCTGCATCAATAAGTGGATAGAACAACCAACGATTGCCAAATCGTGCAAATTTGATAGAGGTATCATTGTGCTTACCAATACCATTCTCACGCAATACACTCATTTCCTCAGGACCAATCAACTTAAACACTTGACCAGTCTTAGCTCGCATAATCCACTGAGCTTCTAGGAAGTCAGGAGGGATGTGGCAAGTACCATCTTTAATACTAAGATAAACTTCTTTACTCACTGTAGGAATACGTAGATTACGATAGATTTCTTTCTGACCGAAGTCAATAAAGTTAGGAATCTGTTCTACGAATTCGGGATCATCTCTATCTGCCCATAAAGAGACGGCCTTCTTAAGACCGCCATATGTCGAGATAGGGAAGGGAACTTTAGGCATCATAAGACCTCTCCTTATCGTTCGTAGACTCGTACAACTTCTCCGCCTTCCTCATCTACTTTCTCAATTAACTCATCCAGCTCTGCATCAGTGTAGATCAGCTGGCTCTTAAACTTACCATCCTTGTCTGTGTATAACACATTATAGATGGGAGCAGGTTTACGATAGATATTTTCCATTATCAGCTCCCTGTCTTAGCAACAACACCTGTAAATGTTACAATAGCTTCAACACTTGATTGAGTTTCATGGGTTGCTTTAACAGTAACCGTACCTGTTGCCTCATCACTTAAAGTTAACACTCCCGCTGCACTAACAGTCCCTGCTCCAGCAGGAAGCACATCAAAAGTATAATCACTAGCCACTGACTCAGTTACTGTGAACATGGTAGTGAAGGCTGTAGTGCTTCCCCCTACCTTACCCGTGATAGGACCACGAGCAGTGATTGTGGGGGTTACGGCTTTGGGGCTACAATAGCACCAGCTTTATAGCGACCATTATGACGTAAGCCATATTCACCTTCTACCAGATAACGAGAAGTAGAACCAGTCTTAGACAGACGTACAATCTTAATATCACGGAAGACTACACAAGAGAAGTCTTTCTTATTAAAGAAATAAGCAGCTGGAGCATCTGGGAAGGTTTTATTCAAATGACGGCTTACAACAATCTCATAAACTCGACCATTAGAATCAGTAAAGGCGAAACGTTCAATTTCAAACTCACGATCACCACGCTTAACAAACTCAGTCATTGCAAGAGAACCACCATTAGCATCTACTAGAGCTTTAAATGCTTTAGCACCAGCTACGTTAGTGAAGATAGTATCTGCATGTGAACCATTCTCAAACAGTTTCTGAATAAGGGTTTCAACATTCGCTGCATCAATAGCACCCTCAACAACACAGTCAGCTGGAATCTGAGCCAAAACACCATCAGTCAACGCTGTCAGAGAAGGAGTAGCTTTACGTTTCTCTTGTGCAGACAGGAAAGTAGATTCAATCTGATTCTTCAGTGAAGTGATTGCTTTCTCAAGCTGGTATTCAGTCTCACTCTTACGACCATGAACAGCAGTAGCTTCAGCAGTATCGGTAATAGTAACAAACTTACGGAAGATCTGAGCGTAGTTCAAACGTTCGGTCTGGTCAGACTTAGTACCGTCCTGAATAGCTGTACCCGGAGCAACACCACCTTCGGTAGAGCCATCAACAACGTTGTCAGCAAGGTCATCATTAATATCCTGAACCCAAGCAAATGAGTTAGAGGTATGGTCAGACTTATCTAAACCATTCAGGAAAGGTGTGTCTTCTGGTACAATCTGGTCAACCCAATCAGTACAAGAATCCAGAACACCAACAAGGTCAAAACTTTTTAATTCGTTTACAGTAGCCATCTATATAAATCTCCTATGATTGAGGCATAAAACGTTCAACAGAACGCAGCTCATAGTTTTAGCATTATTGCTTTATTACGGATATAAAAAAAGGGAAAGCCGAAGCTCTCCCCTTTCTATTATTTGCTAGGAATTACTTCCTTACACTTCCAGTTTCAGAACAGCGGAAGCATACGGGTTGCGGTGACGCAGACCAACTTCCATTTCGATCATCCACTTTTCACTGGAACCAGTCTTCGCCAATTCTTCGCGCTTAGGTGCACGGAACACCATCTGCGTCCAATCACTCGGATTAAAGATGTACACTGCATCTTCTGGCATGAAGCGGTTGTAAACAACACTGAACTTCTGACCCAGCGGATCAACAATGGTACTTACTTCCAGATCAATAGTTTTGGTATTCTGGAAATAACGAACACGGGTAGCATCTTTCTCTTGCAGAGCAGAGAAGAATTTGGAGTGCTTCGGGTGAACCATGATAGTATCAGCTTTAGCACCAGCCAGATACAGCTGACCAGTCAGGTCAAACAGCTGAGCTTCGGTAAAGGTACCAGCAGTGCCAGACTTAGCAACTACAACTGCACCGGTATCCGGATCAGGTTCAGTACCAGTATGACCAGTTTCGTTAACTGCTTCACCAGTAGACATACCAACGAGAGCTTGGAAACCACCCATTTTACGTACCTGAGAACCAGCAGAACCAGCTACAGCAGGACCATTCTTCAGCATCGAGCTTTCTAGATCGCGCTTGATCTCTGCACCAGCTTTAGACAGTTGATACATCAGCTCTTTGCCACGACCATAGTTGTCGGTAGCATCAGCAGTATCAGAAACATGAACAACTTTACGCAGAATCTGGGTAACGTTGCTAATCTCAGTGGTAGGTTTCATTACTGCTTCACCAGCATCAGAACCTTCCGCTACTGCGTTATCAGCAGAAGCTTTAGCAAGGGAGTCGCATTGCCAGGAATATTTAGTCTGTTTTACAGATTCTTTACCAGTAGCAGAACCGAATGGGGTGTCTTCTGGGGAAATGTTAGAAATCCAGTTAGCAAAAGAAAGTTTTTTACCGTTTTGTCCGTACGTAGAAAAAATAGCCAATTTAATATCTCCTATTCGAATAGTGCCCTTTATTGAGCATTTAATAGGGAGAGTATTCTCCCTGTCCTTTAATTTAGTCTTCGATAAGACTAAATACGTCCTCGTTAGAAAGCTTACCTTGCTTATAAGCAGCAAGTTTACGTTCTTTCACACTATCGGACTTCTTAGTAGAGGCAGAACTAACGACAGCAGTAGGAGCTCCTACACGCTTGACCTTAGCTTTCTTGGCAATAGACTCACCTTTCTCATACTTCATAGCTTTATAAGCCATCTTGAAGAAAGAAGGACGATTCTCTTTGACAATATCTTCCTCTGATACACCAGAATCGACTGCAAATTGCATCAGTTCTTGATACAACTCATTAGACCACTCTGGAATGTCATGTTCTAAGACTTGACGGCAAGCTGTACACTGCTGTACATATTGTTCATACTCAGCAGCCTTATTACGCTCTTCCTGAAGCTGAATCTCTTGTACAAGTTCAGCACGTTTAGCCTTAGTAGCTTCAATGTATTCATGATGACGAGCAAACTCAGCAGGGTTTTCCTTAATCATTCGTTTCAAGTCAACATTAGCATATGCTTTGAGAGCTTTATCACATTCTAAGAGAGACAATTCCATCATCTTAGCTGATTCAGCTTTAGCTGTTTCAAAAGCAGAGAGCATATCCATTACTTGAGTACGTTGTTCCTGCACAGCAGTTTGTTCAGCATACCCATTCTGGAGTTGTTCAATTGTGAGAGAAGTACCATTAGGTAGAGTAATGACTGTATCTAAATCAACATCAACAGCTTCCTGTTCATGCTCATCTTCATCAGCGTCACCTTCTTCAGAATCTTCTTCACCTTCTTCCTTCTTGTCTTCATCTTCCTCAGTTTGCTCATCTTCGAATTCATTATTCAGTAGAGCAGCATCCCAATCAATGTCGTCAAAGTTATCATCAATATCAAAATCAGTAATTTCTTCTTCAGGTTCTGGCTTTACTTTAGAACGTTCAATAACGTCCTTAGCCTCTGGTGTATTAGTATATTCTGTTTTAACATCGTCTAACTGTAGGAACTCAGCAAATGCGTTTTCATCAAAAGTTGCCATTATTTATTCTCCTTATCTATTTTATTAGTTTCATTTACTGATTTCTGGATTAAACCTTTAAACTGTCCTATAAGAATCCCTAAGTGGTAAATCTCTTCACGGGAACGGCTCTCATGAGGCTCTGTATCCCAATAGCGAACCCATAGGTTTTGTTTAATGTCTTCCAAAGCAGCGCTAAGGAGTTTATCATTACTTTCTAACTGAGCTAACGCTCTTTTCTCTTCACTAGTCAAAATACACCTCTCTGGTTTCTATTCTAGCTATTATTATCGGGACTTAGTGAAATCTATTCACCAGTATCCCGTTATTACGTTAGGCTTTGCACTCTAACTATTGTTACATTATTGGCTATAAATTAAATCTTTAATACAAACCTTTCAGAGCATTCAGTTCTTGAATATCCAATTCACGATTACGAAGTTTAATGTCTGCTTCTGACTTCATCAGGTCAACGCTTTCACGGAACTCGCGGTTGGCTTGTTCTTTATCTTTCTGGAAAGACTTACGTACCGATTCTTCAGCATTAGCAATAACAGAGGCTTCAGCAATAGCATTCTGGTCAGCCATATTCTGAGCATTCCAACGAGCGGTTTGTTCAAGACGTGTTTGTTCATCAGCTTTAACTTGTGCTTCAACTTCAAACTTACTCTGATCAAGACCAGCTTTATGAATGATAGACTGAGCTTCATTAGAAATCTTCTGTCCTTCAGCTTGAATCTTCTGTAGATTAGCAATATCCATAGGAGAAGGCTGTGGTGGTTGATATTCATTCAGACCCATAAGGAATGTGTTGATATCTTTGTAACCATTAAGCTCTACCCACTTAGCAGACTGCATGTAACGCTGTTGAGGACCAGCAAACATAGCTTGTTGACCACTAATCATCTGTAAGCCTTGAAGAGTTTGTAAGAACTTCTGTGCTTCTTCTTGTTTATCAGCGGCAGACAGTGCAGGTTTAATCTTAACACGCAGGTCATGTGGAATAGCCTGAGGTAAGAAAGGTTGTGGACCATTAATAGTGTTAACAGTCAGAGGTACAATAGAGTTATCACGGATATAGGAAACCATCATACGAATCAATTCTGCATAGTTACGAGCGACGTTACGTGCCATCATACGGCTACGTCCTTGACTCTGACTAACAAGGAATGATACAGTATCAAAGCCATGATCACCTTTAAGCATGTCCTTAGACAAGCCCTGAGAGGTCTTAGATACACCTGTACGAGCTTCTTTAGCCATCTCTACGTTCTGCATAGCAAGAGCTACAGACTGAGGAAGCTGTGCTTCTTGAAGCATTACAACACTACCAGCTACACCCATATTACCAGCATCAACAGGGATGATACCACCCGGACGGTTGTCCAGAAGAGCACGCATGTCAACACGACCTTCATCAGCAAGGTAACGACCATAGGTAATGTATTGAGCATTATCTAGAGTAGCACGCATAAGGCTAGATTGGGTGTCCTGTAGGTCACGAGTAAGGTCAGTAAGAGACTCACCAAACACTACACCCGGTAAAGGGAGACATGTAAAGGAAATGAATGGGATGAATTCTACTTCTTCAATAGAGAAGATGTTACCCTGACATTCAACTACCTGATAGAGACGGTCTTCATGCTTATCATCCAGTACAGTGGTACGAATGTAGTGTTCATTAACCCAAATCTCACCAGCATAGTCATCAGATCCATAGCCATTGTCTTGGAATGGGTCTACAGCACCATTAGTCTTATCCCAAGTAACCAGATTATACACTTCAGTGTTGTCGTAGTTCAATTCTGCTACTATATCAGGGTCATACCCCTCATCAAGCATCTCAGCTTTCGACTTACGGATACGCTGACAGACATAATTAGCATCTTTAATAGTACGAGCACCTTCATTGACAATCATATCGTTGAAAGGAACGTACATAACACGAAGACGTCCTACTTGTGCAATATAACTGATAGAAACATCAGCAGTACCATTCTCATATTCAGTGATTTCAATATCTTCTTCTTCTAATTGGATATTAGGGTTAGCACGTACACCTTCAAGGTATGGAGCTACAGCAATAGCAGGAATTCCTTCAACAGAATCAGCTTTATGAAGCTCTTTATTCTCCCACCAAACCTTAACAAAGCCATTACGGGCTACCAGCATCTCTTTCCATGCATCATGGAGGGCGGTATAGCCATCGTTGTCATCTACTAACAGCTTATTAATACGATCTGTAAGAGCTTGAGCTACTTCAGGAGGCAAATCCCAAGATGGTTCAATAGTAACAGCGTCGTCTTGAGAGGTAAAAACGGTCAAGAGGTCTTGTAAGACAGAGTTGACACACTCTTCTACTACACGTTCAACATAATCTTCACCACCTTCAATATCAACTTTAGGTAGTTCACCATGATAATACTGCCAAGCTTCACCAGCATAGCTGTATTGCTTCATAGTCATGTAGCCGTAGGCATCATCATACATTGTCTTAACACGGTTTTGCAGAACCTCTACTTGTTCTGGTGAAAACTTAATATTCTTAGACACATTATTCTCCTTAGAAATGAAACTAGGAGAGCAGACCTATTCCACTCTCCTTTCCTGTTACTATTATTGTCCTTTCTTCCATCTATTATAAGACACATGAGCTGCTGTACTCTGGTCAAAGGACTTACCACGATGGGTAACAGACATAGCAGAATAACGCATAGCATCAACCATGTCATCATCTACTCGTACTACCTTACCAGAACCATCAGTCTTACGTCTATATTGACGAATACCTTCGATTACTTGAGTACAATGAGAGAAGATTTTAAATCTACCTTCCATCATACGGATACCAATGTCATGAATACCATTCTCTACATCTTGTGCATGACCTGAAATAGCCTCTGGGTTATAGAATACATCATTTAGAACGTTTAAACCAACGTCTTGGTAACGTTTAAGAGCTGTATATCCAGAACTCTTCTCTGTATTCAGAGCATCTTTAGGAAGTACGATAGGAATGTATTCACCTTTAGGCTTAATAAACCGAGCATGTTCTTCTGGAGTGCGACCTTTAGCACTGTATTCATCAATAACATAGATGGTGTCAGATTTAGCATCATAGGCAGTCCACACAGCTGTTGTATCATGACTATAACCTAAGTCCATACCACACAATACTTTCCAATGTGAAGGAATCTCAAAGCCTGTAACAGTGTATTCTGAAGGATCAAGGTCATAGACCAGTCCACCAGCAAAGAAAGGTTCTCCCATAGCTCGCATTCTCCATTTAGATTTAGGTGTAGCACCGAGTAAGTCTCGCATCATTCCTTTAGTGAAGTGGGGACAATCAGACCAAGAAGCAGTTTGCAGATACAAGCCACCATCCTCATTCTTCTGGAACATCTCAATTACTGAATTTTGTCCATATTCTGGCGTACCTGTCGTAACTACTTGTCCGTTAGTAGTACCTACACGGGTTACCAGCTGGTTATGAACTTCATCAGCGTCATGTTCAGCGAACTCATCCATCCAAATAAAGTTAACGTTCTGGCCCATCATCGTACCTTGGCCCTGTCCTACTGAATAGAATTTAATCTCGGAATAGGTCCCTGTCCATTCACCTTTAGAGTTGTAGAACTTAACCTTTAAACTTTTAACTCGTTCTCCATCTGTTGTGAGACCATTACCGAAATCAATATCTTTTTTAGGAATTGTACCAGTACCTATCTCCTCTCGCATCTTCGCATTCGAGGTACCAAGTAATTCCTTCTGTAGTACGTTCCTAGTGGAGTCAGATGTGTTACCTACTACCCACATTAAAGGAGCCTTAGTAAATCTAGTACCTTCCCACCAATCTGGATACTTACCCGTAGCATGCATTGCAAATTCGTAAGCTTCACTTACTGTTTTACCAACCTTTATATTCAGATGAGTTCGTTACTCTCATCCCGGAAAATAATATAACCTTCATCACCACGCTTAGCTCTGTTATAGATTGTCTTAGGGTCAATACCTAAAACTTTACCAGCAACCTGTTTATTCCTAAACAAGAACCCGCCCGCCATAACAGTTTTATCACCTACGGTATTTCCCTTTTGGAATCCATTATTCTTACACCATTCAGAGTGCTCAGGACGTTTCACACCTTCTAGAGTGTTGCCTCCTTGGAAGCCTCCTGCTGCATTGTTCCATCCCATGTAAGGGTTAGGTCTAAGATTGGATTCTAAAGCGTACATCTCTTCCTCAGAGCCTCTAGCTAACACTGTAAAATAAACTGTACCTTCTCTCATAGCTTTGTAGAGAGGATAGTTGTACTTAGTACGATGTTCTGCTTGAGATTCATACTTGTGTTGACTAATTCTAGCTTCTAGATTAATAGTAACACCGATGTAGCCTTCAGCTGTGTCCATACCTTCGTAATGTGCGTGATATAAAATCATATTAATACTCCTGCTTAAAGTTTCCAATAAGAATAGACCATATCATCCCTTAACAGGGGAGTGTGTTTCGGGTAACTTTACCCTACGAGAATAATCTCTGGTCGTTGAACGTTCTTAATCCTAATTAAAGTGCATTATAACACATCTAATTTTGGTATCAAGCTTCGCTGCTGATTAACATATCTTTCGACTTAGCCTTCCAGCAATTAACACTCTTTTTAAACCGCCATACCCATAGCAATCGCCTTAGGGTAGTTCTCTTTAGTTTACCGGCATTGAGAAACTGTGTTGGATTTAACGGTTTCCGGCCATTAATAACCTAAAACGGTAGTCTTTGCTTGCTTTGTAGAACTTCTTCTGAAACTCATAAGGTTTAAAGAACTCTAATTTATTAAATTTCTTATACTCTTCTCGTTTCTTGTACAAATTCAAAACTTCACGTTTATCATCTACACTAATATTTGGATTGTTCAGTATACCTTTTACTTTCTCTTCAAACGACATACCATTATCAAGTGTATCATCATGACTTACGAGCTTAGGCATGAGAATGTTAATCATAGATTCCATTTCGGATTTAATACTATCTCTTGTAGCGCCTTTTATGCTCGTAGCATGACTTTGGTCTTGCTTTTCTTCAGAGACAACATCTCTATAAAAACTTGTTCTCATGCCACATCTCCTTAACCATCAATAAAGGGCTATTCATCTCATGCCCAGAACCTCTCTTAATGTCCTCTATTTAATGTTTACTGGGGTACACTGTAAAAGAATCTCTGTAAAGAATCTTCGACAGCTCCCCGTTTCCTCTATTTATTTAATGTTCAATCCTGGTTAACTGATGACAGGAACTACGTTCCGTCGTATTCTCCAGCGTCCTTAAACGCTATCCTTTATTCAACCTTTATTCAACCTCTTCCTCTTGTTCCTTTGCTTCGTTCTTTGTTCCTACGGGAATGGCACCATACGCTTCTTCAAAAGCAATGAAATCTTCTTCAGAGACATACAGAGCATCACGACCATATTTACGAATGCGAGCAAACTTCTGTTTCTGTTCTTCTTCTTGTGAACGTTCTAAGAACAAATCCACTTGATCTTCAATAGAAGCAGCAGTGTCAAACTCTACATCCATACTAACTTCAATGTTAGGAGCTTTATAATAAACCCAATCACCATAAACCTTAGCTGCCTTTAAGCGTAGTTCTGGATCAGCACGAGAGTCTGAGTATATAGAAGCCATAACCTCTTCAGGTGTTAAAGGAAGACTAGCTGCATGATCTAGCATACGTTGAGTGAGAGCAGAACGAGAACCCTTAGGCTTACCCGGATTGCCTTTCATGAACCGGCCTTTCGTATCATGTCCTTTCTTGGCGTGCTCTTCATTCTCATTTGCTACTTGCTCTTCACCTTCTTTCAACTTCAGCTCTTTAGTCCATTCCTTTAGTTCATCAGGAACATCTTTATACAGCTCTTCTAATTCTGTACTCATTATAATTCTCCTTTATATTAACGTTAATACTTCTTTATCGAACAGCGCCTTGTTCTTAGCTATTATTATCTCTGACAAAAGAAAATGTTCCTCTGAGTAAGAGACAGACATAAAGGGGAGGCTATCTGTTAAGGCATACTCATGTAAAGGCGTTATCATCTACGATGACCTATCCTCATAAATGTACTGTGTTCTCTGAATAAGATCGTCATTAAGGCACTACCATCATTAAGGCTTCCTCATAAACACCCCTCTGATAAAAGTAGCTATCACTTCGTTCAAGCATAAAGGGGACCTCATAACAATACTCTCATAAAGGCTATGTCACACTCATAATGACCCCTCATGAATAACGTTAGTGTTATATTCTCATTATTATTTTATTTAGCATGTATATAAGAAGGTTTTCATTGATTTTTGGTGGAGAGGTAAATATACTCCTAACAACAGAATCAAAAAAGGGGGAGGGGGGTTAAGGGATTCCTTTGGACATACAGGAACATAGTTCCGTCGTATTGTTTAAATATTCCTAAGTCTTTACCTCATAATCTAGCCTTAATACTCCTAAGCTCTCACGTGTATGACTGTGCCTGTACATCTCTATCTTATCAGCGATTAATTAGTGCCCATTGTTTTATAGCCCCCTCATGAATACCTTTGGTCATGACAGAGCTGCGCTAGTAGCTTGTCTGTATGTTCTCCTCATAACTATTCTCCTCATAAGCTTTACCTCATGCCTAGCTTCTGTTAAGGCATACTCATCTCAAACTGCGACCGTATTCCTAAAGCTTAGATAGAGGCAAGAGGAGTAACTTCACTCTTACGCAGTGCTTGAGTTCGTCAGTGAATATAAACCACTACATAAATTATTGCTTAATATAATTCTCCGATGCCCCCCAAGTTTGAGTGTAAATATTGATAGATAATGATGTATGAATGTTCTTTTACCAGTTGGTTGTTTTGACTGTCGTATGTTCTCTTCTTTTTTCAGAGAGTCTTTTTCTTTTGGTTTTATGAATAAATATTTGACTGGTACATTAACTACGCTACAATGGTTCGTGTTCCTCATAGGTCTGTCCAGCGTGTATCTTTTCCTCATGTGAAAGATAATGTGAAAGTGAAAGTAATGAAGATGTAATGTATATAATATACAACGCTAACAAGGAGACAATAATGGCTAACGTACAGAGTAGTAAAAATAGAATTAGATGGAAGATAAATGGTTTAGACTTTAGTATGGATACTATCTTTGATGTGTTCTATCTAAGTAATGGTAGTAAGATTAGAAGCTTTATCTTAAATAACATGTACAATAAAGACTATGAGAAAGCTGAAGATATGGTTCAGGATGTTTGTATTAGAATCTATCAATCTTTGTACAATGAAGATGGCTCTCTGAATATGGAGAAGCTTAACAACAGAGTGATGGAGCAATCAGAGAAAGGTTATGATGTTTCATTAGAAGAATCATTCAATCATCTGGTTAAGAATATCATCTGGTCTAGCAATAGTAACGAGAGAACTAAAGAATCTAGACGTGTTGAGATTAGTTATGTAGGTGCTGGTAACGAAGATGATGACGATGCCAGTGTTGATGCACTGTCTAATGTGATTCTTAACGTAGCTAGTAGTTACAATGTGTTTGAACATGTCAGAGTTAATAAGTTCTATGAAGATGTGCGTGATGTGATTGGTAATGAGAAGGAAGCTCAAGTGTGGGATTTAGTTACTCTAGGTTACAGTAGTAATGAGATTATGGAGCTACTTAATCTTGATTGTTATAACCTCTACACTATCATTAGTAAAGGCAAGGTCAGATACAACAATCTTCTTAATAAGCATTTCACTATGTCAGAGATGAACATTAACGAATGACAATTAGATTATAGTTATAACAAGGCATACTCATTAGTTTGGGTGTGCCTTTCTTTTTGTCTGTAATAAAGAGAGCTCCTAGGAAGCTTTCTAAGGGCCTTAAGTGTGTAAGCTATACATTGGTAGCCTTTTACTAGTTAAGCTCGTTAGAGAGGCTCTCAGGAGCTTCCTGTTGATGTATTGTCTCTAGATACAAGAAAAGCCACCCGAAGGTAGCTCTCTATGTTAGCCTAGTTGTATGAGTATCGAGGTGTATCTTTATCCGAAGTATTTAGTTTCATTAGCTGGGAACTTAGCCATGATTTCATCTTTACTAAAACCTAACTCTGCTAATGTAATAGCTCGTTCTAAGGTACGACCAATCTTGTGGAGATTCTCTACATCAGAGATAGATTCAAAGTAGTCACGCATACTTAGTCCAGTATTCTTCTTGAATGTATCAGGTGCACAACCAAACAGGTGCATACTTACTCTGGTATTGAGGAACACATGCTCAAATCCATGAACTCCTAAGCTATCTTGTTTCTTAATCTCATCGATACGTAGGTTATCAGATTTACAACCAATACGTAGTGCATTACGTTCTGCTTTAGCTACTCGTGCAAGATAGACAGCTTCTTCATGACTCTCTGATATAGCGATAGCATCAATAGCTTGTTCTGCTAAGTTAAGGCGTTGTTGATACTCTTCAATCTTACGAACGATGATTGCACGTACTGCTGAGAACTCTCGTGCTGCCATTTGTAGACATTGTTTCTCAGTTAGGTTGCAAGAATCAACAAGAATGAAACCTCTACCATCACGTTCAACCCGGACTTTTAAGTCCGCCTTTACTTCTCCATCAAATTCAAGTTCAATCTTCTTGTTAAACTTACGATTCTCCATAATTGGCTTATTAAGTTCTTGTCGTGCTGGGTTGATAAAATCATTCAAGAATTTATATGAGTTAATGGTATTAGTTGAAGAGATATCTAAAGCTTCTAAAGTTTGTAAGTTAGTCATTGTAAATCTCCTTGTTTGGTTGTTTATTAACTTGCATTAAAAAGCTTCCCGAAGGAAGCCTCTTGTTTCTTAACGGTAGATGGTTAAATCCATGTAGATGGTATCACCGGGTTTAAGCGTCTTGAAGTCGATTGGTTCATACTCTTTCTTCTCAATTGTTTTAAGTTTCTTAACCAGTGCTTCTACATCAACACGCTCTAGTAATTCTTTCTTTAATTGTTTAGCCATTGTTATTACTCCTTAGTAGTTATACTCAGACCATGTGGTGTCGTGATCGACAAACTCACCAGCCAGTTCTTTCTTGTAACGAAGATGTTCATCAACTTCATCTACAAGTTTTTCGAAATCTAGATTCCTGAGAAGTGTCTTGTCAATAACTCCTTCAGGGAAATTAGGGTTGTTAACAATATGATCCATGAACATCTTTTTAACGTGTAAAGGGTTCATATTTTACTCCTTGTTGTCTTCAACTAATTTAGCCAGCAGCTCTTTATCTTTAACAGGACAAATAAGAACTACGTTATCAACTACAGCTCTCATTACACACTTGCTTGACAATCCATCTACGTTTACTACACCATCTTTAGTAGCACTCTCAGCGTATGCTGGAGCAGTGAACAGTACAGTAGCGAACAGAGCAGCAGATGCGAGGATGAATTTAGCTTTCATGAGTATATCTCCTATGTTAATTAACTTGTATTATCTCTTTCTTACTCTTAATACATTATGAAGCAATGGTATTTACTTCCATCTAATCTCCGTGATTTGCATAAATACCATGTAATTCTTCACGTTTAGTTTTAACCCAATCCTCTGCTTCTTGTTGTGTAGGGAAGTAAGCAAAGTGTAGTTTACCATCATGTCTTACTCTAGCATTGAAACCATTCTTATTCTTACTCACACCTTTAGGAAGTGTTTTACCGTGATAGTTCGTTGTATTCCATGAGTTCTCAAGCTTAGTTACTAAACGTAAGTTCTCAATTCGATTGTCAGTACGAACACCATTGATGTGATCAATCTCTAATCCCTCTGGAATCTCACCATTATGTAACCACCAAACTACATAGTGTGCTTGAAAGTATTTTTTAGTTCTTATGCCTGTTCTTACACTCACTTTGTAATAAGTGTTACCAGTGGAAAGTCCTGTGTGTTTACCGTTCTTAGCTGGATGTAAACTATTAATACGAATAAGACCAGTAGGTGATTTAGCATCATATTGGAAGTGTTGGCTTAAGTCGATAGTTGTCATTTGTTATCTCCTATGTTAGTCATTTAAGAGGGAGAAGCCATATTTCTCCCTTCTACTATTAATACATTACCATACGTTACTATTCACTACCAGAACTATCGTGCAGAATCAAAATAATTTTTAGCATCTAGGAAAGGTGTTCTATAGTTGATTATGCTGTTGTTAACAGTAATACCTGATCCTCTGTACATACGTGCACCAAAGCCAGTGGATATTGTACTTCCTGATATGATAAGAGATCTCATGTGCTGTGCATCACCTCCACTGATACCACCATAGGAAGGTAAAAGAAGACCCATTGGGTATTGTAATCCAGTGTTAATGCTACCCACTTGTCCTCTTCCCGGTACAATGAATGGTGCTCCATATGAAGAGAATACACATCGCTGACCATTAGGGGAATAGATATTGAAGCCACCATTGTGTTCAGGAACTCCGTTAGGGTTGTTACTAAACAAAGCTATACGAGCATAAACAGAAGCACCATTATGGTTGTTTCTACCATCAGCATCACTGAAGTTATTGTAAGCTCGAATCGTGGAGCCATCGTAAGTAAGTCCAACTGAAGAAGAGTTAGTGTTGGCAAAGCAGAATGAGTTGGGGAAAGATGGAACACTAATAGCATTAGCAATATTACCTTCCCATGCCCATCTACACTGTCCTATTGTACCAGCATCTGTAATGTTCAATACGTCAGAGGAGTTATAGAAGCTCATCCCATAACCTCTATTAGCTTGAGGTAGCATCTTATAGATTACAAATGTGAAATCCTGTGTTTCAGCTACGAAGTCATAAGGGATCTTAAGCTCTAAACTTCTATCACCCATAACTTGAATCTGTTCAATCGTGAATGTAACCCTTTCGTTCACAAAGTCACCCATCCAAGACAGTCTGTTAGGGATAATTAATAACTCCCCTTGTCCGTCCCATCCGGGAATAGGTTGTGTCCTAGCGTACTTATTGTTGCTCCAGTACAATCTACTGCTCATTGTAGTTATATACTGAGGAATAGCTACGTTCTCATTAAAGAAGAAACCAGCTGGTTTAGCTGGCCCCGGTCCTGCGGGTACTGCGTAGGCTCCTGTAGGCATAAGACCTCCCTCTTAACCTAAACGAATAATCAGATTACCATCACGATAAGCACTTACTGTACGGCCTTCAATAACCACTTCCATACCATCTTCAATCATCTGTGTGATGCGTTTAACAGGGCTGGTCATCATCATATTGATGTTAGAAGGGATGTCAGAAGGGGTTACAGGGTTTTGTTTGTTAAAAGTTTTCATGTTAGTCTCCTTAAAAATGTTTATCTCTTTGATATAACTAATACATTACGTTACTGTTTAATTTACTACCATTAGAATGCTATTTATTTACAAGCAAAGAAAAACCCTCAACCAGTTAAGGAAGAGGGCTTGTTTGTTTAAAGGGCGTTAAGGATAAGGTCAAAGTCTTTCTTAAGAACTTTAATATTCTCTAGTTCGCTTTCATATCGGGCTAGTTCTTCTTGATACTTAGCTAGTTCCCATTCAGCATCAGATAGACATTTAGTGACAACCTTGATACGTTCTTCATTCTTGGTGTCTCGTATGATACGTTTAAATACTCGTACAGCTGCTTCCTTTCCTTCAATGTGTTGCTTAGCATAGACAATACCATTCTCCATCTGAGGGATACGAGCATTGAAGTCTTTAGCCATTCCTATCAGGGTTAGTACAGTAGTTTCAGTTACATTAAGAATTGGTTGTGCTTTAGTGTTAGAGTTATTCATTGATTACATCTCCTGTTAGCCGGTTAAGTGTTACTGTTTCTGAGATAGAACTAGTGTTGTCAGGGTTATTAACAACTTTAATTAAGAGAATCTTATCCTCTGAAGTGTAAGACAGCCAAGTAAAGGGCTTGTCATTCTTCTTTTCGAGCGGTGCAAGCTTAGCTTCTGTTGGGAAGACACCAGCTTCTTGATAAGGCTTGAGGGAGGAGCCGCTATACAAATCTGGAACGTGTAAGCCATTCATTGTAAATACATCACCAACAATATGTTTAGTTACCAGTGGATTATCACTCATCTTTCTTAAACTCCTTCATAGTTTCCATTTTAGGTGAAGGAAATACTCGTAGAAAGAGCCAGCAAAGAGAGCTAACATCTATTGATACATCATATTCTTCATCATCTTCTAAGTCTTCTAGACGCCCTAGACACACTAGAGCACCTTCTTCTTCAATAAAACCGCACGTTTCAGTGCGGAACATTGGAATTAGTTCTTTAAGTAAACTCATACAACCTCCTCATTCAAGCAATTTTCTCATGTGGGAAGAAGCATGACCCATGTCAGGGAAAGGACCTTCGATTTCTCTACCATTCTTAACGAACCATTCACCATCTTTGAACATCAATCCTACATAAATCTCTTCACTATTCATGGTTTTTCCACGTCCCCATGCTGGGTTATGTCGTGTTAGGTTAGAGAATACACAATTATTTGGGTTGCCATCCTTGTGATAGAGGTAGGAAAGAGGCCATTGACCTGTCTCCATGTACCAAACCATCGAACTAACACGTACTCGCTTGCCTAATGCCTTGATTTGAGGCCCTTCTGCACGTCCCCAACGGGGTGAAGTACCTGCTCGCTGACCAAGGAAAGCTCTAGAACAGCCTCTAGGAAGCTCTTTCCAGTAAAATGCCCCCTCTTCAGGGCGGTATTCGAAGTATAAATCAATGATATGGTCTTCAAATTGGTTAGGTATCATAAATTACTCCATCTTCTAAGGCTTCGTGTCGCTTATCCCAACGTATTTTCTGTTGAGGAGTGAGTGTTTGTCTCTTAAATCCACGTTCCCAAGCTTCAGATTTACGTGCTGGAACATCAATTTCTTCTCTTTTCTCTACCCAGACTAGGTTAGAAGGTCGATTATCAAACTTTATTCCGTTTAAATGTCGTACAAAACGATAGTTATTTGGGTTAGGAACATATAAAGTAGCAACAACCTCTGTTACATCAATCAATTCTTTGGTTTCAGTATCCAAATTAACACAACCAATAAACTGATAACCAGTGCTATTGCCACGATATTCTCCTTTTGCTAGTCTATTTTTGAAGGAGATATAAATCTCCCCCTCTTCTGTGACACTGTACTCTGGATAATTAGGGATTTGTTTCATAATTAATTCCGTTTCCAAGTGAAAGTTTTGTGTTCATTGTTGATTGAACGGTGTAAATACTCTTTAGCTCGAATCAAATCACCATTAGATAAGCTGAAATGTTCAATATTTAAGCCTTTATCAAGAGCTTCTTTGAGTAATCCAACCACTACAGGACCATATTTACGCTCAACAACCACTTCAGAGTACCACTTACTACCTTTCAACCACTTAAATTCTTCTTTACGAATCTCTAATTCGATTTCATCTTTGGTCATATCTTCGATGACACCAGCATCAGTTAGCTTTTTGATTACCAATTCAGTTACGTTAGCCATAATTTCTCTCCTTGTTAAGAGGGAGAAGCCATTTTCTCCCTTTATACTATTAATTCATTAGTGTTTTACTCTTTTACTTCCAAATAATCGTAAGAATTCTTAATATTTTCTAAAATATTTTTATAAGTTGAACGATGCATGTGGAAAATACGAGCTTTAATACCAGATTCACGAATTGCTTCAGTGCAAGTGGACTCATTATGGAACATATAAGAGTAAGCTTTGAACAAATTCTCACCATCTTCACCGGGAACAGCTTCTTTTAACTGTGTTTCCAGTTCATTAAGGAACTTCTTAACGTTTTGTTGACCTTCAATCTCACGTTCTAGTGTAAAATTAGATGGAATATCAAAGATGTTGGACTCACCACCCTCTCCATCATCATAAACCATTTGATCAATGTGGACTAAACGGTCTTTTTGAAGGCTCACTTTAGTTTTCCAACCAGAGGAATAGCTCCAGAGACGGTTCTTAACACGACGGATGAATTCAGAATCATCATCATCTTTGTTTGGATACATAGGCTTACATAACCATACGTGTTTATAAGCACTTTCAAAATAGGTCATTACGAAATCATCTATTTCAGCAGAAGGAACTCTCATTGTATCACGAGCAAAAGAGTAGACACGCTTCTCATTGTTCTTAAAGAACTTAACAAAGTCACGATCTGGATCGAACCAAGTGTAAGCTAGGATACCACGAATACTGCTTGTACGTTCAATTGGGTTTGCCATATTAATTCTCCTTATAAGTTAGATATAGTAAGTACATTATGGGTGTGACTATTCTACTACCAATCATCAGAGCTCCTAGGAGCGATTCTAAGGGCCTTAACTCAAAAAGGCTACATAGGTACTACAAAAGGGAATTAGGTCGTTAGAGAGGCTCTCAGGGGCCTTCCTGTGGATGTTTACGTGAAGGGAGAGAATCAAGGGAGGGAGAATGAAGGGGGTGGTTTATTGAGGGCAAAAGAAAAGCCCTAACCAATTAAGGAAAGGGCTTAAGCTGTCTACATAGCTCTCGTGAAGTATATAGGATTCGTAGTTTACATATCAATTAATGTTATATTCACAATAGTCTATTATTGGGTGTATTTATTTTCTTTATTTCAGATAAAAGAAAAGCCCCAACCGGCTAAGAGGAGGGGCTTAAAACTTACAAGGAATGACTAACATTACATGAAAAATCTAACTTATGGATAGGATCGAAGTATGGCGTCTTCAATCTTCATGCTCTATTATTATTGGGGGGTTTCTAAATCTTTATCACATATTGTTAAATTAAACATTTCTTCTAACAATTGTAACTGTTCTTCCTCTGATATAGAGGGCACATCATATTCATCATCTTCTATCATAGTCCAAAGATATCCTCTTCTTCTTTCTTAGCTCCAAAGTCAATACGCTTGCTTGGTTTAACTTCATCAGGGACTTTAGCAAATTCAGCTTCTTCTTTCAGTTTATCAATTTCTTCTTGAGTTATATTATTCTCATCCTCCTGTGAGCTCCTAGGAAGCTCTGTAACGGCCTTAACTTGTGTAGATGTGGTGTTGGGTTGGTTAGTAGTGTTAACCTCGTTAGAGAGGCTCTCAGGAGCTTCTACGATAGGTCCCTGTTGTGTTTCTAAGTCTTCAATGAAATCTTCTTTACGTTCTTCTCGTTTATTCTTCTTAGCTTCAAATGCATCCATAGTCCAAGGATTAACAGTGTAAATGTTTGTTTGATTAAGACCTCGTTGTTTCTTATTTATAAGACCTGCATCGACTAGGCGATTAAGTTCAACCCTTACCTGTTTGTCATTACTACCGAACTCTTCAGCGAGCCATAAAGTAGAAGGGAAAGCATCCTTGCCATTGTCAACAAAACGAGCAAGGCGACAATACAACAAACGTCCTAACAATGATTGACTTTTATCACACATTACATGATCAAAAGATTGAGTGAAAGTAGTTTGATTACCAGAAACAGTAGTGCAAGTAGTATTAGTAGTTTTCATTTAGGACTCCTTAGATTAGGTCAGTCATTAGATTAAGATTTAGATGCTTTCATGTTTTGAACAAGTGAAGCAAAGCTTTGAGTTGTCGGGGACAATTCTGTACATACTTCAGTTTTGGTGAACTGATGCTTCTCTTCAGTATAAAACATGAGATTAGGAGCATCTGTATCTAACAACGTGTTGAGGATAAGACTAGCTAAAGCCGGTGCTGAGATCTCATTGTTATTAGCTAACTTTACTAGGTTAGCATAAGCCTTAGGGTTAATGTAAATGTTCATGTTAGCTCCTCTTAGATTAGAAGTGATTAGTAATTCTTAACTCTTAATATTAATACATTACCATGTTATCACAATTACTACCATTTATGTGTAAATAAGTATAACTAATTGCGGCAAGCCGCCCAAGTTTGAATGTAAAAATTAAAGAGTACGCTGAAGAGAAAGGAGTAAAGGGCATGTCATTTGATTATTAATTAATAATTTTAATATCTTATTTTAACTTAATCAGAGGGTAGTCTCTTGTAGGGCTTTTTACATGCCATTTCTTTACTAAGCTTGTATATTAAATTTGTATATTAAAGCTTCTTTCTTAAGTCGGTAACATCTTACCACTCTTGTCCGGTAACATCCTACCGACCTTGATCGGTAACATCCTACCGGTCCGGACCGGTAACATCCTACCAGTCCAGCTTTACTTGACACGTACCTGTAAAAATTCTGACAGGTATAGATTCCCTTAAAATAAAATATTCTTAGTAAGTTGTTATTAGAATTATTAATTATTAAATTTATATATCTAAATTATAATTTCTATCAATATTAACAAG
>OERV01000128.1_pt1 | contig 31992 bp, 23 predicted proteins | sample 1540121 | NCBI WGS metagenome assembly OERV01 (sample SAMEA3891239, study PRJEB23780) | metagenome | biome: terrestrial biome; feature: animal house; material: water of meat washing | place: Italy | collected 2015-05-12 | reverse complement strand
CCTAGGCATAATGCCTGCATGGGCGGGCTAAAAATAACAGGCATAAAAATGGGGCCGCCAGTGCGACCCCAAACGGGAGGGTTATCCCTAAATAGCCCACCCCCCAGCATAAAAGAGCACCAGCGCCAGGGCGATGACCACGGTGCCGACGTTGAGCTTGTGCCACTCCTTCGAGCAGATGCGGCCGATCACCAGCGAGCTGAAGCCAAGCATGATGCCGGTGACAATATTGCAGGTGAGTACGATAAAGACGGCGCATACCAGCCCGGACATGGCCCCGACAAAGTCATCGAAATCGAGCTTGGTGACGTTGCTCAGCATCAAGAGCCCCACATACATCAGGGCCGGTGCGGTGGCATAGGCGGGCACCAGATAGGAGAGCGGCGAGAGGAACAGCATCAGCAGGAACAGGCCGCCGACCACGGTCGCGGTCAGGCCGGTTTTGCCTCCCGCCGCCGTGCCCGCCGCCGATTCGATATAGACGGCAGCGGGGGCCGCCCCCACCAGACTGGAGAAGATGCTGCTGACCGAGTCGGCACTGAGCGCCTTGCCGCTGTTGATGATGTGACCATCCTTATCGAGCAGGTTGGCCTGCCCCGCCACGGCGCGGATGGTGCCGGTGGCATCGAATACCGCCGTCATCACCAGCGCCAGCACGCTGGGCAACACCAGCGGCGAGAGGGCCCCCATGATATCCAGACTGAAGATGAGGGACTTGCCCTGATCGTCCGAGAGGCTCGGCAGGGCGAACAATCCCTGATACTTCACCGCCGGATCGAAGATAAGGCCGAAGATGGAGATGGCGATGATCACCAGCAGGATCCCCCCCGGTACTCTCAGCTTCTCCAGCCCGAAGATCACCGCAAGGCCGATCAGGGACATGATGACCGGCATGGAGGTGAAGGCCCCCAGCGCCACCGGCAGCCCCTCGAGCGGGTTCTTGATCACCAGCCCCACCCCGTTGGCGGCGATAAGCAGCAGGAAGAGACCGATCCCGATGCCGGTGCCGTGGGCAATCCCCATCGGCAGGTTGTCGAGGATCCAGCTACGCACCCCGGTCACCGAGATGGCGGTAAAGAGTACCCCCATCAGGAAGACGGCCCCCAGCGCCACCGGAATGGGGATCTGCTGCCCCAGCACCAGACTGAATGCAGTAAACGCCGTGAGGGAAATAGCGCAGCCGATGGCCATCGGCAGCTTGGCCCAGAGCCCCATCAAGAGCGAACCGAACCCCGCCACCAGACAGGTGGCGACAAACACGGCGCCGGGAGGAAAGCCCGCCTTGCCGAGCATGCTCGGCACCACGATCACCGAGTAGACCATGGCAAGGAAGGTGGTGAGGCCCGCCAGCACCTCCTGTCTGACGTTGCTGCCCCGCTCGCTGATCATAAAGTAGCGATCAAGAGCCGTGAGCGGCTGTTGCTTTGCTGCGCTCTGGCTGGCGTCATCATTGGCCAGCTGTTCCACGCTGTTTGTCCTGCTGTTTGCTTGGGTCATACCCAACTCCTTCACACGCGCCTGAATGTTCCATGACGAAATGGCGACAGGATCTGCGGGTCTGCCGAGCGCCAGTCTGATGAGAAACAGGCGATGGCGGCAGAGGATGCGACAGACAGACCAGGGCAGGCAGCCTTGACTCAAACGTTTGCCTTGCTGGTCAAAAAAACCGGGCCATTTCACGTTCTATGCGGGGAGATCCCCTGTGGTGCGGCAAGACTGGCGCCCCTGTGGGGCACGCCAGCCGCCGTATTCGTTGGGGCTGCGCCGCGGCAGCCCACTCCAGCCCCTACCCCCGTTCATGCACCAGTTGGCCATCCACATAGGTGCGGTAGATGGATCTGTCATCCCCCAGGGTCAACAGCACAAAGAGCTTGTCCCGCAGGGTGGTGGAGTTGTCATAACGCAGCTGCTGCAGCGGGGTGGCGACCGGGTCGAGCACCACGAAGTCCGCCTCCTTGCCCACCGCAAAGCTGCCGATCTTCTCGTCCAGCCCCAGCGAATGGGCGCCGCCCAGGGTGGCCAGATAGAAGGCCTGATAGGCCGAGAGCCGCTCGCCCTGCAACTGCATCACCTTGTAGGCCTCGTTGAGGGTCTGCAGCATGTTGAAGGTGGTGCCCGCGCCGATGTCGGTGCCCATCCCCACCTTCACCTGCTTGCGCCACGCCTTGTGCAGCTTGAAGAGACCGCTGCCGAGATAAAGATTCGAGGTGGGACAAAACGCGATGGTGGAGCCGGTCTCCTTCAGGCAATCCCACTCCTGCTCTTCCAGATGGACGCAGTGGGCAAACACGCAGTTGTGGCCGGTGAGCCCATGCTGGTGATAGACATCGAGATAACCCTTGTGCGCCGGGAAGAGGGATTTGACCCAGGCGATCTCGTCCTTGTTCTCGCACAGATGGGTGTGCAGATAGGTGGTGGGAAACTCTTCGCGCAGTCGCCGCGCCATCGCCAGCTGCTCGGGTGTCGAGGTGGGTGCAAATCGTGGTGTGATGGCATAGAGCAGTCGACCATTGCCGTGCCAGCGCTCGATAAGCTGCTTGCTCTGCACATAGCTGCTCTCGGCGGTATCGAGCAGATAATCGGGTGCATTGCGATCCATCATCACCTTGCCCGCGATCATCCGCATATTGATGCGGCTGGCCGCCTCGAACAGGGCATCCACCGACTCGGGGTGAACGGTGCCGAACACCAGCGCCGTGGTGGTGCCGTTTCGCAGCAGCTGCTTGATAAAGAAGGTGGACATCTCGCGGGCATATTCGAGATCGTTGTAGCGCCGCTCGGCCGGGAAGGTGTGGCGGTTGAGCCACTCCAGCAGTTGCTCGCCATAGGCCCCTACCATCTCGCTCTGGGGATAGTGAATGTGGGTATCGACAAAGCCCGGCACTATCATCTTGCCGCGATAATCCCGCACCCGCACCTCGGCCGGAATGCGATCTTTCCCCTCCTCCCACTCACCGAACCAGTCGATGCAGCCGTTGCGAATGATCAGCAGACCATCCTCGATAAGACGGGCGTTGGACTCAATCTCCTCGGGCTGATCCACCACCCGGGTGATATCGAAGAAGCTGCCGCGTACCGCTTTGACAGAGTTGTCGTTTTTCATAACCGTTTCCCTGTTTTTCTTGTTCTGTTGACGTTTTTTGCCGGTTTAACCGTCAGATCCGTTCCACTTGTGGCGCCACCGCCTGCCCGGGCACTGGCTCTGGTGAACCCTCACCCTTGCTGGCCGATGGCTGGCCCGCACTGCGGGCGGTAAAGATCACATCCGGCTTGTCGCTCAGCTGGATCACCTCCACCGCCTCGGCATCCCTGACGGCCGCCTTGCGCTTGCGGCTTTGCGGCAGCACCAGATTCATGATGATGGCGGTGATGCCGCCGGCGCAGATGGGGTTCTCCACCAGCATGTAGATACCCGCCGGCAGCACCTTGAAGACGTTCGGGTCATAGGAAACGCCAAGCCCAAGACCCAGCGAGGTGGCGACAATCAGGGTCTCCCGCCGATCGAAACCGTGGCTGATGATGATGCGACCACCGGCGATGGCGATCATCGAGAACATGATGACCATGGCGCCCCCCATCACAGGTGACGGTATGGTGGTAAAGAAGCGCCCCACCACCGGGAAAAGCCCCAGCAGCACCAGAATGACGGCAATAAACTTGCCCACGTGGCGCGAGGCCACCCCGGTCATCTGGATGACGCCGTTGTTCTGGGCAAAGGTGGTGAGTGGCAAAGAGCCGAGGGCCGAGGCGATCACCGATACCAGACCGTCCGCCAGTACGCCGCCGGAGAGCCGCTTTTGAAACTCGGGGCCCTGAATATCCCGGTGGGAGACCATGGCGGTGGCGGTGATGTCCCCCACCGCCTCCAGCACGCTCAACAGATAGATGGTGCCCGCCAACATAAAGGCGTGAAAATCGAAGGAGAAACCGTACTTGAACGGGATCGGCACCGTAATAAGCGGCAGGTTCTCAAGGGCGGAGAAATCCACCATACCGAGCATCAGGGCCACCGCATAGCCCACCATCAGGCCGATGGCGATCCCGCTCATCCGCAGCAGCGGGCTTCGGCTGCAGTTGAAGGCGACGATGACGCAGAGCACCAAGAGCCCCAGCCCGATGTTCTCGTATTTGCCAAAGGTGCCGCTGCTCATGGCGGAGAAGCCGCCGCCAAAGTCGATGATCCCCACCTTGATAAGGCTCAGGCCAATCATCAGCACCACTACCCCGCTCACGGTCGGGGTGATCACCCGCTTGAGGTAGGGCAGCACGAAGGAGGAGCCCATCACCAGAAAGGCACCGACAAAGGAGACCCCGAGCAGGGTCGAGACGATCAGCTCCTCGTGGATGCCATCTTTTTTCATGGCGCCGCCGAGCGCGATCATCACGGTCACGAAGGAGAAGTTGACCGACTGGATGGAGAGCAGCCCCGAACCGATGGGGCCATAACGATTCACCTGCAGCCAGGTGCCGATACCGGAGGCGATCATCGCCATGGAGACCAGATAGGCGGTGATCTCGGTGGAGAGGCCCAGGGCGCCGCCGACGATCAGCGCCGGGGTTACCATGGGAACAAAAATGGCCAGCAGATGGGTCACTGCACCCATCAGGGTTTGATAAAACGGGGGTTTGTCTTCCAGCTCGTAAATGAGATCCGAGTGCTTGCGTGTTGTTTTAGACATCGTGTTTGTCCCATCACACAGAATGTAGGCGGAGTACTCATTCCGCCGTCAGGCGCTGGGGGCGAGCTGGCGCCCGCCCCTCACCTTTTCTTTTGTTATGCCGACACTTTTTGCTCCAGCTTGCCCAGTTCGCGCAGGATCTGCTCCGGCGTGAAGTGCCACTTGCGCAGCCAGACACCGCAGGCGTCGTGGATGGCGGTGGCGATGGCGGGCGCGGCCCCGTTCACCCCGATCTCCGAGATGGACTTGGCGCCGTAAGGGCCGACCTTGTCGTCACTCGGTACCAGGAAGGCCCGGAAGTCGCGCGGAATGTCGCCAATCTTGGGCGCGCCATAGCTCTTCAGATCCCGGGTGAGCGGGATGCCCTTGCTGTCGTAGCAGATCTCTTCGGTCATGGTGTGGCCGATGGCCCGCATGGTCGCCCCGTAGATCTGGCCGAGGGCCAGCTCCGGGTTGATGGGGGTACCGCAGTCGAGCAGGGCGTAGAACTTGTCGAGCCGGATCTCGCCGGTTCTGACGTTGACCGCCACCTCGGCGAAGTTGGCCCCATACGGGAAGGCAAGCTCAGAGGTGATGTAGCTGGCGGTGCCCACCAGAATGCCGAAGCCGGTACCTGTCTCCGCCTTGTGGGCCAGCTTGGCGAGGCTCACCTCCCCCTGCTTGCCGCGCACTATGCCCGGGTGAACCAGCTCTACGTCTTCGACCGGCTCGCCCAGCATGGCGGCGCCGTGGAACAGGATCTTCGCCTTGAGGTTCTCGGCCGCCATCTTGGCCGCGTTGCCGGAGAAGCAGGTACCGGACGAGGCGTAGGCCCCCTTGTCGAACAGGGCGTGGTCGGTGTCGCCAGAGATCACATGCACATCGCTGAGCGGGCAACCGAGCACCTCGGCGGTCAGCTTGGCCACCACGGTATCGAGGCCGGTGCCGATATCGGCGCCACCGGAGTGGACGATAAAGGTGCCGTCCGATTCCAGCTTGACCATGCAGTTGGCCTGATCGATATCCGGGATCCCCGATTTTTGCATGATGATGGCGACGCCACGACCGATGCGCCAATCCCCGTCAGCGGGTTTGGGGCTATCCCAGGCAATCAGTTCGCGACCCTGTTTGAGGATGGGCTCGAGGGCACAGCTGGCCGCATGGGGCACCGAAGTGGGCATCTTGCCCTCGCCGATGGCACCCAGCACCTTGAGGATGTCCCCTTCGTGCACCCGGTTGTGCTCCACCATGTCGAGCTGATCGATGCCCAGTTTCTCGGCAAGTTCGGCAATGGCCATGGTCAGCGCGAAGTTGCCCTTGGGCGCGCCGTAACCCTGATAGGCGCCGGTCGGGCAGATGTTGCTGTAGTAGGTGTTGACGGTAAAGCGCACGTTGTCGCACGGATAGAGCGGCAGGGAGAGCGCCGGGCCGTTGCTTGGCACCGTCAATGAGTGGTTGCCGTAAGGGCCGGTGTTGGCACGAAAATCCATCTCGATGGCGGTGATGGTGCCATCTTTCTTGGCCCCCACTTTCACCTTCACCTTGGCCACGTGGCGGGAGGTGTTGCTGATGAACTCCTCTTCACGGGTGTAGCGGAAGGTGACCGGACGGCCGGTGACCTTGGTCGCCCAGGCGCACACCTCTTCCAGCAGGATATCCTGCTTGGAGCCAAAGCCGCCCCCTACCCGCTCCTTGATCACGTGCACCTGATGTTGCTTGAGGCCGACGATGCGCGCCACCTGACGGCGCACGTGCCACGGCACCTGGGTGGAGGCGTGAATGACCAGACGCTCCCCATCCATGTAGGTGAAGCAGATGTGCGGCTCGGTCGGGCACTGCTGGGCCTGGGTCGATTCGTAGGTGCGCTCGACAATCTCGTCCGCCTCGGCAAAGCCTTTGGCCACATCGCCGATCTGGCCATGGACGCTGGCGGCCAGGTTCTCGTGCGGGCGGGAGCCGATGGGGAAGTTGATGATCATGTGCTCGTCGCCGCGGCGCACCGAGCAGGCGTTCTGCTGCTCGAGATCCGCCGGCGCACCGGCCATGTAGACGATGGGCTCGTCGTGCACCAACGGTGCATTGGGGGCCATCGCCTCATCGATATTCATGACCGCCGGCAGCACCTGATACTCGACCTCGATGAGTTTGAGGGCCGCCAATGCGATGGCTTCGCTCTCGGCCACCACAGCGGCAACACGATCACCTACGTGACGCACCTTGCGGCTGAACATGCGGCGATCGAGCGGTGACGGCTCGGGGGCACTCTGGCCACCCGGGGTGTAAAACACATCCGGGCAGTTGAGGTGGGTGATGACATGCACGACGCCCGGCAGCGCCTCGGCGCGGCTCACATCGAGTTTGGTGATCACCGCATGGGGATGGGGACTGCGCAGCATCTTGATGATCAGCGCATCGTCGGTAACCCGATCCTCCACGTAGCAGGGCTTGGCCTGCACCATCTTGGCGGCGTCCACTTTCGGGCAGCTCTTGCCGATATGGCGCAGATCGTCGCGAAACTCGGGGGCGATCTGGCACAGGTAATCGGGATCCTTCATCCGTGAACAGGCAAGCTCGATGGCCTGATAAAACTGCTGATAACCGCCATCGCGGTGAAACAGGCCCGAGAGGGCATCGTCGATTTGATCACGGGTGGGCTCGGGGTGGCGATCAAGCAGGTCGGTGACGATGAGCGCGGCGGCCGGATCGTTGTAGCCGGACTGCACCACCCCCACATCCACCATCGCCTGCTGCACCAGACTGAGCTGGTTCCAGCTGCCCAGCGACTCGGCGGTGCGCACCTCTGATCCATCCAGCTGGGCGGCGATCAGCAGGGAGGCGTTGATCACCTTGCCGTTGAAGAGAATGGCGTCGGAGCCGGCAAAACCGAAGCCGTCGTCACTGTTGCGCACCGAGTGCATCCGGCACTGGTTGAACAGCACCCGCTGGGCATTGTCACCGGCCTTGCAGATGACGGTGCGCAGGGCACCGTTCAGGGTAAAGTTGAGTTCCATCATGCTTGCACCTCCTGCTGCTGGCAGTCCACCAGCAGATCCGCCACTACCACGCCGGTGATATACCGCTTGTAACTTATGCTGCCCGCCAGATCTTCACGGGGCGCAATCAGCTCGCTCACGGCGGCCTCCAGCGCGGCATCGTGCAGTTCGCGGCGCTCCAGATCCCGCAGGCGCATCGGCTGCGGGGTGACGCCAGCGACGGCCACCCGCATCTCGCCAATGCTGTCGAGGGCAACCGCGGCGGTCATCACCGCCAAGCCATCGGCGTTGCGGCTGATGCGGCGAGTGGCGCAGCGCAGTTCAGGCTCCGGCAGCACAATCCCCAGCACCAGGGCATTGCGCTGCCCCGCCAGATAGGCGTCGATGGGTTGCAGCAGGTTGTTCTCCAGCACCACCACGGCTTCGAGTACCAGCAGTACCGGCAGCAGCGGGGAGTCCTGCTGCTGGCAGGCAATTTCGCCGCCAATGGTGGCCTGATTGCGCAGATGGCGGGAGTAGACAAACCCCAGCGCCTCGCACAGGGCGGCCGGGGTACGGGGATCATCTTTCAGGGTCTGCAGGGTGACGGTGGCGCCGATATGGAGCTGGCCGTGCTGCTGCTCAATCTGGTTCAGTCCCAGCTTGTCCAGTGAGATAGCGACCTTCTTGTCGGTGCGGGTCGGGGCGGCGTTAAGCTTGCTGCCGCCCCCCATGTAGACGGCGTCGTTGCCGAAGCTGGCCTTGAGTTCCAAAGCCTGACCCAGTTGCTCGGGTCGGAAGAATTGCTCAATCATGTGTCGTCCTTACTCTTGCTGCCCGCCGCCGGGAAAATCCACAGGGCGGGCAATCCGGTCCAAAACTGTGGAAGGTGGCCTTAGGCCAGCTGATCCATCCGTTGCCACAGGCGGCTCGCCACCTTGCTGGCCTGCTCATAAATGGGCGCGACATCGAACGGGAACTCGCGATCCTGATAGACCATGCGCCCCTCCACCATCACGCTGTTGACGCTGTTCGATCCCATGCCGAAGGCGAGATGGCCACCGAGGTTGCGCGGCGCCAGCGGGGTCGGTGCGTCGTAGTCGCAAATGGTGAGGTCGGCCTTGTAGCCCGGCTCCAGGCGGCCAAATTTGGCGCCGAAGTTGCGCTCCAGCAGGGTGTTGCCGTTCCAGAGGAAGCGGGCAAAGCTGTCGGGCCACAGCGCGCCACCGGCATCCTTGTGCTTGAAGTAGGCGAACTTGAGCTCTTCGAGCATGTCGGAGCCGATACCATCGGTGCCAAGCGCCAGATTGCGATACTCCGGCAGGTGCATGTTGTAGCCCACGTGGTTGTTCATGTTGGAGCGGGCGTTGTGCACCAGGAAGGCATCGCGGCTGTTGAGCAGCTCGATGTCGGCCGGGCTCAGGTAGATGCCGTGGGCGACAAGCGACTTGCTGTCGATAAGGCCAAACTCGTCCAGCCGGGCGATGGGCTCCTTGCCATAGTGGTGGTGACCGTGGGCCATGTCGTAGCGGTCTTCCGCCACATGGATATGCAGCCCGCGACCGGTGACCTGCACCGCTTCGCGCAGCATGGCCAGCCCCTCGTCGGGCACGGTGAAGGGAGCGTGAGCGCCGATATGGGCCTCCACCAGATAGGGTTCGTTCCCCTTGGCCTTGGCCGCATCGATCTGTTGGGCGAACAGGATGTTCTCCTCCACCCCGGCCTGCAGCTCGGCGAGGCCGCCGTTGCGATCCGTGGTCTCGAAGCAGGTCATGCCGCGCAGGCCCGCCTCCATAAACCCTTTGCGCAGCACATTCAGGGAGCCCTTGATGAAGTTGGGCGAGGCGTGGTGGTCGATCACCGCGCTGCAGCCGCTCTTGATCGCCTCCAGCGAGCAGATGAGGCCGCTGTAGTAGAGGGACTCCTCATCGAGCGCCCGATCGAGCCGCCACCAGAGGTTTTTCAGGGTGGAGATAAAGTCCGGGCAGGGGGCGATGTTGGCCATGATCCCCCGCGACAGGCCGGAGTAGAAGTGGTTGTGGGCACAGACGATGCCCGGCATCACCAGCTTGCCCCCCATCTCCCGATAGTTGGCCTCCGGGTAGAGGGCCCGCAGATTGGGCCCCACCGCTTTGATAAGGGTGCCTTCGATGGCGATATCCACCCCTTCCAGCACCCGGGTCGGCTCCAGCTGGACGGCGGTGACGTTCTTCAGAATAAACATGGTTTGCTCCTTCGCTTATTCGTTATTCGCTCAGGCCTCGACGGCCCCCAGCAGGTAGTGGTGATGGGCGTGGACATGGCTGATGATGCGGCACATGTCGCCAAGGGCCGCTGGCGCATCCTTGATCCGGCTCTGGGCGTCTATGGTCAGGCGATAGGTCTCGCCATCCTGACGCACCCGCAGTTCGCCACCATCCGCCAGATAGAAACCGGGGTTGCGGCTGTTGTCGAAGTCCTCGGGCAGGCTGAAGATGGTGACCTTGTCCTGATAGGGCTTGCCCTGCCACGGGCAGAACTGGGCGCAGTTGCCACATTCGTTGCAGTAGGCATCCAGGTGCAGGGTCTGGAACTGGTCTTTGAAGCCCGGCACCGCGATGGCGACGTTGGCCCGGTTGGGGCAGACATCCACGCACTTGCTGCAGAGGTAGTTGCACTCGAGGCAACGGTGCGCCTCTTGCGCCACGAAGGCCTCCCGCTCGCTCTTGTCAACCATGGTGACGGCGATGCTCCCCTTGCGGCGGTAGATCTCATCCTTGCCCGACGGCTGGATGGTCACTTCACTCTGCTGGCTGGCGATATGCTCGCGAGAGAGCACCAGATCCGCGGCGCGGCGGGCACCACCGATGGCACCGACGATGGAGGATGGGCCGCTCTGCACGTCACCGATCAGGAAGACGTTGCGACGGCTGGTTTCGCCGGTCTGGCTATCCACCTCGGGCCAGCCATCGCTGCCAAGGGGAATGCCCATCGCTTTCAATACTTCGCAATCAGGCTGCTCGCCGATGGCGGTGATCAGCGCATCCATCTGCATCACTTCGGTCTGCTCGGTGGGCACCGGACGGCGGCGGCCCTGCTCGTCAGGATCCCCCAGCGCCATCATCCGCACGGTGAGCTTGCCATCTTTGTCAAAGCGCTCCGGATTGGTGAGGAAGCAGAAACGCACCCCATCCTCCACCGCTTCCAGATACTCCTCGCGATAGGCGGGCATCTCTTTTTCGCTGCGGCGGTAGATAACGGTCACATCGCTGACACCCGGCACCTTGAGGGCGGCGCGGGCACAGTCCATGGCGGTGTTGCCGGCACCGATCACCGCCACATGGCGGCCCAGCGGCAGCGGTTTGCCCTGATTGAAGCTGCGCAGGAAGTTGAAGGACTTGTAGACCCGATCATGACCCCCTTCGAGACGCATGCCGCCATTCTTGTCGGCGCCGATGCCGACGAAGACATAGGTAAAGCCCTGGGCGTGCAGCTTGTCGACGGTGAGCGCCGGATCGCAGCCAAACTCGAACTTGACCCCGTGGGCGGCGACAAAGTCGATGTCGTGCTGGATAAGCTCGGCCGGGATGCGGAACTCGGGGATGATGTGTTTGACCACGCCACCGGCATCCGCTTCGCGCTCGAACACGGTGACCGGGTGACCGGCACGGGCCAGGAAGTAACCGGCGGAGAGACCGGCCGGACCAGCACCAATAACCGCAACCGGGTGCTTGTCACCACTGCCTGCCGGTTTGTGCCAGCGCGCCTTGTACCCTTCCCAGCCGCGCTCCAGCGCCACTTTTTTCAGCTCACGGATATTGAGCGCGCTGTCGTAGTCGAGACGGGTGCAGTTGTACTGGCACTGGTGATCGCAGATATGGCCGGTGATGGCGGGCAAGGCGTTGCGCTGATAAATCAGCTCAAGGGCCGCCACATACTCCCCCTCGCCCATCAGGCGAATGTACTCGGGGATATCCTGATGCACGGCGCAGGCGGTGACGCAGGGTGCCACGTAGCAGTCGGTCATCGGCAGACCACCGCCCACTTCGATCCGATCCTCGGACTTCCACTCCTTCTGGGTGTAATCCATGGTGAGCGCCTTGGCGGCAAGCGCTTCCAGCTTGGCCACATCCACCTGACTCATGCCCCAGCTGCCCGACGCATCTATCTCTTTGAGGCACTCAATCTGGCGCAGGTAGCCACCCGGTTTCAGCAGGTCGGTGGCCATGGTGATGGGACGAATACCGGTCTCGAAGATCTCCGCGATGTTGAACTTGCTGGCGCCGCCCGAGTAGGAGATGGGCAGCTTGCCATCGAAGGCGCGGGACAGCACGGCCGCCACGTTGATGGAGAGCGGGAACAGCGCCCGGCCGGACATATACATCTCATCCCCCGGCAGCGCCCCTTTGCGGTTGATGGTGCCCAGGGTGTTGGTCAGCTTGACCCCGAAGGTGAGCCCCTTCTCGGCCCCCAGCGCCATCAAGCGGGTCAGCATCGCCTTGGCCTGATCCAGCTTGAGGTCGTGATCGAACGACTCTTCGCTCAGACCAATGTAATCAAAGCCACAGGTGTCGAGGATCTCGCGCACCCGCGGGTAGCCCAGCAGGGTCGGGTTCAGTTTGACGAAGGTGTTGAGCCCCTTCTCTTCCAGCATGTAGCGGCAGATGGCCTCAATCTCGTTCGGTGGGCAGCCGTGCATGGTGGAGAGGGTGACGCCGTGAACCAGATTGGCCGGGATACGATCCACCAGCTGTTGCAGGCGATCGCGCCGCGCCCCCAGTCCCAGCTCGGCGATAAACTGCTCGTCGGCCACCAGCTCGCGCAGCACCTGCTGGTACTCGGCAAACTTCGGACTTTGGCTTGCATCCATCAGGCTGTGGATAAACTGCTGCATCGGTGGCTGTTTGATGCCATCGAGGTTGTACCCCACGCTCATGTTGAAGATGAAGGACTTGGCCTCCCCTTCAAGACGCGGGTCAAACACCTCCTCCAGCAGGTAGAGGGCAAACCAGGCTTTCAGATACTCGTCAAACGCCTTGGGCAGGGTGAACTCGGTAGACCACTCGGTGTTGAAGCACTCGTCTTCGGCATCGATGCAGGGCTTTTCCAGTTCGAGACGGTCCAGGATCTGCACCGTCTTGAGCTCGATAAAGCGCCCGCCGGTCAGCCAGGAGGTGACGATGTTCTGGGCCAACTGGGTATGGGGGCCGGCTGCCGGGCCAATGGGGGTCTCGCAGGTTTCACCGAACACCTTGATCTTGCGCTCGTCCTGCTTGCGATAGAATTGCGCGGCGGGAATACCGAAAATGCTCTGACTCTCTTTATATTCCGCAAAAATACGGGTCAGCAGATTCTTGAACGGAACGGGTCGCATAATATCGCCCATGGCTATCTCCTTGCAGCTGTTCTGCCCATTGGCAGCATGAATAAATGGGGTATCCCGCACGGGTGTTCCCCCTTGGCAAGGAGAAGAGCAACAATCAGGCCACTACAGTTACAAAACTATTTTTTACGGTAAAAGCGTGAGACAGCTCCAATTAATGGAGAGAATTTACGATGCCACCATTATGGGTATTGCGAGTAGTTATCAATCACTCTGGAATTTACTTAATGAGCAGTTCAAAAAGAACTCGCCCTATCAGATCAAGTGCGAGAAATATCACTTTGATACGCCATTTATCTCCCCGTTATCTTTTTAAACTGGGTTATTTCGTGGGCTCGCTCTCATTTTCAAGAATGCCACCCAGCAGCGCCTGATAGCGCTCCGGGGTATCCACATCAAACAGGATGGCGGGGCTGTCAACTGGCACCATACGGTGCGGATGCCCTTGCAACCAGCGCCGTACCGACGACTGCACCGGGGCCGCTGCCAGCTCGCGGGCAAGGGATTTTGGCAGCAACACCGGATGGCCCGCCTCCCCCTGCCAGGTGGGAAAGAGTGCCTCACAGCCCCGTGCCTGCCAGAGCTGTTGATAGACCTCGCGCGGGATACAGGGGAGATCCCCGTGGCTGATAAAGAGGTAGTCAGCGTCACTGGCCGCCAGGGCGCAGCGGATGGAGCTGCCCAGCCCCTGCCGATAGTCGGGGTTGTGGACGACAACAATATCCGGCCGTGATCCGTAGCGCGCTTGAAGTTCCTCGCCACGATGGCCCACCACCAGAATAACCCGCTGACAAAAAGCCAGGGCATTTTTGAGACTTGCATCAAGCATTGTCCCCTGGCAATAAGGTAGCATCATTTTCCAGGTACCCATTCGGGAAGATAAACCCGCCGCCGTTATTATACAGTCACACTGCACTTGTTCCTGGCAACGTTGTTTTCCACTCCCTTCGATATTTATTTTGGTCGTCATTATGTCGCACCCACACGCTGTTGCTGTCGCATTTCCAGATATAGATTCGCTATTAAACCCGCTCACCAAAAATATTGATAGCCATACCACCTTAATTAGCCTCTGCGGGGCCGGTGGAAAAACCAGCACCCTGTTCTGGCTGGCGGAATATTTTTATAAACAGGGTAAAAGGGTGCTAATTACCACCACCACCCGGATGTTTCTGCCTGCCCCGTCACACTATCGGGAATTGATTATCGAGACGGATCCCGTTCGTCAACTTACCCGCTGTCAGGCGCTACCGGATGGCCCGGCGCTGGTTGCCCTGTTCAGCCATCTCGACGAGCGCACCGGAAAGGTGGCGGGCCCCACGCCCCAGCAGATTGATCTCATCAAGGGGCAGCAGCGCTTCGATCTCATCCTGGTCGAAGCGGATGGCGCCCATCACAAGTTATTGAAAGTGCCCGCTTTGCACGAACCTTGCATTCCCCAGAGCAGTGATTGGGTGATCGCCCTGACAGGCGGCGCCATGGTGGGGGCCAAGGCCGACCCGCAGCAGATCCACCGCTGGGCAGAGCTTCAGGCCCTGTGCGGGATAGAGGCCGGTGACCCCCTCGACTGGGCCCTGTTTCACCAGCTGCTCTCCCACCCCGAGGGGCTGTTCAAGGGCACCCCGGCCAGGGCGCGCCGGATCTGGTTTATCAATGGGGATTATCAAAATGAGGCGTCGTGGCTGGCTGAATTGATAAAGCTGCATAGCCGCCACCCCGAGATCCACGCCATCTGGCAGGGGGCGGTTCGCGAGCCACAGCCCATTCGCCACGCACTCGGTTACTTCGCTCAGGATGAGGCACAGCCGCCTCGCCCATGATGGTTTAAGGATAAGAAGAGGTACCTTATGAATCTGTTTGCACACGCAGCCCGACTGGAACAGGAGAACACGCCGTTTGCCATGGCCCAGATCATCGAGAGCCGGGGCTCCACCCCGCGCCATCAGGCCCAGATGCTGGTGATGGCCGATGGCCAGATCCTCGGCACCATCGGCGGCGGCATGATCGAGCGGCTGGTGATCGAAGAGGCCATGGCCGCCATTGCCGAGCGCAAGCCGCGCATCTTCCACGGCCGGATGGCCCGCAACGGCGAACATGCGGTCGGGTCGGACTGTGGCGGCGCCATGTCGGTCTATATCGATGTCTATGGCCTGCGCCCCCGTCTGGTACTGATCGGCGCCGGTCACGTCAACCGGGCGCTGGCCCATGCCGCCGCGCCGCTGGGTTTTGATATCCATGTGGGCGACTGCTTTGAAGGGAGCCTCAACCCCGATCACTTCCCCGCCGGCACCCATCTCAAACAGGCCGATACCATCAGCGCGGTGATCGAGGCGCTGGCCATCGAGCCCGCCAACTTCGTCATCATCGCCACCAACCATCAGGACAAGGAGGCGCTGGAGCGGCTGATCAGCCGTCCCCTCGCCTATCTGGGGCTGCTCGCCAGCAAGCGCAAGGTGCAGACCTTCACCCAGGCGCTGCGCCAGCAAGGGGTGAGTCAGGAGCAACTGCAGCGGCTGCACGCCCCCATCGGCTACAACATAGGTGCCGAAACCCCCGAGGAGATCGCCATCAGCATCCTCGCCGAGCTGCTGCAGGTGAAAAACGGCAAATCGGGTGGCCTGATGCAGGATGATGTGCGCCTCAAGCGGGATCAGCTGGTGGTGATGCGCGGCTCCGGCGATATCGCTACTGGCGTGGCGCTGCGCCTGCACAATGCCGGCTTCAAGGTGGTGATGCTGGATCTCGACAAACCCACGGTGATCCGCCGCACCGTCGCCTTCGCTCAAGGGATGTTCGATGGCGAAACCAGTGTCGAGGGTGTGCGCGCCAAGCGGGTCGAGAACGTCGAGCAGGCGTTCGAGCAGCTGGATCGGGGCATCATTCCGCTGCTGGTTGACCCCGACTGCGCCACCCTCGCCGAGCTCAAGCCCCGCTATCTGGTGGATGCCATCCTCGCCAAGCAGAATCTCGGCACCCACAAGGAGATGGCCCCCATTACGGTGGCCCTTGGCCCGGGGTTTGAGGCGGGGCGCGACTGCGATGCGGTGATCGAGACCAACCGCGGCCACCATCTGGGTCGGGTCATCTATCAGGGCCCCGCCCAGCCCAATACCGGCATTCCCGGGGTGATCGAGGGGCACTCCGCCCGCCGGGTGGTACGCGCCCCCGCCCCCGGCGTGATGAAGAGCCTGATCAAGCTCGGCGATCTGGTGCAGGAGGGGGATGTGATTGCCCATGTGGGGGACGCCCCCATTATCGCGCCGCTCTCTGGCATGGTGCGGGGGCTGCTCAGCGATGGCATCGAGGTGCCAGTCGGCTTCAAGATTGGCGATATCGACCCCAGAGGCGAGCGCGCCGATGCCACCACCGTCTCTGACAAGGCCCGCGCCATCGGCGGCGCCGTATTGGAAGCCATGATGCATCTGGCCCAGCGCAGATAAGAGAGTGTTCTTAAAACCAGAAGGGCCCGCCATGATGGCGGGCCCTTTTTATCTCTTCGCTGGCAATCGGCTCAGCCGTGCTTGATACGGGTCTCCCCCGCCACCGACACCACGGAGCGTTTGCCCTTGCGACTGATCACCAACAATGCCAGCACGATAAGGGCGATACCGCTCCCCTCCACCGGCCCCGGATTTTCGCCGAGCAGCCACCAGGAGAGCAGCACACCGGTCACCGGCACCGCCAGGGTGCTGAGGCTGGCAATCCCCGCAGGCAGCTTTTTCAGCACAAACAGCCAGAGACTCCAGGCGATGGCGGTGGCGAAGATGGCGCTATAAGCCAGCGCCCCCATCACGTAGGGCTGCCAGTCGATGGGGCGCTCCGGCACCAGCGCCGCCACCAGCGTCATCACCAGGGTGGCGTAGATCATCTGCCAGGTGGTGAGGGACATCAGATCCACCCCGGGATGGCGGGCATACATCCGCTTGGCGATGATGGCGCTGATCCCCCAGCAGATGCCGGAGAGGATCGCCAAGAGCGCACTCTTGAGGGATTCAAGATGCAGCAACCAGGGCTGGATCACCAACAGCAGCCCGCAGGCCGCCACTCCGACCGCCAGATAGTGCAGCTTGCGCATCCGCTCGCCGAGAAAGAGCGCCGCGAAGATCACCACCCAGAACGGCATGGTGTAGCTCAGAATAGCCACCTTGCCCGCTCCGCCGCTGATCAGCGCCCACTGGGCCAACCCCACCATGCCGCAGGTCTGGAACAGGGCGATGGCGAGGGTATAGCGAAACGGGGTGGGTTTGAGATAACGGCGCCCGCGCAGGGCCAATACCAGCAACAACACCAATGAACCGCACAAGCAGCGCAGGGCGGTGAACTCGAAGGCCCCCGCGTAGAGCATCACCTGCTTCATCACGATCCAGCTGTAACTCCAGATGGCGGTGAGCAGGATCAATCCCACCAGCGCCGCCATATTGATCTTTGTGCTCATTACTCTGCCTTTTTGGCGCCTGTGCGCCTGCATGCCGGGCTAACCAGCCCCTAAAAGGACCATCTTACTCTTGTGGGGGCCGACAGCCCAAACGTGCACGCCCCCTGAAGAGGGGCGTTGACGAAGAACCTTGCCAAGGTGGGCCTCGAACGACCAACACGCTATATACCTCCCTTATATGACCCCTGGTAAAATCGATTGCCATCATTAAACGCAAATGCTAATACTTCTCACCCCAAAATCCGTTCAAGGTTTTCACAAGATGTTTCGTCACCCCCTGGCAAAGTTGCTGCTGCTCGGTCAGCTCGCCCTGATGAGCTGGATGGCGCAGGCAAATCCCCCGGTTGAAGTAGAAGATGTGATGGGCCGCAAGGTCTCCCTCAGCCTGCCGGCCAGCCGTATCGTGCTCGGTTTCTATCCCGAGGATTATCTGGCCGTGGCCGGTGAAGGCGGCGCCGATCGGCTGGTGGGCATGTCCCGTGGCTGGTTCGTCAAGTCCCGCCCCGCCATCTGGTCGCTCTATGTCGCCAGCCTGCCGCAACTGGCCAAGGTGCCTGACCTTGGCAATGTGCAGGATCAGAGCTTCTCCATCGAGAAGACCCTGGCGGTCAAGCCCGATCTGCTGATCCTGGCGAAGTGGCAATATGAGGCCCTCGGCCCGGATCTGCCACGCTTCGAACAGGCCGGGATCCCGGTGGTGGTCATCGACTACAACGCCCAGACCCTGGAGCGCCACATGGCGAGCACCTTGCTGCTGGGCAAGGTGACAGGTCAGGAAGCTCGTGCCCAACAGATGGCCGACGAATACAAGGCCAAGATTGACATCATCACCTCCCGCATCGCCGCCGCGAAGCGCCAGCCCCCTCGGGTCTATATCGAGCTGGGTGACAAGGGCCCGGCCGAGTACAGCTACACCTATGGCAAGGACATGTGGGGCGCGATGGCCCTGCTGGCCGGGGGTGACAACGTCGCGGCTCCCTTCGTCGAGCGCTGGGGCCCCATCCATCCTGAGCAACTGCTGGCGAGCAAACCCGAGGTCATCCTGATGGCGGGCTACGAGAGCGTGAGCAGCGCAGAGGCGATGCAGGTCGGCCAGGATGTGTCGGCCGAGACCGTGCGCCAGCGCCTACAGGGCTTTGCCGCCCGCCCGGGCTGGAGCGAGTTGCCCGCAGTGCAGCAGGAGCGCCTCTATGCGGTCTATCACGGCGCCACCCGCAGCATCATGGATGCAGCTCTCATCGAGTTCATGGCCAAGGCCCTCTACCCGGATCTGTTCCAGGATCTCGATCCCCTGGCCACCTATCAGGGCTTCTACCAGCGCTATCTGCCCATCCGCCCCCAGGGCACCTTTATGCTGGGCATCAAGCAGGGTGACGCAAACTGAATCCGGTCGTTCGGGCTTTGGCAGTTTAGGCAGAGCCCTCTTCATCCCTCTTTCACCCTTGTGGGCGCCTCTCATGGCGCCCGTTTCAGGATTGTCATCATGAATGATTTGGCTGCCCTGCAGCAGACCCTCGCCCGCCAGCGGCAACGGGAGCGCCGTCGCGGGCACTGGCTCCTGCTGCTCACCCTGGTGCTGTGCATTACCCTGGTGCTCGACATCGCCACCGGCCCCTCTCTGCTGCCACTGGGCGAAGTGGTCGATGCCCTGCTCGCCCCCGCCCAGGCCGATCCCATGACCCGCACCATAGTCCATGACATGCGCCTGCCCATCGCCCTGATGGCGCTGGTGGTCGGTGCGGCACTCGGCCTTGGCGGCGTCCAGATGCAGACCCTGCTGGATAACCCGCTGGCCAGCCCCTACACCCTGGGGCTCGCGGCGGCAGCGGGGCTCGGTGCCGCACTGGCGCTCTATACCGGCGGTCTTGGGCTCCCTCCCCTGATTGCCATTCCGGCTGGCGCCTTCATCCTCTGCATGTTTGCCGCGAGCCTTTTATTTGGCCTGGCCATGATGCGCCATGTCAGCAGCCAGACCCTGATCCTGGCGGGCATCGCCCTGCTGTTCCTGTTCCAGTCCCTGCTCTCCCTGCTGCAGTTTCTCTCCTCCCCCGAGCTCAACCAGCAGATCCTGTTCTGGCTGTTTGGCAGCCTGATGCGCACCACCTGGGACTCCCTGATCATCACCGCCGCCGTCACCCTGATCTGCACCCTGCTCATCTACCGGGATGCCTGGGCCCTCACCAGCCTGCGCCTCGGGGAGGCCCGCGCCCGCAGCCTCGGGGTCAACGTGGACAGGTTGCGCATGAAGACTCTGGTACTGGTCGCCCTGCTCACCGCCACTGCCACCAGTTTCGTCGGTGTCATCGGCTTCGTTGGCCTGGTGGCGCCCCATATCGCTCGCATGCTGGTGGGGGAAGATCAGCGCTTTTTGATCCCGCTCTCGGCCCTGTGCGGCGCCTGCATGCTCTCGGCGGCCTCGGTGCTCTCCAAGTCCATTATTCCGGGGGCTCTCTTTCCCATCGGCATCGTCACCGCCCTGATTGGCGTGCCCTTCTTCATCTGGTTAATCCTCGGCAGAGGGCGTAAACGTGCTTGAAATATCCCGACTCTCCCTCTCCCTCGGCCAGCAGACCCTGCTGCGGGAGCTCGACCTTACCCTGCATCCGGGTCAGGTCCATGTGATCATCGGCCCGAACGGGACCGGCAAGACCTCCTTGATGCGCACCCTGTTTGGTGAACTGACCCCGGATGGCGGCGATATCCGCCTGGGGGGCCAGAGTGCCCGCCAGATGACGCAGGCCAGGTGGCGCCAGCAGTTTGGCTACATGCCCCAGAACATCCAGCTGGAGCTGGACTTGAGCGTCATCGAAGTGGTGGTGCTGGGGCGCCTCGACAGCCTCTCCATGCGTCTGGCGGACGAGGACATCCTGACGGCGGGCCGCGCCTTGCAGGCCCTTGGCATCGCCCATCTGGCGGATCGCCCCCTCTACTCCTTAAGCGGCGGCCAGCGGCAGATGGTGCTGTTTGCCCAGGTGCTGCTGCGCGATCCCCGCATCATGATGCTGGACGAGCCGGTCAGCGCCCTGGACCTGCACCACCAGATGCAACTGATGGAGCACCTGTGTCAGCAGACCCGCGAGCAGCAGTGGATCACCCTGGTGGTGCTGCACGATCTCAACCTCGCAGCCCAGTTTGCCGATCAGCTGATCGTGCTGGCAGGGGGCGATCTGCAGGCCTTCGGCCCCCCCGCCCGGGTGCTCGACGCGTCCCTCATCGAGCGCCTTTACCACGTACCGGTGGAGATAAGCCACGATCAGAGCGGCATCCCCTTCCTCAGAACCGTGCGAAAGGCGTCATGACAGAGCGCAGCACAACCCCGGCGGCCCCCTCCCGACATACTAACGGGAGGCGAAGATGAACAGCGCCTCCTACTGGCGGGACTGGCAGGGCATGAGCCCGGCTGCCCGCCTGCTTATCACCAACGGGCTGGCCTTCAACCTCGGCTTCTACATGATGATGCCCTTCCTCGCCCAGCACATGGGTAGCGGGCTGGGTCTCGCCGGTTGGGCCTGTGGCCTGGTCATGGGGATGCGGGTCTTCAGCCAGCAGGGGCTCTTTCTCTTGGGGGGCACCCTTGGGGATCGCATCGGCTATCACCCCGCCATCGTCTGGGGCTGCCTGGTGCGCTCCATAGGCTTCGTGTTGCTCGGCTGGGCCGAGTCCCTGCCCATCCTGCTGCTGGCCGCCGCCCTCACCGGCTTTGCGGGGGCGCTGTTCACCCCTTGCGCCCAGGCGTATCTTGCCAGCGAATGCCACAACCCGAGCCAGCGTCAGCGCGCCTTTGCCCTGCACAATCTCGCCAGCCAGGCGGGCATGCTGCTCGGCCCCCTGGTCGGACTGACACTGACCCAGCAGAGCTATACCCTGACCGGCTTGTTGGCGGCGAGTCTGTTCGCCCTGCTCGGCGTGCTGCAATACCGGGTGCTGCCCAAACGCCCGGTGAGCCACCAGAGTCCGCGTGGCGCCATTTTGCGCCAATGGAGAGAGATAGTGCGCCAGCGCCCTTTTATCGTGTTTACCCTGCTGGCGGGCAGCTACCAGATCCTGTTCCACCAGCTCTATCTCGCCCTGCCCGCCCATATCCAGAGCCTGCCGGACGCCACCCACCTGCTCGGCGGCGTCTTTACCCTCTCGGCGGTGATCGGCGTCCTGCTCCAGCTACCAGCCTCCCGTCTGGTAGAGAGGCACCTGGGAGTGCCGCTCGCCATGGGGTTGGGTATCGGGATGATGGGCTTGAGCTACCTGGCTCTACCGCTGCTGGCACCTTGGCCGACGGCAGGCGTGTTGACGCAGGTAGCCCTGCTTTCCTTGGGCTCCATTCTCTGCTTCCCGCTCTTTGCCGCCCAACTGCCACGCTACGCCCCTCCCGAGCAGCTCGGCAGCTACTACGGCTTCTATGCCAGCGCTGGCGGCTGCATGGCGCTCTTTGGCAACCTGCTCATCGGTTTTATGTTGGGGGATGCGGGCAGCCGCCCCGCCACAGCCATCTGGCTGCTGCTGGCGGTGGTTGGTTTGCTCGCCGGTATCGGCCTCTACAGGTTTCTGCCATCCACAAAAACCGGCTGCCACTCCAACTAGCCCCATTGCCACTCCCACAGAGCGGTTCATCTGGCCTGCAGAACACGATCGACAGTGATGATCCGTCACCGCCATCCCAATAAAACAGAGTGTGGAGCCAAGGCTCCACACTCTATCAGGGGGCCGGATGCCCCTGTGGATCAGTACGCATGATTACAGGCTGATCACGGTACCGGTCTTGCCAGCGATCCCCTCGGCGGCCTTCTCCAGCAAGGTGATCAGGGATTTGCGCCCCGGCAAGGAGGTGGCGAACGAGAGCGCCGCCTCCACCTTGGGCAACATGGATCCTTTGGCAAACTGCCCCTGGGCGATAAAGCTGTTGGCATCGGCCACGCTCAGCTGATCGAGCCACTGCACATCGGGCTTGCCGAAGTTGATGGCAACCTTCTCTACCGCGGTAAGGATGATCAGCATGTCGGCGTCAATCAGTTCCGCCAGCTTGGCACTGGCCCAATCCTTGTCGATCACCGCACTGGCACCGCGCAGGTGATTGCCCTCGCGCAGCACCGGAATGCCGCCGCCACCGACGGTGATCACCACCTGACCGGCGGCCAGCATGGCAGAGACGGTCTCTTTCTCGATGATATCGACGGGTTTGGGGGAGGCCACCACCCGGCGATAGCCACGGCCGGCATCCTCTTTGAGCCGCTCGCCCTTGGCCATCAGCGCCTCGGCCTCCTCCTTGCTGAAGAAGCCGCCGATGGGCTTGCTCGGGTCGAGGAAGGCGGGATCGTTTTTATCCACCTCAACCTGGGTCACCAGAGTGGCGACCGGCTTGTGGATGCCGCGCTCCAGCAGGGCTTCGCGCAGGGCATTTTGCAGGTCATAACCGATATAACCCTGACTCAGGGCCACGCAGACCGACATCGGCAGATGGGGGGATTTTGGCTCGTGGCGGGCCGCCACTTCGAACGCCTGCTGGATCATCCCCACCTGCGGCCCGTTGCCGTGGGTCACCACCACCTCGTGCCCCTGGGCGATCAGGTCGGCGATGGTGTGCGCCGTGCTCTGCACCGCCTTCATCTGCTCGGGCAGGTTGTTGCCCAGAGCGTTGCCCCCCAGGGCCAGTACGATACGCTGTTTCATCTTGTGCTCTCCGATGATAAGGGTGGGCCGGTGTCATACCGACTCGGTTGTTCTGTCTATCACTGTGCTAATTGCTGTTCTCGGGCCGCTTCGCCCAGCAGCGGATCAAAGGGTGCCCTGGCCAGAAAGCGGCCATGACCACGCCGCCCCAGAAACTCGCCATCGCGAGCGACTATCTCGCCACGGCTCAGGGTCATCCTGATCCGGCCGGGGCAATGCATCCCCTCGTAGGGGCTGTAGTCGCCGTTGTCGTGCAGGGCGGCGTGACGGATCAGGGTCTCGCCACGGGGATCCATCAGCACCAGATCGGCATCAGACCCCGGTTGCAGGTTGCCCTTGCGCGGCCAGAGGCCAAACAGGCGCGCCGAATTGGCGCTGGTGAGGGCCACGAAGCGCGACGGCGAGATGCGCCCGCCCAATACCCCGTGGGCAAACAGCAGCAGCATCCGGTTCTCGACGCCCGGCAAGCCGTTGGGGCAGCGGCTGAAATCGCCGCCCGAGAGGGTCATGCGCTGGGCGTGGGAGAAGTTGCAGTGATCGGTCGCCACCGTGTCGATGTCACCCGCAGCGATACCGACCCACAGCTTGTCCTGCTCGCGGCGCGAGCGCAGCGGCGGGCTGAGCAGATAGTCGACCCCGTTCTCCCGGTAGTAGCAGGAATCATCCAAAAGCAGATATTGCGGGCAGGTCTCCACCCAGACCGGCTGACCCTGACGGCGCGCCAGTTTCAGATACTCCAGCCCCAGTCCGTTTGAAAGGTGGACGATATAGAGCGGCGCATTGCCAGCGAGCCCCGCCAGATTGATCATCCGGGCGATGGCCTCCGCCTCGCACTCCAGCGGGCGGCTTTGCGGGTGATACCAGGGCTCATGGTGACCGGCGGCCAGCAGGGCCGCCCGGCGCGCCGCGATGGCGGCATCGTTCTCGGGATGGACGGTGGCGAGCGCCCCCACCTCCTTGAGGCGGGCCAGGGCACGCAGCACGTCATGGTCCCCCAGCTTGTACTGGTAGGTGAGATAGAGCTTGAAGCTGCTGATCCCCTCCTCCTGCACCATGGCGGCCATCTCATTAAGGATGGCGTCATCCACATGCTGGATCACGCCGTGAAAGCTGTAGTCGATCACCGCCTGATCGGCGGCGTAATCGTGATAGCGGGCCAGCTGGTGATGCAGATTGCACCCCGCCGGGCCAAATCCCATGTGATCGACGATGGTGGTGGTGCCACCACAGGCGGCGGCACGGGTACCGCTGAAAAAGTCATCGCAACTGCGGGCAATCCCGACATCGATGTTGAAGTGGGTGTGGACGTCGATGCCACCCGGCATCACATAACAGCCGCTGGCATCGATCACCTCGGTTTCGCCATCGGGCTGGATATCGGCGGCACGGGCACGGATCACCCCGTTCTCGATCAGCAGATCCTGACGATATTCACCCTGCGCATCGACCAGCACACCGTTTTTGATCAGCCGTTTCATCCCCACCACCTCGAACATCACTTCAAACAGCAAGGCCCCGCCTCAACACAGACGGGGCACTTGCCACACTTGCGACAGCCGGGCGGCGATGGCAGTCACCGCCCGGCAGCCCCCTTACTTGTCCAGCTCGGCCAGATAGAGCATGGGGATCACGGCGTACATGGCGGCGCACTTGACCAGATGCTCTTTCCAGGTCTTCTCGTTCGGGGCGTGGGCCTCCGGCTCTTTACCCGGGCCAAAACCGATGACCGGAATACCGTGGCGACCCATGATGGAGACCCCGTTGGTCGAGAAGGTCCACTTGTCCACCACCGGCTCCTTGTTGAACAGCTCGCGATAAGCCTTGGAGAGGGTTTTGACGGTGATGTGATCCTCTTCCACCTTCCAGGTCGGGAAGTAGCACTCGGTCGGGTAGACCAGACCGGTATAGGCCGGACGGTCGTACTGGTACATGGAGACCTCGGCACCGGCGGCTTGCACCGCAGGCAGGGCGCGGATCTCGTCGAGCGCCCCTTGCCAGGTTTCGCCCCAGGTGAGGCGGCGGTCGATGGAGACGGCGCAGCTGTCCGCCACGGCGCAGCGGCTTGGCGAAGTGAAGAAGATCTCGGAGACGGTCAGGGTGCCCTTGCCGAGGAAGTCGTCGTTGCCGAGGTTGTGGCTGAGCTCCTGCAATTCGCCGAGGATCGGGCCCATCTTGAAGATGGCGTTGTCACCGCGCTCCGGCGCAGAGCCGTGGCAGCTCACCCCCTGCACCTCGACGCGGATCTCCATGCGGCCACGCTGGCCACGGTAGATCTGGCAGTCGGTGGGTTCGGTACTGACCACGAACTCGGGGCGGATCTTGCTCTGCTCGATGATGTACTGCCAGCAGAGGCCATCGCAATCCTCCTCCTGCACGGTACCGGTCACCAGCAGGGTGTACTGATCTTCCAGCCCCAGATCCTTGATGATCTTGCCCGCATAGACCATGGAGGCCATGCCGCCTTCTTGGTCAGATGCGCCACGACCACCGATGATCTCGTGATCTTCCATCCCCTCATAGGGGTCGAAGGTCCAGTTGGCGCGGTTGCCGACACCGACGGTATCGATGTGGGCATCCATGGCGATCAGGTGCGGGCCGTGGCCGATATAGCCCAGCACGTTGCCCATGGGGTCGATCTCGACCTTGTCAAAGCCAACCTTCTCCATCTCCTGCTTGATGCGCAGCACCACGCGCTCTTCATCGCAGCTCTCGCTCGGGATGGCGATCATGTCGCGCAGGAACTGACTCATCTCGGCCTTGTACTGGTAGGCCTTCTCCAACACCATTTCAAACGGAATTTGCTTGCTCATTGTGATTCTCCATAACAACTGAGAGTGCGCGGCCTGTTCATCGGCAGCGCCCTGTGCCCGTTACCGCGCCCCGTCGGCGAGGCGCGATCAATGCTTCAATTCGTGTCTCTGCTCTGGCGGGAGAGTTAGTCGCAGGCAGGATGTTTGCCTTCCCACACCACTTCCCGGTAGTGGGTCACATCGGTGTCCCCTTCGGTGTTGATGATCAGCACCACGGAGTCGCGACTTAGCCCGAGACGTTCCATCAGCGCCGCGCGATCCGGGTGGTGACGCACCGCCGCCAGCACGCCGGTACCGACCGAGCCGGATTCGCCGGAGATGATGCGCGGATCATTGCCAAGGGGGTTGCCCAGCACCCGCATGCCCAGCGCCGACACCTTGTCGTGGCAGGAGATGAACTGGGTGGTGCAGCTTCTGAGCAATGGCCAACCGAGGGGGTTGGGTTCGCCACAGGCGAGACCGGCCATGATGGTGCGCATGTCGCCCCCCACGTTGACCATCTCCCCCGCCACGCCGGAGCGGTAGATGCAGTCGGCCTGATCCGGCTCGACGACTATGCTGTGCAGGTTTTTCGCCCCGAAGCAGTCCACCAGATAACCGAGCACCCCGCCCGCCAGCGCCCCGACCCCGGCCTGCAGCAGCACGTGGGTCGGCTGCTTGATGCCCATGGCCTGCATCTGCTCGACCGCTTCGTCGGCCAGAGTGGAGTAACCCTGCATGATCCAGGTCGGGATCTTGGTGTAACCCTCCCAGGCGGTGTCCTGCACTATGTGCCAGCCGCGCTCTTCGGCCATCTTCATGGTCAGGCGCACGGTGTCGTCGTAGTTCATGTCGGTGACGATGCACTCGGCACCGAGATTGAGAATGTGGTCAACCCGCTCCTGGGCCGAGCCCTTGGGCATGTAGACCACCGCATGCTGACCCACCTGCTTGGCGGCCCAGGCAACGCCGCGACCGTGGTTGCCATCTGTGGTGGTGGCGAAGGTCATCGGCTCCTTGATGGTGCGTTTGATGAGATCGAAGGAGAAATCCTCGATGGCCACCCCGTATTTTTCACAGAGCAGGTTGGCGATGGCATAAACGCCACCCAGCATCTTGAAGGCATTGAGGCCAAAGCGCTTTGACTCGTCCTTGACCAATATATTTTTCACCCCGATATAGGCGGCCAGATCTTTCAGGTCGCACAATGGGGTCGGCTCATAACCGGCCAGTTTTTTATGAAAAGCGCGAGCCTTTTGTGCTTCGGCGCGAGAAAACAGCGGAGATGGCTCGGCGGTAAAAAAGCGGTTATCGGCAATATCCATCTTCAGCGAAAATTGGGACATGCTTACCTCACTAGGCGTTACCTGACAAAGAGCTGCCTCGCCGGGAGATCCGTTATTCAGATACCACGGGGAGAAAACTCGAAATAATGGGTTCGACAGTGTGGGCAGGATGAATATTCACCCTGCCCTGCCGTTATTTATTTCACCCGCTTTTGCGCCTCTTTAATCAGATTTTCCAGGGTTTCTGCCGGGGCGGAGAATTTACGGGCCATGATCATGGCGGCGATAATATAGGGCTTCCAGCTCGCCTCTTTGTAAGTGGCGATACGGTATTTCTCGAATACCCCTTCGGTTACTTCGCCCTCTTTGCAGGAGACACCGGAAATATCGGCCGGCAGGCAGTGCATATAGAGCGCTTCGCCACCCTTGGTGAGCTTCATCATCTCCTCGGTGCAGTGCCAATCCTTGTGCTTGGCGTTCTGCTCAAGGCAGTGTTTCTCCAGCTCTTTGAGGCCGGCGTGGTCATTGGCACGCAGCAACTCGGTGCGCTGCTCCATCACCTTGTAGGGGGCCCAGGACTTGGGATAGACGATATCGGCATCCTTGAACGCCTCTTCCATGGAGGTGACCTGACGGAAGCTGCCGCCGGAGGCCTTGGCATTCTCCTTGGCCACTTCGATCACGTCCGGGATCAGGTCATACCCTTCCGGATGGGCCAGGGTCACGTCCATACCGAAACGGGTCATCAGGCCGATGATGCCCTGCGGCACGGAGAGCGGCTTGCCGTAGCTCGGGGAGTAGGCCCAGGTCATGGCAATCTTCTTGCCCTTGAGGCTCTCCAGGCTGCCGAAGTGCTCCTGCAACCAGGCGAGATCAGCCATGGACTGGGTCGGGTGATCAATGTCGCACTGCAGGTTGACCAGCGCCGGACGCTGGGGCAGCACCCCCTTCTCGAACCCTTCATCCAGCGCCGCCCCCACTTCGCGCATATAGGCGTTACCGGCACCGAGGAACATGTCGTCACGGATGCCGATGGCATCGGCGCAGAACGAGATCATGTTGGCGGTTTCACGGACGGTCTCGCCGTGGGCGATCTGGGATTTGCCCTCATCCAGATCCTGCTGGGCCAGACCGAGCAGGTTCAGGGCAGAGGCGTAAGAGAAGCGGGTTCGGGTGGAGTTATCGCGGAAAACCGAGATACCGAGCCCGCTGTTAAACAGTTTGGTGCAGATATTTTCGGCGCGCAGGGTCTTGAGGGATTCGGCCAGTTTCAATACCAGCTCCAGCTCCTGAGGGGTTTGCTCCCAGGTCAGCAGAAAATCTTTTTCATGCAGGTTGGATTTGAGTGCTCTGATCTCTTTGATTAATTCGTTAACTGCTTTCATCGTTCGCCCCAATCATTGGATGAGATATGGATAGCTCCCCTTTCACTCACGATGTCACCAGCATCCCGGTTGTGGGTGAGCGCGTCGGTTAGCGTCGATATGAGGCAATCAATAACCGTGCCAAACCAATAAAATGCAGGCAGATATTAATAAATGGCGAAAGTGTGTGATGCCACCCACAAAATCAGCGGCTATTTAAGCGGTTTATTCAATAAAAAGGTGAGCGGATCAGCCAAGCCATAAAATAGCCGAGTGATAATAATCAGAGGCGATATCTCGGCATCGGTGAGAATTATCATCAAAGGTCAGTTTCAGGGGCTGAAATGATATCAGCGGGGCTGTCGTTATCATTATGATAATGCCGTGCAGCGACTTGATCTTTTGTTACGACCTCTTCTGCAGAAATGTCTCGGCCATCTCGCCTCCCCTGCACTCCCGTATCACCTCTCGCCTTATCTTCCGGCCACATCGCTGGGCGCGGTTGGCCCAAGGTGCTAACGTGAATACGCCAGCTGCGCATCTGTCTCGGATGCTCAGAAGAGGCCGACGTTCACTGCCGCAACTGCGCGGATGAACCTGCATGACTTACATCTTTGAGGGATTATCTATGTCCAGGAATGCCGCTCTGCTCATCACCCTGACCCTGCTCGGGATCGCCCCTGCCCACGCCATCAGCGCCAAATATGCCGAGCAACTGGAGCGATCCGGCTGCACCCAGGTCACCGAGGCGCAGGGCTGTGACATTCACAAAACCAAAGCGGAAAATGCCAAGGCGGGATTTGGCACGGCCGCCCCGGCCGCGGAGGGCGGTCTGAATCTGAGCTATGAGCAGAAGCTGGAGCGCTCGGGCTGCACTCAGGTGAGCGAGCTCAATGGCTGCGATATCAACAAAACCAAGGCTGAGAACGCAGCTGCCGGTGTTGGCAATGCTCCGGCCGCGGCAACCAGCGCCAGTCCCTATGCGGGCAACTGGATCGCCACCTTCCCCCAAACCGGCGCCACCGTGGCCAATATCCGCATCGATGGCAAGGATCAGGTGTGGGTCAACGACAAGAAGGTCAATGCCAAGAAATCCGATGGCGCGCTGGTGTTCAAGGATGGCATGGTCATCTACACCATTCAGGGGGATCGCCGCATCAAGGGTGAAGATGGCTGGGTCGATAATGATGCCGGCACCAAGGGGCCCATCAACGCCAAGTAAACAGCTGACCACGAAATGACGGGGAGCGCGGGCTCCCCGTTTCACACCTGATTGCCCATCGCGTCCAATGACCAGCTCCGCCAGTGAGGGGCCAGAATCAATACCTCCTGCTCCAGCCAAGTCCCGTCTGTGATCAGTTTCTCAAGCCAGGGAACGCCTGCCGACGCGCCATGACCATCAACCTGATCAGCCTGCGTCGTCACACGCCAGGGCACCTTGCCACTGCCCGCCGCAAAGGTGCGTACCGGACGGGCATAGTGCTCCAGATAAGGCTGCAGCTCACAGGGAAGCCAGAGCATGGCAGGACGATTTAGCTCGCGCGCCAGCTCGATGGCAATATCGATACCCCGTTGATCGAGATCGCCAAAATGGGCCCACTGCACGCCCGCAGGCAGCAGCGGGATCAGCTGTTTGGCCAGGGTGGTATTGCGACCGGGGGCAAAGAGCAGCAGTTGCCCGGGTTGCAGCGGGTAGTCGACAAAGGCCCCCTTGTTCTCCACCGTAATGACCCGCTCCCCTTGCCAGCCGATGGCCGCCAGCGTGCCCAGAGTCCGCTCCGGCAACGCCAATTCCCCCAGCAGCGCCATCATTGCCGTCATATCGTGCTGCTGACCCTGCCGATCGACCAGTGAGAGCGGTTCGAGGGTACGGATGCGGATCACCTCATCTTGCGTGAGCGACAAGTCCGCAAGCTGTGGCGCGGCAAGGGATGCTGATCGCGGATGCTTGCTGTCCCCATGCCAGAGGGCATAAAAGCAGGCCTGATTGAGCCGTGCAGGCAAACTCACTCCCAGACGTTGCAGCTGCTTACGCTTGTCCGGTTCGGGGGGCGCAGCCCGTGCCAGTTGTCCGGTCAGAAAAGTCCGCCCCGCGTCGGTCAATATATGACGGGAACTGCGCCCAACTGACTCGACTCCGCCCACCGCCTGCAACAGATCCTTCAACTCGCGGCCATGCCGACTCTCAAGGGAGCAGCCCTTTCCGTTCTGGCTATCGAGCAACCGTGCACACAAATCCTGTACCCGCACCTCATCAAACAGCGACATCCTCACCTCTCCATGTGGCTTCATATGACGAAGTAGAGGTGATTTTCCCTGTCATTACCGTGACCGGCTTCGCAAGCGGTTCTTATCAGCCCCGCCATGCATGGCCCGTTACTGGTAAACCCGCCACAAAGGGCGCAAGCTGGTTTGATATAGAGATACGCTGCGCTCTTCGCGGCACGACAACGCGACACCCGCTTTCACAAGGGCTTGCCATGACCGACGCCACAGACCCATCGCCATCCTCTTCCTGGCATCTTTCGGATATCCGCGAGCTGGCGCACCTGCTGACTCTGGCGCTGCCCGCCGCGGTAGAGATCACCGAAGCGGTACATCAGGCGGTACTGAGCGGTATGGGGCTCAAGGGACGGGATGAGGGAAAAACAGCCGGGATCACCGGGCTGGTCTACAAGGGGGTACATGGCGCCGCCAACACCTTGGGCAGCGGTATCAACCAACTGCTCAGCCGCCTGCCAGCCACACCGCCGCCCCACCAGATCCCCGAAACCCCGAAACGTGCGGCCCTGATCGCCACGCTCAACGGCGTGTTGGGGGACAAGCTGGTCGAGCACCACAATGCCCTCGCCACCCCCATGACCCTGCGCTATCAGGGCAAGCCCCTCGATTGGCAGGCGATGCCAAAGGATCTACCCCGCGAGGGACGGGTGCTGCTGATGATCCATGGCCTCTGCATGAACGATCTGCAGTGGCAGACCGAGCATCAAGGCAAGCCGGTCAATCACGGAGAGCAACTTGCCAACGCGCTTGGCTATCAGCCTCTTTATTTGCGCTACAACTCGGGCCTGCCCATTACACAAAACGGGCAGCAACTTGCCCTGTTGCTGGAGCAGTTGCTCGCCCACTGGCCGGGAGAGCTCAAAGAGATAACGATAATGGGCTACAGCATGGGGGGACTGGTTGCCCGCAGCGCCTGCCACCATGCCGGCGTGGCCGGGCTCACCTGGCCTGCGCACCTTGCCAACCTGATATTTCTCGGCACACCACACCACGGCGCACCGCTCGAACATGCAGGTCACTGGCTGGAGCAGTTGTTGCCCGCTACCGCCTACAGCGAACCCTTCGTCAGACTGGCGCGGCTGCGCAGTGCAGGCATCAAGGATCTGCGCCACGGCAAGGTGAGCGATACCGTTGCACGGCCGGATCCCGCCGTCCCCTCACAGGATCCTCGCACGCCAC
>OERV01000119.1_pt1 | contig 34085 bp, 39 predicted proteins | sample 1540121 | NCBI WGS metagenome assembly OERV01 (sample SAMEA3891239, study PRJEB23780) | metagenome | biome: terrestrial biome; feature: animal house; material: water of meat washing | place: Italy | collected 2015-05-12 | reverse complement strand
TCAATGCCTGATGCGACGCTGTCGCGTCTTATCAGGCCTACAACTGTTGCCGACCCGTAGGCCGGATAAGGCGCTCGCGCCGCATCCGGCAGTGTTTACCCGCGGCGACTCAAAATTTCTTTCTCATAAGCCCGCACGCTCTCCAGCCATTCGCTACCTGCTGGCGTATCGTGACGTTGGCAATACATTTCCCAGACCGCCTGCCACGGCAACGATTTCTGCTCTTCCAGCAGTGCCAGACGCGCAGTGTAATCGCCCGCCGCTTCCAGCTTGCGCAGCTCAGCGGTAGGTTCCAGCAACGCACGCAGCAGGGCTTTTTTCATATTGCGTGTACCAATGACCCACGCGGCAATGCGGTTGATAGAGGCATCGAAGAAGTCAAGGCCGATATGCACCCGGTCAAACAGATCGTGACGCACAATCTCACTGGCAATTGCCTGGGTTTCATCATCCAGCAGCACTACGTGATCGCTGTCCCAGCGAACCGGACGGCTGACGTGCAGCAGCAACTGCGGCACATACAGCATGGCGGCGGAAATCTTGTCGGAAATCACTTCAGTCGGGTGGAAGTGCCCGGCGTCCAGGCACAGCGCAGTCTGGCGGCTGGTGGCATACCCCATGTAAAACTCATTGGAGCCAACCGTGTAGCTCTCTGCGCCAATGCCAAACAATTTGCTCTCAACGGCGTCGATATGGTGCGCAGGGTTTAGCTTCTCGCTGATCACCTCATCCAGTGCTGCCAGCAGACGCTGACGCGGGGCGAGACGGTCAACGGTGATATCTTTCATACCATCCGGGATCCAGATGTTCATCACCGATGGTGTGCCGAGTTGCTCGCCAAAATAGGCCGAAACGCGACGGCTGGCTTTGCAGTGATCAATCCAGAACTGGCGAATGCTGTCGTCGGCATGGGAAAGCGTAAAGCCATCGGCGCTTAGCGGATGCGAAAAGCAGGAGGGGTTAAAATCCAGACCGAGCTGATTGGCTTTCGCCCATTCAACCCAGTTTTTGAAGTGCTCTGGTTTGATCTGGTCGCGCGAGACTGGCGTATCTGATTCCAGATAGATGGCATGTAAATTAAGCCGTTTCGGCCCCGGAATCAGCCGCATAGCCTGTTCCAGATCGGCACGTAGCTCACTGGCATTACGCGCTTTGCCCGGATAATTGCCTGTGGCCTGAATCCCCCCGGTCAGCGAACCTTCCGGGTTTTCAAAACCGGAAACATCATCGCCCTGCCAGCAGTGCATTGAAACGGGTAAACGATCAAGTTGGCGCAGCGCCTCCTCGACATCAATCCCCACCGCCGCGAAACGCTGTTTCGCTAGCTCCCAGGCCTGTTCCAGTTGAGTGGTCATGCGCAAAGCTCCTTTGTCTGTCGTGTAGAGTGAATCTGCGCCACATAGTGGGCAATTTCACTGTCAGGATTAGGGGTAAAGGTGGTCAGATTCGCGGTGGTGCTGACGACCTGACGGAAATCATCCACATTGTTGAGTTCATCCAGCGTCATTAACTGGATGCCGATATTGCCGAGCGTCGAGGCTTCAACAGGCCCGGCGATCACCCGAATACCGCAGGCATCGGCGCATAGCTGGTTGAGCAGCGTGTTCTGGCAGCCTCCGCCGACAATATGCAGTTGCGAGAAATCTTCACCGCGCAGCTGCGCCAGCTCATGCAACACATCGGCATACAGCAGCGCCAGACTGTCGAAAATGCAGCGCGCCAGTTCAGCATCACTTTCCGGGATCGGTTGCGCCGTTTCCCGACACGCAGCCTGAATTTCGCTGCACATCGTCTCAGGATTAATAAAGCGATCGTCATTGGGATTGATAATGAAGCGGCAAGCCGGAAGTGCCTGTGTCGCGGAGATAAGCGCCGGAAGATCGTTGATTTGCTGCTCCTGAAGCACTCGCTGAAGCAGCCATAAGCCCATAATATTTTTCAGCACCCGATAGCGACCTTCCGCCCCGCCTTCATTGGTGATGTTGGCTGCCAGTGCCGTGTCATTGGTAAATGGCGTCTGGCTTTCGAAGCCCATCAATGACCAGGTGCCAGAAGAGAGATAAGCAGCACGTGAGCCGTTTAACGGCGAGGCGATAACCGCGCTGGCGGTATCATGGCTGGCAACGGCGACCACCGGAATCTCATTACCCTGCGGGCAAATCCAGTGACCTATGACATTACCCGGATGCGTCGGGCGACCAAACCAGGCTTTGTTGGCCCCGCTCCACGCCAGTAGCGACTCGTCCCAGTCGTCGCTATTGATATTGACCAGTTGCGTGGTCGTGGCGTTGGTATATTCCCAGTTCATCTTGCCGGTCAGGCGATAACTGAAGTAATCCGGCATCAGCAGAGCGTGAGCAATGTGTGGAATAAGTTCAGGTTGTTGCTCCGTCAGCGCACGCAACTGATAAAGCGTATTGAAGGGCAGAAACTGGATGCCGCTACGTTGATAAATATCGCGTTTGCCGAGTTGTTGTTGTGCCTGCGCCATTAGGCCATTGGTGCGGCTATCGCGATAAGCAACGGGCAGGCCCACACGCTGACCCTGTTGGTCGAGCAGCACAAAGTCCACGCCCCAGGTATCAATCCCAATGCTATCGATACGAATCCCTTCCTCGCACACCTTGTTTAATCCAAGGCGAATGGCACTTTCCAGGCTATCCACATCCCAGGTGACATAACCGTTCTGGCTATGCAGCCCATTGTTAAAACGATGGATTTCGCGCAGCGTCAGGCTGCGGCATTCACGCTCGTAACGCGCCAGCATCACGCGCCCACTGGATGCGCCGAGATCGACGGCGACACAATTGCGAAAGGTCATAATGTGATCCTGCTGAATTTCATTACGACCAGTCTAAAAAGCGCCTGAATTCGCGACCTTCTCGTTACTGACAGGAAAATGGGCCATTGGCAACCAGGGAAAGATGAACGTGATGATGTTCACAATTTGCTGAATTGTGGTGATGTGATGCTCACCGCATTTCCTGAAAATTCACGCTGTATCTTGAAAAATCGACGTTTTTTACGTGGTTTTCCGTCGAAAATTTAAGGTAAGAACCTGACCTCGTGATTACTATTTCGCCGTGTTGACGACATCAGGAGGCCAGTATGACCGTATTACATAGTGTGGATTTTTTTCCGTCTGGTAACGCGTCCGTGGCGATAGAACCCCGGCTCCCGCAGGCGGATTTTCCTGAACATCATCATGATTTTCATGAAATTGTGATTGTCGAACATGGCACGGGTATTCATGTGTTTAATGGGCAGCCCTATACCATCACCGGTGGCACGGTCTGTTTCGTACGCGATCATGATCGGCATCTGTATGAACATACCGATAATCTGTGTCTGACCAATGTGCTGTATCGCTCGCCGGATCGATTTCAGTTTCTCGCCGGGCTGAATCAGTTGCTGCCACAAGAGCTGGATGGGCAGTATCCGTCTCACTGGCGCGTTAACCACAGCGTATTGCAGCAGGTGCGACAGCTGGTTGCACAGATGGAACAGCAGGAAGGGGAAAATGATTTACCCTCGACCGCCAGTCGCGAGATCTTGTTTATGCAATTACTGCTCTTGCTGCGTAAAAGCAGTTTGCAGGAGAACCTGGAAAACAGCGCATCACGTCTCAACTTGCTTCTGGCCTGGCTGGAGGACCATTTTGCCGATGAGGTGAATTGGGATGCCGTGGCGGATCAATTTTCTCTTTCACTGCGTACGCTACATCGGCAGCTTAAGCAGCAAACGGGACTGACGCCTCAGCGTTACCTGAACCGCCTGCGACTGATGAAAGCCCGACATCTGCTACGCCACAGCGAGGCCAGCGTTACTGACATCGCCTATCGCTGTGGATTCAGCGACAGTAACCACTTTTCGACGCTTTTTCGCCGAGAGTTTAACTGGTCACCGCGTGATATTCGTCAGGGACGGGATGGTTTTCTGCAATAACGCGAATCTTCTCAACGTATTTGTACGCCATATTGCGAATAATCAACTTCGTTCTCTGGCCGAGGTAGCCACGGTGGCGCATCAGTTAAAACTTCTCAAAGATGATTTTTTTGCCAGCGACCAGCAGGCAGTCGCTGTGGCTGACCGTTATCCGCAAGATGTCTTTGCTGAACATACACATGATTTTTGTGAGCTGGTGATTGTCTGGCGCGGTAATGGTCTGCATGTACTCAACGATCGCCCTTATCGCATTACCCGTGGCGATCTCTTTTACATTCATGCTGACGATAAACACTCCTACGCTTCCGTTAACGATCTGGTTTTGCAGAATATTATTTATTGCCCGGAGCGTCTGAAGCTGAATCTTGACTGGCAGGGGGCGATTCCGGGATTTAACGCCAGCGCAGGGCAACCACACTGGCGCTTAGGTAGCATGGGGATGGCGCAGGCGCGGCAGGTTATCGGTCAGCTTGAGCATGAAAGTAGTCAGCATGTGCCGTTTGCTAACGAAATGGCTGAGTTGCTGTTCGGGCAGTTGGTGATGTTGCTGAATCGCCATCGTTACACCAGTGATTCGTTGCCGCCAACATCCAGCGAAACGTTGCTGGATAAGCTGATTACCCGGCTGGCGGCTAGCCTGAAAAGTCCCTTTGCGCTGGATAAATTTTGTGATGAGGCATCGTGCAGTGAGCGCGTTTTGCGTCAGCAATTTCGCCAGCAGACTGGAATGACCATCAATCAATATCTGCGACAGGTCAGAGTGTGTCATGCGCAATATCTTCTCCAGCATAGCCGCCTGTTAATCAGTGATATTTCGACCGAATGTGGCTTTGAAGATAGTAACTATTTTTCGGTGGTGTTTACCCGGGAAACCGGGATGACGCCCAGCCAGTGGCGTCATCTCAATTCGCAGAAAGATTAATTCGCCATGCCGATGCCGACGATGTTAGCGGCGACAATAATCACCACACAACCGAGGCTCAACACCGTTACCGGACGGCGACCTGCATTGTTCCACTCTTTCAGCACCAGCCCGACGATACCGCCGCACAATACATAGAAACTCATATGCAGCATCCAACTGATGTAGTCATACTGCGCCGGAATGCGGGCGTGGCCCCAGGCATAGAAAAAGAATTGCAGATACCACATCAACCCGCCCAGTGCTGAGAGTAACACATTGTGAATGATCAGCGGTTTTGCCAGCGAGAAGTCGGCTTTTAGCGACAAATCCTTCACTTTTGCCAGACGAATAAAACAGAAACCGAGGTTAATGATCGCGCCGCCGCCCATGATGACAACATAGCTTGGCAGAGCGACATACAGTGGATCGACGCCAAGTGCGGCAGCGGCTTCATGCATCGGTTTTGCGGCGTTCATCGCAAAGGACATCCCGGCAGAGAAAATGCCGCACATCACCGCCAGCACCAGCCCTTTTTTCAGATTGAACTCTTCGGCTTTAATGCCCATCTTGCGCTCTTTCAACTGCCCGGCGCGAGTTACAATCCCTACGCCAATCAGCGCCACCAGAACGCCGAGCAACGTCATGCGTCCGCCTTCGGTGTTAATCAGCACATCGAAATTGCCGTTGATAATTGGCGTCATCAGCGTACCGACAATCAACGTAATGCCAATGGCGATGCCAATTCCCATCGACATGCCGAGATAACGCATGGTCAGGCCGTAGTTGATATTACCGATCCCCCACATAGCGCCGAACAGAAAAACAGGCAGCAGCGTAGAGAGACTAAACGAGCTGTAATACGCCCAGAAATTCGGTAGTAACAGGGCGCTGATGGCCCACGGCAGAATAATCCACGAAACAATCCCACCGACTGACCACATGGTTTCCCATGACCATTTTTTTACTTTTTTGAACGGAGCGTAAAAACAGGCTGCACTGGCCGCGCCGATCAAATGCCAAAATATCCCCATCGTAATCGCGTTACTCATCTTCTTATCCTCATCATTTTTCGTCGCGTCACATCTCCGACGAGATGAGTGTAAAAATCGTGCTGTCGATTAACCTTTCGCCTGTTGCCGCCGTTGTCGATTTACTGGCAATCACGGCATTAAGTGGGTGATTTGCTTCACATCTCGGGCATTTTCCTGCAAAACCATACCCTTACGAAAAGTACGGCATTGATAATCATTTTCAATATCATTTAATTAACTATAATGAACCAACTGCTTACGCGGCATTAACAATCGGCCGCCCGACAATACTGGAGATGAATATGAGCTATACCCTGCCATCCCTGCCGTATGCTTACGATGCCCTGGAACCGCACTTCGATAAGCAGACCATGGAAATCCACCACACCAAACACCATCAGACCTACGTAAACAACGCCAACGCGGCGCTGGAAAGCCTGCCAGAATTTGCCAACCTGCCGGTTGAAGAGCTGATCACCAAACTGGACCAGCTGCCAGCAGACAAGAAAACCGTACTGCGCAACAACGCTGGCGGTCACGCTAACCACAGCCTGTTCTGGAAAGGTCTGAAAAAAGGCACCACCCTGCAGGGTGACCTGAAAGCGGCTATCGAACGTGACTTCGGCTCCGTTGATAACTTCAAAGCAGAATTTGAAAAAGCGGCAGCTTCCCGCTTTGGTTCCGGCTGGGCATGGCTGGTGCTGAAAGGCGATAAACTGGCGGTGGTTTCTACTGCTAACCAGGATTCTCCGCTGATGGGTGAAGCTATTTCTGGCGCTTCCGGCTTCCCGATTATGGGCCTGGATGTGTGGGAACATGCTTACTACCTGAAATTCCAGAACCGCCGTCCGGACTACATTAAAGAGTTCTGGAACGTGGTGAACTGGGACGAAGCAGCGGCACGTTTCGCGGCGAAAAAATAATCATTTGCCGCCTGCTGCAATGAGGCGTTTACGCCGCATATCAGCTTAAAAAATGAACCATCGCCAACGGCGGTGGTTTTTTTGTGATCAATTTCAAAATAAAACAATGATCCGATAAAAATAAAACAGCGTTTCAATTGATGTGGTTTTGATCACTTTTATTGATTAAATGAATGTCTATCTTCGTTTCCATCAACACTGATGCTCCATTGAGGAATTACGCATCAGCCCTTAAAAATATGCCGACAGGTGATGGAAATGCAGATAAAACGCTCGATTGAGAAAATCCCGGGGGGGATGATGCTCGTCCCGCTATTCCTTGGCGCACTGTGCCACACCTTCTCGCCGGGGGCGGGGAAATATTTTGGATCATTCACCAACGGGATGATTACCGGTACGGTGCCCATTCTGGCGGTGTGGTTTTTTTGCATGGGGGCGTCAATAAAATTAAGCGCGACGGGAACGGTACTGCGTAAATCCGGTACGCTGGTGGTAACTAAAATTGCCGTCGCGTGGGTGGTTGCGGCAATTGCCTCGCGTATTATTCCGGAACATGGTGTTGAAGTTGGATTCTTTGCCGGACTTTCAACGCTGGCGCTGGTGGCGGCGATGGATATGACCAACGGCGGACTTTACGCTTCCATCATGCAGCAGTACGGCACAAAAGAAGAAGCTGGGGCATTTGTGTTGATGTCGTTGGAGTCCGGGCCGCTCATGACGATGATTATTCTGGGCACTGCCGGGATTGCCTCGTTTGAACCGCATGTTTTCGTCGGCGCAGTATTACCGTTCCTGGTGGGCTTTGCCCTGGGGAACCTTGACCCTGAATTACGAGAATTTTTCAGCAAAGCGGTGCAGACGCTGATTCCATTCTTTGCCTTCGCGCTGGGCAATACCATTGATTTGACTGTGATTGCCCAGACTGGTTTGCTGGGGATCCTGTTGGGTGTGGCAGTAATTATCGTGACCGGTATTCCGTTGATTATCGCCGATAAATTGATTGGCGGTGGCGATGGCACTGCCGGAATTGCCGCTTCCAGTTCCGCAGGGGCCGCGGTAGCGACACCTGTGCTGATTGCAGAAATGGTGCCTGCGTTTAAACCGATGGCTCCGGCAGCAACTTCGCTGGTAGCGACGGCGGTCATTGTGACTTCGATTCTGGTGCCAATTCTTACCTCTATCTGGTCACGTAAAGTCAAAGCCAGAGCAGCGAAAATCGAAATTTTAGGTACGGTGAAATAAACCTGCTTCCTTAATCCCCACAGCCGGATGAACTAACGTTCGTCCGGTTTGCTATTGAGTTCCTGCCTGGATACTTACCGCGAAAACAGCACGCCTGACATAAAATAAATATGGTCTAATGGGGAAATTTCTCGTGGAGAGGGAACAGATGCGATATCCGGTTGATGTATACACAGGCAAGATTCAGGCTTATCCCGAAGGCAAACCCAGCGCAATTGCTAAAATCCAGGTTGATGGTGAGTTGATGCTGACGGAGCTGGGGCTGGAAGGTGACGAGCAGGCGGAGAAAAAGGTTCACGGCGGGCCAGACAGAGCGCTGTGTCATTATCCTCGTGAGCATTATCTCTACTGGGCGCGGGAATTTCCGGAACAGGCGGAGTTGTTTGTTGCGCCTGCGTTTGGTGAAAACCTCTCAACCGACGGCCTGACGGAAAGTAATGTTTATATGGGCGATATTTTCCGCTGGGGAGAGGCATTAATTCAGGTCAGCCAGCCGCGCTCGCCTTGCTATAAACTCAATTACCATTTTGATATCAGCGATATAGCGCAGTTGATGCAAAACACAGGTAAGGTGGGGTGGTTGTATAGCGTGATAGCGCCAGGGAAAGTGTCTGCGGACGCGCCGCTGGAGTTGGTTTCCCGTGTCAGCGATGTGACCGTGCAGGAGGCTGCCGCCATCGCATGGCATATGCCGTTTGATGACGATCAATATCACCGTTTACTCTCCGCTGCCGGGTTATCGAAAAGCTGGACGCGGACGATGCAAAAGCGCCGACTGAGCGGCAAGATCGAAGATTTTTCCCGCCGGTTGTGGGGAAAATAACCCCCGGAGTGTAGGCCTGATAAGACGCTATCAGCGTCGCATCAGGCATCCTGCTCAAATGCCGGATGCGGCGTAAACGCCTTATCCTGCCTACAAATGCGGAGTTTAACTCCGCTTATACAGCGGCAACCAAATCACCAGCCGTAAACCGCCCAGCGGGCTGTCTTCTGCCTTCACCCAGCCACGATGCTGCTGAATGGCGGTTTCAACAATCGCCAGCCCCAAACCTGTACCGCCAGATTCACGATCGCGTGCTTCATCGGTACGATAGAACGGACGGAAAATCTGTTCGCGATCTTCCGGGCTAACGCCAGGACCATCGTCGTCCACCGTAATGGTGATACCGTCTTTATCTACCGCAAAGCCCACTTCAATCTTCGTATGGGAATAACGCAGAGCATTACGAACAATGTTTTCCAGCGCACTTTCCAGGGCGTTCGGATTGCCGTACAGCGGCCACGGCCCAGGCGGGAAGTTAACTGTCAACGACTTGCCCATTTGCTCGGCTTCGAACGCCGCGTTATCCAGCACTTCACTCCACAACTGGTTGGCTTTGATGGTTTCGCTAACCAGCGCGTTTTTTTGCTGATTACGTGACATCACCAACAGATCGTTGATCATGCTGTCCAGACGTTGCGCTTCGGTTTCAATACGCTCCAGTTCCTTGCTTTCACCGCTACGACGGCGCAGTAACGCCGTACCCAGTTGCAGACGCGTCAGCGGGGTGCGCAGCTCGTGAGAGATATCAGAAAGCAGACGCTGCTGAGAGGTCATCATGCGCTCCAGCGCGGTGACCATCTGGTTAAAACTGGCACCGGCGGCAAGGAATTCCTGTGGCCCCGCTTCCAGTTCCGGGTGCTGGCGTAAGTTTCCCTGGGCAACTTCATCGGCAGCGTTTTTCAGCTTACGCGCCGGTTTTGCCAGACTCCAGGCCAACCACAACAGCAGCGGCGTACTGACCAACATGGTGACAATCAGCAGTAATAGCGGGCGGTCAAACAGTAAGTTAATGAAATCGGATTGAGAACTGCTGGCCGGACGAATCAGATAAAGTTGGTAATTATCTTCGCCATCACGCACGGAGAACGGACCGACCAGTTCCACGCGGCCATACTTTTTCTTCTGCGGATGATCGGCGTTATCGGCCTGACCAATAAAGTTACGAATGATCTGCATTTCGCTGCGTTCAGCGCCGATCACGCGGCCTTCGGTGGTCACCAATAACAAACGCTGTCCTGGCGGTGCCCACTTATCAATCGCCCGGAACAGACGCCGCCACCACATTAAATCGTTGGGCGGATCGTTCGCCAGCTCCGCTTCGACATGCTGCTCAATCATCAGCCCCTGACGCTGTTCGCTATCCAGAAGCTCGGTCATCTGGCGTGAATCGAGCTTGGGTAACATCAAAACCAACATCAACACCAGCGCCAGCGTCAGCCAGAAGATGGCGAAGATGCGCGCGGTTAAGCTGCCTATCATGAAGCAGAAACCATCAGATAGCCGCGACCACGCAAGGTTTTAAACCACGGGTGACCATCTTTACGATCCGGCAGTTTACGACGCAGGTTGGAAATGTGCATATCGATAGCGCGGTCGAAAGGCGTCAGGCGTTTGCCCAGCACTTCCTGGCTTAAATGCTCACGGGAAACCACCTGACCCAGATGCTGTGCCAGCAAATAGAGCAGGGTAAACTCAGTACCGGTTAACTCCAGCGTTTGCCCGTCGAAGCTGGCTTCCTGACGGCCTGGATTCAGCACTAAGGCATCAACTTCCAGTGTCGGTGAACCGTTGTCGTTGTTTTGCTGTTGCTCGCTCCAGTGCGAACGGCGCAGGATCGCGCGAATACGTGCCACCAGCTCACGATCATTAAACGGTTTCGGGAGATAGTCATCTGCGCCCAGCTCAAGGCCGAGAACGCGATCAAGTTCACTGCCGCGCGCCGTCAACATAATGACAGGCGTCTGGTGTGTCTGGCGAAGTGCTTTTAATGTGTCGATACCATTTTTCTTCGGCATCATTACGTCAAGCAAAAGTAAATCAATGCTGTCGTCCAGAAGATCAAGCGCCTGTTCCCCATCGTGGGCAACAATCACGTTGAAGCCTTCCATCTCGAGCAGCTCCTTTAATAGGGAAGTCAGCTCTCGGTCATCATCAACTAACAGGATTTTATTCATTGTTTAAATACCTCCGAGGCAGAAATTACGTCATCAGACGTCGCTAATCCATGACTTTACGTTGTTTTACACCCCCTGACGCATGTTTGCAGCCTGAATCGTAAACTCTCTATCGTTGAATCGCGACAGAAAGATTTTGGGAGCAAATGATGCGCATAGTTACCGCTGCCGTCATGGCCTCAACGCTGGCAGTCAGTTCATTAAGCCACGCTGCTGAAGTCGGTTCAGGCGATAACTGGCATCCGGGTGAAGAACTTACGCAGCGCAGTACGCAGAGCCATATGTTCGACGGCATAAGTTTAACCGAACATCAGCGTCAGCAGATGCGAGATCTTATGCAACAGGCCCGGCACGAACAGCCTCCTGTTAATGTTAGCGAACTGGAGACAATGCATCGCCTTGTCACCGCAGAAAATTTTGATGAAAACGCTGTGCGCGCACAGGCAGAAAAAATGGCGAATGAGCAAATTGCTCGTCAGGTTGAGATGGCAAAAGTCCGCAACCAAATGTATCGCCTGTTAACGCCGGAGCAGCAAGCGGTTTTAAACGAGAAACATCAACAACGAATGGAGCAGTTGCGTGACGTGACGCAATGGCAAAAAAGTTCATCGTTGAAGCTATTGAGTAGTAGCAACTCACGTTCCCAGTAGTAAACCCTGTTTTCCTTGCCATAGACACCATCCCTGTCTTCCCCCACATGATGTGGGGGTTTTTTTTATCAATTACTTACATGCAATCAAAAGTAAAAACAGGTACTTATCGAAAGCTGTAAGGGTTTGGAGCGGTTTCAAAATTTCTTGAGTGTGGACACTATGTGGACACTCAGAGGGGGAAATTTATAACGTCACTCCGCCTTTTAGTGGATTCAGAGCGACGGCATTTTGCAGATAGTCAGGCGCAAGGTGCGCATAGGCCATCGTCTGCTGAATGCTCGCATGTCCCAGAATCTGTTGCAGTGCGATTATATTGCCCCCATTCATCATGAAATGGCTTGCGAATGTATGCCGCAGGATGTGGGTTGCCTGATTGGGTGGTATATCAGGTTTCACTCTGCGTAAAATCCCGCAAAATTTCTCATAATCAACTTTGAATAATTTGGCGCTGGCCTCCTCTTTAACTTTTTTCTCCAGTTCCTCAGAAATCGGCACGGTTCGCTTTTTACCGTTTTTGGTTTTCAGGAAGGTAACCCTGCAATTTGTAATCTGTGCTGGTTTTAGCGTGGCAACTTCCGTCCATCTTCCTCCAGTGCTCAGACATAAAAGCGCGACAAGTAAGTCATCACCAGCCAAAACATTTAACAGTTTTTCGATTTCTGCTTTTTCCAGGAACGTCATTTCAGGGTTGGCCTCCGCCAGTGGCGGCAGTCCGTGAATTGGGTGTTGCCCGGAAAATTCATCCAATTGAATTAATTTTGTGAACATGCCGGATAATCGGTACATGTCACGGTTTATCGTTGCGGCACTGATACCATCACGTAGTCGCATGGAACGATAATCCATCAAAGCCCTTTTGCTCATCCTGCTCACTGGTATATCACCTATGCCGCTGATGGTTTTGAGTAGATGATTAAACTCTTTTGTTCCATGCTCGTGGTTTTGCCCGTGATATTTCCACCAGATGTCCAGCAACTCACTCAAAGTCCGGCGGTCTGCTCGCTGGCCTCCCCATTCTTTCTGACTGGCATTGGCGATTGTGTATCGCTCAAATGCTAGTGCTTCAGCTTTTCTTTCGAATTTCCTGCGGATGCGTTTTCCGTCGCGACCGCGAGGTCTAATGTCCACTTCATAGCGACCATCATCGAGCTTCTTAATTGCCATAAGAAAGCCCTCCGGCGCTGTATTCACCATCTTGGTAGCAAATGGTGAAAATGTAATCTTTATATAGAGTTAGCCAATCCTTTTCGCGGAGTGGTTGGACTCTGTTGACTCTGGCCCAATGTGCGCGAGAGCCGGTGCGATTTGTCCTGCGTCCGGCGCGGTTTTATCTGTCATAAGCCATAGAGCATATTTTTGGAATGTGGGATGCATAGTGATTTTTAGCAAAGCTGTGCCACCGGGTTCAAAGTTTCCTCCTTCATATTTTTTAAGTGTGCTTAGCGGTAACTCTATGATTTCACAGAATTTTGATTGGCTTAGCCCTTCAGCCTCACGCAAGGCCTTAATCTTTTCGCTTAATTTCATTTGACATGGTGCCTATATAGGGACTAAATTCCCTCAAAACTGGAACCTATATAGGTTCCATTGATTTGAGAATAAACCAGCGTCTAAACGGTTTTGAGTGGTTTAGAAAGGGCTGGATCCTATGAGGGTACCATATATGGACGCTGAAAATTATGTGATTCAGTATCCGCTTGATGCGGTTCATGTGGATAAATTTGCTGATTTATTAGGGAAGCCAAAGACAGCTGTCAGTGAAATGGTGAAGGCAAATAAATTACCAATTATTGAATTGCGTGATCCTTGCAAACCGAAGGCTCGTGCCGGTGAAAAATGGGTTTTCATTCCTGAGTTTAATCGCGCTGTACGTGAGGCGTTTTATAACCGACCGGTTGAACAGCGTGATGCATGGCTTTTGTGGATGGGGTTGTGATTATGAATGAGCCGCGTTGTATTGCTCAGTTATTGCGTAACGAAAGCCCCAGGGCGATTGACTTCACCATCACCCACGGGAAGGGACGCAAGGGAATCATTATCCGCACCAAAAAACAGAGTCCGTTAAAAAAGGCTCTGACCTTTCTGAAAAGCCGGAGGGTCTGGAAATGACAGTGATGACGCTCAATCTCGTTGAAAAACAGCCAGCAGCTATGCGCCGGATAATTGGCAAGCATCTTGCCGTCCCTCGCTGGCAGGATACATGTGATTATTATAATCAGATGATGGAACGCGAACGGCTAACGGTTTGCTTCCATGCGCAGTTAAAACAGCGTCACGCAACGATGCGTTTTGAAGAAATGAACGACGTCGAACGTGAACGGCTGGTTTGTGCAATTGATGAATTGCGTGGGGCATTCTCAAAACGCCGTCAGGTTGGCGCAAGTGAGTATGCATATATTAGTTTTTTAACAGTCAGTCAGCGTCGTACTTTATTTATGCATGCCGGATTGACTGAAAAAGAATTCAACCAGCCATACTGGCGAATTAATGAAGAATCATGTTACTGGCGTGATGCTTTATTCCGTGCATTACGTGAATTATTCAGCCTGTTTGAGTATGCACCGACAATTCTGACGTCGGTAAAACCAGAGCAATATCTGCATTAAGTAATTAACCAGAGTTTTTAACGCACTTAATTGTGCGGGGCTTCTTTTTGCCTGGAGAAAGTCATGCATACAGTTTCTGAAAATCAGTGCGGTAAATACGCATTACTGCTGCAACAGGCCAGAATCGAAGCACAGGCCGACGCGGCGACGCGCTTTTCTTCTCATCTTGACGCCATGATTCGCCACATCACAAAGGCGGAGTTATCCCGCGTGGAGATAGTCGAGCTGCTCAGTCAGGAGTCGGAAAAATTTCACAATATCGGATTGTCTCGCGGGGAGGTGCTTTGATGTCCTGTTCTCATTCAGTTGTGTTACTGAATAACGCCTTAAAAATCGCCATTATGAAAAATGGCGATTTGTCTCTTATTCAACTTTGTCTTGATAAAGAAAAACGCGACATAACTGAATCTGTTATCGCGATTTATCAGAATGAATTAAACCTCCTGTCTGATGTGGTCAATTTACTTGTTAAACGCGCTGTATTCCACAAGCAAATTTCCTCAGTGGATGAACTGACAAAATTAACGACAGAACTTGCCAGTTATTGCGCTGATGTATCCAGGAAACTTAACGATAAAAGGAGCTGATAATGCCGGACAACGTAGATTTTATTCAGGAACAACAGGCTGAATTACTGGAGCGCCAGATTAACGCGGCAAGGGTAAAACATTGCGGTGTTTCTGCGCTGGTTTGCGAAGAGTGTGACGCACCAATACCTGCTGCCCGTCGTGCGGCTTATCCGTCAGCCACGCGTTGTGTTTCCTGTCAGTCAGTCTTTGAAGCAAAAAACAAACATTACCGGAGAACGGCATGAGTATTCGTATTGAAATTGGCGAACGTTATGTCGTTACCAGTGACAGCTTTCAGTTTATTCTCCACGAGAAAAAGAGAGCGGAAAGCGGTAAAAACGCCGGTCAGGAATGGCTGGCGGTGGTTGGTTATTACCCGAAATTAAGCCAGCTCGTTTCCGGCCTGATGCATCACGATATTCTGACCGGAAGCGCAAAATCTTTTGCTGATTTAAACGCGCAGGTTGAGCAACTCAGCAAGCGTTGTTCAGAGGCTTTTGGCTCATATGGCCGTTAAAGCCTCCGGGCGTTTTGTCCCTCCGTCAGCATTTGCCGCAGGCACCGGTAAGACATTTACCGGTGCTTATGCATGGAACGCGCCACGCGAGGCCGTCGGGCGCGAAAGACCCCTTACACGTGACGAGATGCGTCAGGTGCAAGGTGTTTTATCCACGATTAACCGCCTGCCTTACTTTTTGCGTTCGCTGTTTACTTCACGCTATGACTACATCCGGCGCAATAAAAGCCCGGTGCACGGGTTTTATTTCCTCACATCCACTTTTCAGCGTCGTTTATGGCCGCGCATTGAGCGTGTGAATCAGCGCCATGAAATGAACACCGACGCGTCGATGCTGTTTCTGGCTGAGCGTGACCACTATGCGCGCCTGCCGGGAATGAATGACAAGGAGCTGAAAAAGTTTGCCGCCCGTATCTCATCGCAGCTTTTCATGATGTATGAGGAACTCAGCGATGCCTGGGTGGATGCGCATGGCGAGAAAGAATCGCTGTTTACGGATGAGGCGCAGGCTCACCTCTATGGTCATGTTGCTGGCGCTGCACGTGCTTTCAATATTTCCCCGCTTTACTGGAAAAAATACCGTAAAGGACAGATGACCACGAGGCAGGCATATTCTGCCATTGCCCGTCTGTTTAACGATGAGTGGTGGACTCATCAGCTTAAAGGCCAGCGTATGCGCTGGCATGAAGCGTTACTGATAGCTGTCGGGGAGGTCAATAAAGACCGTTCTCCTTATGCCAGTAAACACGCCATTCGTGATGTGCGTGCGCGCCGCCAGGCAAATCTGGAATTTCTTAAATCGTGTGACCTTGAAAACAGGGAAACCGGCGAGCGCATCGACCTTATCAGTAAGGTGATGGGCAGTATTTCTAATCCTGAAGTTCGCCGGATGGAGCTGATGAACACCATTGCCGGTATTGAGCGTTACGCCGCCGCAGAGGGTGATGTGGGGATGTTTATCACGCTGACCGCGCCGTCAAAGTATCACCCGACACGTCAGGTCAGAAAAGGCGAAAGTAAAACCGTTCAGCTAAATCACGGCTGGAACGATGAGGCATTTAATCCAAAGGATGCGCAGCGTTATCTCTGCCGCATCTGGAGCCTGATGCGCACGGCATTCAAGGATAATGATTTACAGGTCTACGGTTTGCGTGTCGTCGAGCCACACCACGACGGAACGCCGCACTGGCATATGATGCTTTTTTGTAATCCACGCCAGCGTAACCAGATTATCGAAATCATGCGTCGCTACGCGCTCAAAGAGGATGGAGACGAAAGAGGAGCTGCGCGAAACCGTTTTCAGGCAAAGCACCTTAACCGGGGCGGTGCTGCGGGATATATCGCGAAATACATTTCAAAAAATATCGACGGCTATGCACTGGATGGTCAGCTCGATAACGATACCGGTAAGCCGCTTAAAGATACTGCCGCGGCTGTTACCGCATGGGCGTCAACGTGGCGCATCCCGCAATTTAAAACGGTTGGCCTGCCGACAATGGGGGCTTACCGTGAACTACGCAAATTGCCGCGCGGCGTCAGCATTGCTGATGAGTTTGACGAGCGCGTCGAGGCTGCACGCGCCGCCGCAGACAGTGGTGATTTTGCGTTGTATATCAGCGCGCAGGGTGGGGCAAATGTCCCGCGCGATTGTCAGACTGTCAGGGTCGCCCGTAGCCCGTCGGATGACGTTAACGAGTACGAGGAAGAGGTCGAGAGAGTGGTCGGCATTTACGCGCCGCATCTCGGCGCGCGTCATATTCATATCACCAGAACGACGGACTGGCGCATTGTTCCGAAAGTGCCGGTCGTTGAGCCTTTGACTTTAAAAAGCGGCATCGCCGCGCCTCGGAGTCCTGTCAATAACTGTGGAAAGCTCACCGGTGGTGATACTTCGTTACCGGCTCCCACACCTTCTGAGCACGCCGCAGCAGTGCTAAATCTGGTTGATGACGGTGTTATCGAATGGAATGACCCGGAGGTCGTGAGGGCGCTCAGGGGTGCATTAAAACACGGTCGGAGAACGCCAGGTCGTCAGCAAAGAAACGGAAGCCCGTTAAAACCACATGAAATTGCACCATCGGCCAGACTGACCCGGTCTGAACGATTGCAAATCACCCGTATCCGTGTTGACCTTGCTCAAAACGGTATCAGGCCGCAGCGATGGGAGCTTGAGGCGTTAGTACGCGGTGCGATCGTCAATTACAATGAAAAGCAATTTTCATATCCTAGTGTAGATGAGTGGAGTGGGTTTTCTGGTTATTCAGAGTAATAAACATAATGTTTTAGATTGGTTGCATAATGGTAAAGTTGCTGTTTATCTGTATATGTTAATATGATTACGCTACGTACAAATAATCGACATTTCTTTTTTTCTATATATTAATATTGATGATTTTACTGGTGGTACAATAAGTCTATGTTGAAATTCGAGAATTGTATTATTAACAATAAAAACTGGTTCTTTTTATTATACAAGGACCACCTCCTTAGGAGGTGGTCTTTTACTGTTTAACGAGGGTTTCGCGTATAGGTTTCAACTATGTCTGATGCACGTAATTTACATGTGATCAATTGTTCTCTTATAAATATCTCATCGTGTCGTTTATCACTTGTACAAATGGCCGTGATAAAACTGAGGATAGATGCTTTAAAACGTTCAAGATCATTTATGGTCATTATTCGAGACCCTTCGTTTAGTGTTGCGGCATATTCAGGCATATTAGAGTGATGTATCATTATAGGTGTGGCGGTAGCAGTTTGATCATACATGTTTCTGAACCATGCACCCGACCCATTTAACTGATTGCAGTCATGCTTACTTATTCTTTCTGCGGTTGCTCCATTTTTGCATTCAATTACTAGATAATTGTTTTCTCCCATTGCCCATAAATTGTCAGGTCCTTTACCTGTATCATTTTCTGGCCGTTGGCTACGAAAACCGACCAAATATGCAACTTTTTCGATAGCATCTTCGAAGGGATTCGATGTGCCCTCGGAGAAAATAAGGTTTTCTATTATTGAATTAGTATGCACAACGACTTGATTCGCCGATTCAAAATTACTTCTGAGATAGGAGCTACATTCCCTGGCCTGTTCAAGTGCCGCACCATTAAGTCTATTATATGTTACGCCGATTAGTGGTTTTAATACCCGATAGTTATCGTTTGATGCAGACTGAAGCAATATCTGAGCTTCAGATTTGTCATATAAGTTTACATATTCCGCAGCATGTTCTTTTAGATAACCCTTATAAACTTTGTCAGCTGTACTACTATCATTTTTTAGAGTTAAAGCGGCTTGTTGAAACATATTTCGTGATGCTAAGTCATATGCCAATCTTTTGTTTATAGTATGCTGGTCAATCTGCTTATTTTCCAATGTTAAGCCAGTCAATATACCTTTGCTTTTTGAGACCCAGTCAGAATTGCGTAACAGACAATAATCAAGAGCACCTTTGATTGAATCAATAGTTGTATCCGGCAGTATCGATACCAATTGCTGTGAAAGTTGAATTTGTGCTTTCGTTGCTGGAGAAAACCTTTCTAAGGAGGAGCCAAGGAAAACAGCGCCATTTAATGCTTTGCCAAGTAAGATCACTCCGCAGAAGTCGTCGCTTGATCTCACTCCTCGCCCCATTCCTTGTTCAATTTTCTGGATAATTTCATCTTTGGTTTTTTCGCTTCCAAGCAATAAGCTTTGTGAGACTTTATCTATTAGTCTACGAACGTCAGGAAGTCCATCTATTACTAATAGACGACATGCGGTATTTGGTAAATCAATACCATCATATCTATTAACTAGGACTACTAAGCCAACATGTTGTGTCCTTAATTCTTGTACACCTTGATAAATTGTATTTTTATCTAATATTCTGTCTGCAACATCTTGCCAAAATCTAGTTCTGTAATCGGATGGTACAATTACAACAACATTATGTTTGGAGGATATCTCCTTGCACATAGCTTTGATATCTACATCAGAAAGACTAGGGTTTATAACCTGAGGCATTAGTATCATTCTATCACCAATATCACCAATTGTTTTTGGTGTTATCGGATTAGAGAGTGATTCATCCGTTATTCCGAAGTGGCTCGCTAGAATGGATTCATCGACAAGAGTAGCTGTCATGAATATTTTTCTTCTTGCGTTTGATAGGCTTGGGATCATTTGGATTGGTATGCAATGAGGTGATATCTCTATTTTGGAAGCACTTACAACGCATTTCGATAATATTAGATTGTCTTTTATTAATGGCCATTTGAAACTCAAGTCATCATGGTCTTTATTTTCTAACAAGATTGTCATTATATCATTTATGCTTTCTTGCCATTTCCAAAATGGAACTCTCACATAAGCATTTCTATCGCCGGATTTTATCTCTAGTGTTTTTGCACCAGCTTGTGTCATTAGTGAATTTTCAAAAATTCTGAATAATTTATCATAGGCAGGGTTGTTTTTTTGAATGCTAATGGAGAATTGTTCTTCAATTGAAGAAAGGCAAGCGTGAGCATCGTCAATTATTATAGAACCTATTGGTATTCTTTGTCCATCATCTCCAACGCCAAATGCAGAACGTCCATTAACCACTTTGAATATATTTGTAACTAAAATTTCTTTACCTGCAATAAATTTGGGGGACCTCTCATCTTGAGTTACAGGTATACCAAGTTGATTAGCCTCCAAAACCACTTGCTCAACTAGATAGTTGTCAGGAACAACATATACAGCGGGACCTTCTCCTTCATTTATACAGCTTTTAAGAATGATTAACCCAACTGAAGTTTTACCGCTTCCGGTATTCATTTTTATTACATTGGTTGGGCTTCTCCTTGCTTCATACCATTTTTCCCAGACCTCTGATTGCACATCTCGAGGGTATTGAAATTTGGTGTCTTTGCTCGGTAGAGCTGTAAATATATCTCGCGGTGGAATCGCTGTGTCGCTATTTACACTGGGCGAAAGCTTGGTTAAATCAAGGAAAAAACCAGACATTTTTTATCCTCTTACAGGTACATTAGTTTAATTGTTAACGCAGAATTATCATTACCATAACTTGCATTAAGTTGCATTACATTGCATTCATAAACGTTAGCTAGGGGCGAAGTCTGAGGTTTGATGGGCTATGGTGTCCCCTTTAATACGAGGTTGCATCAAAACCGCCCCATGAAGCGGGCGGGCGAGGCGGGGAAAGCACTGCGCGCTGGCGGTGGTGCTGATTTTATTTTTTCAGCGTCTGAGCGCGTCGTGAAGGCGCTTAGTCTGCCCGTTGAGGCGTTGGTTTGCCTGCGGGCTGTTTTGTGCGGTGGTGAGCGTGTGAGGGCGTGATGACGGGATGTAAAAAAGCCGCCCGCAGGCGGCGATGTTCAGCCGTTGTCAGTGTCCAGTGAGTAGTTTTTAAAGCGGATGACCTCCTGACCGAGCCAGCCGTTTATCTCGCGGATCCTGTCCTGTAGCGGGATAAGCTCATTGCGGACAAAGACCTTTGCCACTTTCTCAATATCTCCCAGTGACCCGACGTTCTCCGGCTTGCCGCCCATCAACTGAAAGGGGATGCGGTGCGCGTCCAGCAGGTCAGCGGCGCTGGCTTTTTTGATATTAAAAAAATCGTCCTTCGTTGCCACTTCACTGAGCGGGATAATTTTAATGCCGTCAGCTTTCCCCTGCGGGGCATAGAGAAACAGATTTTTAAAGTTGTTGCGGCCTTTCGACTTAACCATGTTTTCGCGAAGCATTTCGATATCGTTGCGATCCTGCACGGCATCGGTGACGTACATAATATATCCGGCATGAGCGCCGTTTTCGTAATACTTGCGGCGGAACAGCGTGGCCGACTCATTCAGCCAGGCAGAGTTAAGGGCGCTCAGATATTCTGGCAGGCCGTACAGCTCCTGATTGATATCCGGCTCCAGCAGGTGAAACACGGAGCCGGGCGTGAAAGGTGTCGGCTCGTTGAAGGACGGCACCCACCAGTAAACATCCTCCTCCACGCCACGACGGGTATATTTTGCCGGTGAGGTTTCCAGTCTGATGACCTTACCGGTGGTGCTGTAACGCTTTTCCAGAAACGCATTACCGAACACCAGAAAATCCAGCACAAAGCGGCTGAAATCCTGCTGGGACAGCCACGGGTGCGGGATAAACGTTGAAGCCAGAATATTGCGTTTAACGTAAATCGGTGAGCTGTGATGCACGGCAGCACGCAGGCTTTTTGCCAGACCGGTAAAGCTGACCGGTGGCTCATACCATCTGCCGTTACTGATGCACTCGACGTAATCCAGAATATCACGGCGGTCGAGTACCGGCACCGGCTCACCAAAGGTGAATGCCTCCATTTTCGGGGCGCTGGCAGTCATTGTTTTCACTGCTGGCTGCGGTGTTTTCCCTTTTTTCTTACTCATCAGTAAAACTCCAGAATGGTGGATGTCAGCGGGGTGCTGATACCGGCGGTGAGTGGCTCATTTAACAGGGCGTGCATGGTCGCCCAGGCGAGATCGGCGTGGCTGGCTTCCTCGCTGCGGCTGGCCTCATAGGTGGCGCTGCGTCCGCTGCTGGTCATGGTCTTGCGGATAGCCATAAACGAGCTGGTGATGTCGGTGGCGCTGACGTCATATTCCAGACAGCCACGGCGGATAACGTCTTTTGCCTTGAGCACCATTGCGGTTTTCATTTCCGGCGTGTAGCGGATATCGCGCGCGGCGGGATAGAACGAGCGCACGAGCTGGAACACGCCGACACCGAGGCCGGTGGCATCAATACCGATGTATTCGACGTTGTATTTTTCGGTGAGTTTGCGGATGGATTCAGCCTGGGTGGCAAAGTCCATGCCTTTCCACTGGTGACGCTCAAGTATTCTGAATTTGCCACCGGCCACCACCGGCGGTGCCAGTACCACGCATCCGGCGCTGTCGCCACGGTGTGACGGGTCGTAACCAATCCATACCGGGCGGGAGCCGAACGGATTGGCGGCAAACGGCGCATAGTCTTCCCATTCTTCCAGCGTGTCGACCATGCAGCGTTGCAGCTCCTCGAACGGGAACACCGACGCCTTGTCGTCAACAAATTCACACATGAACAGGTTTTTAAAATCGTCGGCGCTGTTTTCACGTTTGAGCTGCTCAATGTCGAACAGCGTGCAGCCGCCTTTCAGGGCGTCCTCAATGGTGACAATCTGCCGCCACTGGCCGTCCGCACAGAGAAGACCTCCGGCAAGGGCGTTATGACTGACGTCGATTTCCACGCGTTCGGCGGCGCTGGCGCGTCCCCGGTTGAACAGTTCACCCGACCAGAACGGGTAGGCGTCGTGCGCCAGCGTGGACGGGGTGGAGAAATAGGTCGAGCGCAGGTGACTCTGTGAGGCCATACCTGATGCCACCTTACGCAGTACCTGAAAATTCGGGATCCAGAAAATCTCGTCGACGTACAGGTCGCCGTTATGGCTCTGTGCGGTGTTGGAGTTGGTGCCGAGAAAAATCAGTTTTGCGCCGTTATTGCCCAGGACAATCGGGTCACCGGTCAGGTCAACGTCAACCAGCCGGGCAAAGGCGATGATGTATTCGCGGAACACATACGCCTGCGTTTTACTGGCCGACAGAAAAATCTGGTTATGACCGGTTTTCAGGGCGCGCAGCAGCGCCTCGCGGGAAAAATAAAACGTCGCGCCAATCTGGCGGGATTTCAGGATATCGCGGATGCGGTGCTCAAGCCCGGCGCGATACCAGTGCAACTGATATTCGAAAGACTGCTCAAAGAAAATCTGCTCCAGCTTTTCGATGGCCTCGTCACTGAAAAAATTCTTTTTCGGTTTGCGACGCCCGCCTTTGTTGCGGTTAGCGACGTTCGGATTAAGGTCTGCCTCGTTGCCGGTCTGACTGTAGCGGTTTACCCGTGCCAGTCGTTCAATCTGGCGTCCCAGCAGGTCAATTTCCTTGAAGTCACCGCCGGTTTTCTGCGGTTTGATGATGAGCTGGGTCAGTCGCGCTTCCAGACTCATTTCGACACGGCTGATGGGGGCAACGCTGTCCCAGCCGTCGCGCTGTTTCCAGCTCTGCACCGTCGGGCGTTTCATCTGCAACATGGCGGCAATCTGCGGCACGGAAAACCCCTGCCAGTACAGCAGCGCCGCCTGACGACGCGGGTCGTGTAAAAGAGTGGTGTCTGTGGTGATGGTCATGAATACCTCGCCGTGATGAATACACGGCAAGGCTACTGAGTCGCGCCCCGCGATTCGCTAAGGTGCTGTTGTGTCAGTGATAAGCCATCCGGGACTGATGGCGGAGGATGCGCATCGTCGGGAAACTGATGCCGACATGTGACTCCTCTAATCACTATTCAGGACTCCTGACAATGGCAAAAAAAGTCTCAAAATTCTTTCGTATCGGCGTTGAGGGTGACACCTGTGACGGGCGTGTCATCAGTGCGCAGGATATTCAGGAAATGGCCGAAACCTTTGACCCGCGTGTCTATGGTTGCCGCATTAACCTGGAACATCTGCGCGGCATCCTGCCTGACGGTATTTTTAAGCGTTATGGCGATGTGGCCGAACTGAAGGCCGAAAAGATTGACGATGATTCGGCGCTGAAAGGCAAATGGGCGCTGTTTGCGAAAATCACCCCGACCGATGACCTTATCGCGATGAACAAGGCCGCGCAGAAGGTCTACACCTCAATGGAAATTCAGCCGAACTTTGCCAACACCGGCAAATGTTATCTGGTGGGGCTGGCCGTCACCGATGACCCGGCAAGCCTCGGTACGGAATACCTGGAATTCTGCCGCACGGCAAAACACAACCCCCTGAACCGCTTCAAATTAAGCCCTGAAAACCTGATTTCAGTGGCAACGCCTGTTGAGCTGGAATTTGAAGACCTGCCTGAAACCGTGTTCACCGCCCTGACCGAAAAGGTGAAATCCATTTTTGGCCGCAAACAGGCCAGCGATGACGCCCGTCTGAATGACGTGCATGAAGCGGTGACCGCTGTCGCTGAGCATGTGCAGGAAAAACTGAGCGCCACTGAGCAGCGCCTCGCGGAGATGGAAACCGCCTTTTCCGCACTTAAGCAGGAGGTGACTGACAGGGCGGATGAAACCAGCCAGGCATTCACCCGCCTGAAAAACAGTCTCGACCACACCGAAAGTCTGACCCAGCAGCGCCGCAGCAAGGCCACCGGTGGTGGCGGTGACGCCCTGATGACGAACTGCTGACCGGCGTCAGTCAGTCCGGGAAAACCTTCACGATTAACCCTTAATTTCAGGAAAAACTATGCGCCAGGAAACCCGCTTTAAATTTAATGCCTACCTGTCCCGTGTTGCCGAACTGAACGGCATCGACGCCGGTGATGTGTCGAAAAAATTCACCGTTGAACCGTCGGTCACCCAGACCCTGATGAACACCATGCAGGAGTCCTCTGACTTTCTGACCCGCATCAACATTGTGCCGGTCAGCGAAATGAAAGGGGAAAAAATTGGTATTGGTGTCACCGGCTCCATCGCCAGCACCACAGACACCGCCGGTGGCACCGAGCGTCAGCCGAAGGACTTCTCGAAGCTGGCGTCAAACAAGTACGAATGCGACCAGATTAACTTCGATTTTTATATCCGCTACAAAACGCTTGACCTGTGGGCGCGTTATCAGGATTTCCAGCTCCGTATCCGTAACGCCATTATCAAACGCCAGTCCCTTGATTTCATCATGGCCGGTTTTAACGGCGTGAAGCGTGCCGAAACCTCTGACCGCAGCAGTAATCCGATGCTACAGGATGTGGCGGTCGGCTGGCTGCAGAAATACCGCAATGAAGCACCGGCGCGCGTGATGAGCAAGGTCACTGACGAGGAAGGGCACACCACCTCTGAGGTCATCCGCGTGGGTAAGGGCGGTGATTATGCCAGCCTTGATGCACTGGTGATGGATGCGACCAACAACCTGATTGAACCGTGGTATCAGGAAGACCCTGACCTTGTGGTGATTGTGGGGCGTCAGCTACTGGCGGACAAGTATTTTCCCATCGTCAACAAGGAGCAGGACAACAGCGAAATGCTGGCCGCTGACGTCATCATCAGCCAGAAACGCATCGGCAACCTGCCGGCGGTACGCGTCCCGTACTTCCCGGCGGATGCGATGCTCATCACAAAGCTGGAAAACCTGTCCATCTACTACATGGATGACAGCCATCGCCGCGTGATTGAGGAAAACCCGAAACTCGACCGCGTGGAGAACTACGAGTCAATGAACATTGATTACGTGGTGGAAGACTACGCCGCCGGTTGTCTGGTGGAAAAAATTAAGGTCGGTGATTTCTCCACACTGGCTAAAGCGACCGCAGAGCCGGGAGCGTAACCGATGACGAGTCCCGCACAGCGCCACATGATGCGGGTCTCGGCAGCGATGACCGCGCAGCGGGAAGCCGCCCCGCTGCGACATGCAACTGTCTATGAGCAGATGCTGGTCAAGCTGGCCGCAGACCAGCGCACACTGAAAGCGATTTATTCAAAAGAGCTGAAGGCCGCAAAAAAACGCGAACTGCTGCCGTTCTGGTTGCCGTGGGTGAACGGCGTGCTGGAGCAGGGCAAAGGTGCACAGGATGACATTCTGATGACGGTCATGCTGTGGCGTCTGGATACCGGCGATATTGCCGGTGCGCTGGAGATTGCCCGTTATGCCCTGAAGTACGGTCTGGCCATGCCGGGGAAACACCGCCGCACCCCGCCGTACATGTTCACCGAGGAGGTGGCGCTCGCGGCCATGCGTGCTCACGCTGCCGGTGAGTCTGTGGATACCCGCCTGCTGACGGAGACCCTTGAACTGACCGCCACGGCTGACATGCCTGATGAAGTGCGCGCAAAGCTGCACAAAATCACCGGTCTGTTTCTGCGTGACGCTGGTGATGCCGCAGGTGCGCTGGCGCATCTGCAACGTGCGACACAGCTCGACTGTCAGGCAGGCGTCAAAAAAGAGATTGAACGACTGGAGCGGGAGCTGAAACCGAAGCCGGAGCCGCAGCCCAAAGCGGCCACCCGTGCCCCGCGTAAGACCCGGAGCGTGACACCGGCAAAACGTGGACGCCCGAAAAAGAAAGCCAGTTAACAACGAATGCGCCCCGCGCCAGGGCGGCACGCCGGTCAGTGAGGGTGAATCACCTGACACTGTACCGGCGTCCACCGCCCGACTTTTCAGAGGTGGTCATGATGACGCTGATTATTCCGCGAAAGGAGGCTCCTGTATCCGGTGAGGGTACGGTGGTCATCCCGCAACCGGCAGGCGACGAGCCGGTGATTAAAAACACGTTCTTTTTTCCCGATATCGACCCGAAGCGCGTCCGGGAACGTATGCGCCTTGAGCAGACCGTCGCCCCCGCCCGTCTGCGTGAGGCCATCAAGTCAGGCATGGCGGAGACGAATGCGGAGCTGTACGAGTACCGCGAACAGAAAATTGCCGCCGGTTTTACGCGTCTGGCGGACGTCCCGGCGGACGATATCGACGGTGAAAGCATCAAAGTTTTTTACTACGAGCGCGCCGTGTGTGCGATGGCGACCGCGTCGCTTTATGAGCGTTATCGCGGCGTGGATGCCAGTGCGAAAGGCGACAAGAAGGCTGACAGCATTGACAGCACCATTGATGAGCTGTGGCGGGATATGCGCTGGGCGGTGGCGCGTATCCAGGACAAGCCGCGCTGCATCGTGAGTCAAATCTGATGAAGACCTTTGCGCTACAGGGCGACACGCTCGACGCCATTTGTGTCCGGTATTACGGGCGCACTGAGGGCGTGGTTGAGACCGTGCTCGCCGCAAATCCGGGACTGGCTGAACTGGGCGCGGTGCTGCCGCACGGCACCGCCGTCGAACTGCCCGACGTTCAGACCGCGCCCGTGGCTGAAACTGTCAATCTGTGGGAGTAACGCATGACAGCAGAAGAAAAAAGCGTCCTGTCGCTTTTCATGATTGGGGTGCTGATTGTTGTCGGCAAGGTGCTTGCCGGTGGTGAACCCATCACCCCGCGTCTGTTTATCGGGCGCATGTTGCTCGGTGGTTTTGTCTCGATGGTTGCCGGTGTTGTTCTGGTGCAGTTTCCTGACCTGTCACTGCCTGCGGTGTGCGGTATCGGCTCCATGCTGGGTATCGCCGGTTATCAGGTGATTGAGATTGCCATTCAGCGCCGCTTTAAGGGCAGGGGGAAACCGTAATGCCGGTAATTAACACGCATCAGAATATCGCCGCCTTTCTCGACATGCTGGCGGTATCCGAAGGGACGGCGAATCATCCGCTGACGAAAAACCGTGGCTATGACGTGATAGTCACCGGACTGGACGGGAAGCCGGAAATTTTCACCGACTACAGTGACCACCCGTTCGCGCATGGCCGACCGGCGAAGGTGTTTAACCGTCGCGGTGAAAAATCCACGGCCTCCGGTCGCTATCAGCAGCTTTACCTGTTCTGGCCGCATTACCGCAAACAGCTTGCCCTGCCGGATTTCAGTCCGTTGTCACAGGACAGACTCGCCATTCAGTTGATCCGCGAACGCGGTGCGCTGGATGACATCCGGGCGGGACGCATTGAGCGCGCCATTTCACGCTGTCGCAATATCTGGGCGTCCCTGCCGGGTGCCGGTTACGGTCAGCGTGAGCATTCACTGGAAAAACTGGTCACCGTCTGGCGTACCGCTGGCGGCGTACCGGCTTAAACGGAGTAAACACCATGAAGAAATTATCCCTTTCACTGATGCTGAACGTGTCGCTGGCGCTGATGCTGGCACTGTCCCTGATTTACCCGCAGAGCGTGGCCGTCAGTTTTGTCGCTGCCTGGGCGATTCTGGCGATGGTTATCTGTGTGGTTGCCGGTGGTGTCGGCGTGTATGCCACTGAGTATGTGCTGGAACGCTACGGGCGGGAGCTGCCGCCGGAATCGCTGGCCGTGAAGATTGTCACGTCGCTGTTTTTGCAGCCGGTGCCGTGGCGCAGACGGGCGGTGGCTCTGGTGGTGATGGTGGCGACGTTTATCTCGCTGGTCGCTGCCGGGTGGATTTTTACCGCGCTGATTTATCTCGTGGCGTCGGTGTTCTTCCGGCTGATACGTACGGCCTGCCGTCAGCGTTTTGAGGGGCGGGAACCATGTCAAAGCTGATGATTGTGATGGTTGTGCTGTTATCGCTGGCGGTGGCGGGGCTGTTTCTGGTGAAGCATGAAAACGCCAGCCTGCGCGCCTCGCTGGACAGGGCGAACAACGTCGCCAGCGGGCAGCAGACGACCATCACCATGCTGCAAAATCAGCTTCATGTTGCCATCACCAGGGCAGACAAAAACGAGCTGGCGCAGGTGGCACTGCGTCAGGAACTGGAGAACGCCGCGAAGCGTGAAGCACAGCGCGAGAAAACCATCACGAGGTTACTGAATGAAAACGAAGATTTTCGCCGCTGGTATCGTGCTGATTTGCCTGATGCTGTGCGCCGGTTGCACCAGCGCCCCGCCTGCACTGACGCCAGTGATTGTCGCCAACGCCTGCCCGAAAGTGAGCCTTTGCCCGATGCCGGACAGTGACCCGCAGACGAACGGCGATTTAAGTGCCGATATCCGGCAGCTTGAGAACGCGCTGGCACGCTGTGCCAGCCAGGTAAAAATGATTAAACACTGTCAGGACGAAAACGATGCTCAAACCCGACAGCCTGCGCAGGGCGCTGACTGATGCCGTCACGGTGCTGAAAACTAACCCCGATATGTTGCGGATATTCGTGGATAACGGGAGTATTGCCTCCACGCTGGCGACGTCGCTGTCATTCGAAAAGCGTTACACGCTCAATGTCATTGTGACCGACTTTACCGGTGATTTTGACCTGCTCATCGTGCCGGTGCTGGCGTGGCTGCGGGAAAATCAGCCCGACATCATGACCACCGATGAAGGCCAGAAAAAGGGCTTCACGTTTTATGCGGACATCAACAATGACAGCAGCTTTGATATCAGCATCAGCCTGATGCTGACCGAGCGCACGCTGGTCAGTGAGGTGGACGGCGCGCTGCATGTGAAGAATATCCCTGAACCTCCGCCGCCGGAGCCGGTTACCCGCCCGATGGAGCTGTATATCAATGGCGAACTGGTGAGCAAGTGGGATGAATGAGTTTAAGCGTTTTGAAGACCGGCTGACCGGACTGATTGAGTCGCTGTCACCGTCAGGGCGTCGGCGACTGAGTGCCGAACTGGCGAAACGTCTGCGTCAGAGTCAGCAGCGTCGGGTGATGGCACAGAAAGCCCCGGACGGCACACCCTACGCACCACGCCAGCAGCAGAGCGCCAGAAAAAAGACCGGTCGCGTTAAACGAAAAATGTTTGCGAAACTTATCACCAGTCGTTTTTTGCATATCCGCGCCAGCCCGGAACAGGCATCAATGGAGTTTTACGGCGGGAAGTCGCCGAAAATCGCCAGTGTGCATCAGTTCGGTCTGTCGGAAGAAAACCGGAAAGACGGTAAGAAAATTGATTATCCGGCGCGTCCTCTGCTCGGCTTTACCGGTGAGGATGTGCAGATGATTGAAGAGATTATCCTGGCTCACCTCGACCGTTAGTTGTGCCATTCCCGACACCTCATCGTCACATTGCCGCCGGTATGAACCGGCGGCATCCTTCCCGTTATGAACACTCTCGCAAATATTCAGGAACTCGCGCGCGCACTGCGCAACATGATACGCCCTGGCATTATCGTCGAAACCGACCTTAACGCCGGTCGCTGCCGTGTGCAGACCGGCGGCATGTGCACTGACTGGCTGCAGTGGCTGACCCATCGCGCAGGACGTTCGCGCACATGGTGGGCACCTTCCGTGGGGGAACAGGTGCTGATTCTGGCCGTGGGTGGTGAACTCGACACGGCGTTCGTTCTGCCGGGGATTTATTCCGGCGATAACCCTGCGCCGTCTGCGTCGGCGGATGCCGTGCATATCCGTTTCCCTGATGGGGCGGTGATTGAGTATGAACCCGAAACCAGTGCACTCACGGTAAGCGGAATTAAAACGGCCAGCGTGACGGCTTCTGATTCTGTTACTGCCACGGTGCCGGTGGTCATGGTGAAAGCGTCAACCCGCATCACCCTGGACACACCGGAGGTGGTCTGCACTAACAAACTGACTACCGGCACGCTGGAAGTGCAGAAGGGTGGGACGATGCGCGGCAACATTGAACACACCGGTGGTGAACTCTCATCAAACGGTAAGGTGCTGCATACCCATAAACACCCCGGCGACAGCGGCGGCACAACCGGGAGTCCTCTATGACAGCGCGTTATCTCGGAATGAATCGCAGTGATGGCCTGATTGTCACTGACCTTGAGCATATCAGCCAGAGTATCGGCGATATCCTGCGCACACCGGTCGGCTCACGGGTGATGCGTCGTGATTACGGCTCGTTGCTGGCGTCAATGATTGACCAGCCGCAGACCCCGGCACTTGAGTTGCAGATTAAGGTTGCCTGTTACATGGCAGTGCTGAAATGGGAACCCCGCGTCACCCTGTCATCCGTCACCACGGCGCGCAGTTTTGACGGGCGAATGACGGTCACGTTAACCGGCCAGCACAACGACACCGGCCAGCCACTTTCGTTAACCATCCCTGTGAGTTGAAACCATGCCGATTATCGACCTGAACCAGCTACCTGCACCGGATGTGGTCGAGGAGCTGGACTTTGAAACCATTCTTGCCGAACGCAAGGCGACACTGATTTCCCTTTACCCGGAAGACCAGCAGGAGGCGGTTGCCCGTACCCTGACGCTGGAATCCGAGCCTCTCGTCAAACTGCTGGAGGAAAATGCTTATCGTGAGCTTATCTGGCGTCAGCGTGTGAATGAGGCCGCACGGGCGGTAATGCTGGCCTGTGCCGCCGGTAATGACCTTGATGTGATTGGTGCCAATTACAACACCACGCGCCTGATTATCACCCCGGCAGATGATTCGACCATCCCGCCGACACCGGCAGTGATGGAGTCTGACACCGATTATCGTCTGCGTATTCAGCAGGCGTTTGAGGGCTTAAGCGTCGCCGGGTCGGTGGGAGCCTATCAGTATCATGGTCGCAGTGCCGACGGGCGTGTCGCGGATATTTCTGTCACCAGTCCGTCTCCGGCCTGCGTCACCATCTCTGTGCTGTCACGTGAAAATAACGGTGTCGCATCCGAAGACCTGCTGGCCGTGGTGCGTAACGCCCTTAATGGCGAGGACGTCAGGCCGGTTGCCGATCGCGTGACCGTGCAGTCTGCCGCCATCGTTGAATACCAGATAAACGCCACGCTTTACCTTTACCCTGGTCCCGAAAGCGAACCCATCCGCGCCGCCGCCGTGAAAAAACTGGAAGCGTACATCACGGCACAGCACCGGCTGGGGCGCGACATCCGTCTGTCTGCCATTTATGCCGCTTTGCATGTGGAAGGCGTGCAGCGTGTCGAACTGGCTGCACCGCTGGCTGACATCGTGCTCAACAGTACGCAGGCGTCTTTCTGTACCGAATACCGCGTCGTGACCGGAGGCTCGGATGAGTGATTCGCGACTGCTGCCGACCGGCTCATCACCGCTTGAAGTTGCCGCCGCAAAAGCCTGTGCGGAAATTGAAAAAACGCCGGTCAGTATTCGTGAGCTGTGGAACCCGGATACCTGTCCGGCAAATCTGCTGCCGTGGCTGGCGTGGTCATTTTCGGTTGACCGCTGGGATGATAAGTGGCCGGAAGCGACAAAACGCGCTGTTATCCGCGATGCGTATTTCATTCACTGCCATAAGGGCACTATTGGTGCGATTCGCCGTGTGGTGGAGCCGCTCGGCTATCTGATTGAGGTGAGGGAGTGGTGGCAGCTCAACGAGGAGCCGGGGACGTTCCGCATCGTTGTTGGCGTGCTTGAGCAGGGTATTACCGAGGAAATGTATCAGGAGCTGGAGCGCCTCGTTGCTGATGCAAAACCGGCGAGCCGCCATCTGACGGGACTGGCTATCAGTTTAAGTACAACCGGCAACATTTTTGCCGGTGCGGGATGCTATCACGGTGACGCCCTGACGGTTTATCCCTACACCCCGGAGGCCATTATTGTCGGAGGGGATTATTTCCCGGCCTCGGCCATTCATTTAATTGATAACCTGAGAGTAAACGCATGACAGTGAAATACTACGCCATTCTGACTAATCAGGGCGCGGCACGGCTGGCTAACGCGACGATGCTCGGCAGTAAGCTGAATCTGACGCAAATGGCCGTTGGTGATGCGAATGGTGTCTTGCCGACACCAGACCCGGCACAGACAAAACTGATTAACCAGAAACGCATCGCGCCGCTGAATCTTCTGAGTGTTGACCCGAACAACCAGAGCCAGATTATTGCGGAGCAAATCATCCCTGAGAACGAGGGCGGATTCTGGATCCGTGAGATTGGGCTTTATGATGATGAAGGCGTACTCATTGCGGTGGCGAACTGCCCGGAAACGTACAAACCGCAGTTGCAGGAAGGCAGCGGTCGTACCCAGACTATCCGCATGATTCTGGTTGTCACGAATACCGAAGCTATTACGCTGAAAATCGACCCGTCGGTGGTACTGGCGACCCGTAAATACGTGGATGATGAAGTCCTGGAATTAAGGCTGTATGTGGATGACCAGATGAGAAACCACATTGCCGCACAGGACCCTCATACCCAGTATGCACAGAAACATAATCCGACATTTACCGGAGAACCAAAAGCGCCGACGCCTGCCGCAGGAAATAACACCACGCGGATTGCGACCACTGCGTTTGTACAGGCCGCTATTACCGCTCTGATTAACGGTGCCCCTGACACGCTGGACACACTGAAAGAAATTGCCGCAGCTATCAACAATGACCCGAAATTCAGCGCCACCATTAACAATGCGCTGTCAGGTAAGCAGCCACTGGATGAGACGCTGACTCATTTGAGTGGAAAGGATGTAGCTGGTCTTCTCGCATACCTTGGTTTAGGAGAAGGCTCAGCATTGCCTGTTGGCGTACCTGTTCCGTGGCCCTCAGCCACTCCGCCAACAGGCTGGCTAAAATGCAACGGAGCAGCTTTTTCTGCTGAAGAATACCCAGAACTGGCAAAGGCTTACCCGACAAATAAATTGCCTGATTTACGTGGTGAGTTTATTCGTGGCTGGGATGACGGACGTGGTATGGATACGGGGAGGGCAATATTATCAGCTCAGGGCGATGCCATACGTAATATCTATGGTGAGTTCAAGACTGTAAACACCGAAAATTATTCAATATGGGAATCAGTAGGCTCGTTTAAGGGGGCAGTGGTGCCTTTGAATCCCTCAACGAACAATAGCTATTTCTCCTTAATCAGAAGTATGGTGACTGAAAGAACAGATGGCGCTGTTTACCCAAAAGTGATTGGTCTTGATGCTTCAAGAATTGTTCCAACTGCAAACGAAAACCGTCCTCGTAACATTGCCTTTAATTATATCGTGAGAGCTGCCTGATGAATAAAGCCGTATTAAATAACGAACTCATTGCCATAAAAGCGGGAGACATTACCATTTATAATTATGATGGTGAAACGCGGGAATATATTTCCACATCAACTGAATATCTTGCGGTTGGCGTCGGTATCCCGGCATGTTCTTGTTTAGATGCACCAGTTACACATAAAGCTGGTTATGCAATCTGCCGTTCTGCAGATTTTAACTCATGGGAATATGTGCCAGACCATCGCGGTGAAGTTGTCTATAACACCGAAA
>OERV01000111.1_pt1 | contig 34765 bp, 30 predicted proteins | sample 1540121 | NCBI WGS metagenome assembly OERV01 (sample SAMEA3891239, study PRJEB23780) | metagenome | biome: terrestrial biome; feature: animal house; material: water of meat washing | place: Italy | collected 2015-05-12 | reverse complement strand
TGTGCCAGCCGGTAGCAGAGCAGGAACAGGCGCGCCGTCTTGCTCGGATTGAGCGCCAGTTCGGCTTTCAACTCGTGCCAAAAACTCATCTCCGTTTCTCCTCCAGCAACGACTGGTAGAGCGCCAGCAGAGCTTGCTGGTGGCTGGCGAGGGAGTAGTTGTCGATCAGCCGCTGGCGGGCCGAACGCCCCATGGCCGCCGTCTGCTCCGGCTCGGCCACCAGCCTGTCCATGCAGCGGGCCAGCTCGTCGGCATTGCCCGCCTCGAACAGCAAGCCATCGAGACCGTCGCGGATCTGCTCCGGAATCCCGCCAATTCGAGCCCCGATCACCGGTTTGCCATAGGCCATCGCCTCCAGTACCGACATGGAGCAGTTCTCGTACCACTCGGACGGCACCACCACGGCCTTGGCGTGGCGCAGCAGATCGAGCAACGCTTCCCCCTGCTTGAACCCCAGCAGTTCGGCATTGGGATAATGCTGCCCGAGGTGTGCCAGCAGCGGGCCACCGCCCACAATTTTGAGGCCCGCCGGCCGCGTCATGCGCTGATGGGCACGGGCAAGCGTCTCGACCCCTTTCTCGGCCATCAGGCGCCCGAGGAACAGAAAGTACCCCCGATCCTCTCCGCTTTCGCGGCTCGACTCGACATCTATGCCATTGAGGATCACCTCGATGCGGGAAGCAGGCAGCCGGGTGCGAAGCATCCCGGCCATGAAGGCGCTCGGCGCCACCAATGCATCGACCTGCTCATAGTTGCGGCGCCACTGCTGCCAGGCCGCCTCGGCAGAGAGCAGCAGGCTCTTGCCCCACGACCCCTCCTGCCACTGATGGCGAAACAGCTTGAGCCAGGAACCCTCGATCCGGGTCAGATCGAACGGCTCGCCATCGACCAGCATGCTGTAGTTGGGACAGGCCACCTTGTAGTCGTGGGCTGTCAGCACCGTCTTGCAGCCCAGGGATTTGGCCACCCGGATGATCGCCGGGGTGAGCTGGTGGTAGATGTTGTGAAAGTGAACGATATCGGGCCGCTCGGCACGGATAAGCTCCGCCAGCCGATCACAGGCCTCCTGATTGTGGATGAAGTGAGCGGCGATCTTCAGCCGATCGAAGAGCCCGTGCCGCTGGTGATAATCGACGTTGGCCGGAAAGTAGCCGCTCTGGGGCGAGGGGAGGTTATCCGGATGCTGCATGGCAAAGTCGATCACCTGATGACCCGCCTGACGCACCATATCCCGCTCCTGAAAGAGGACGGTCTCGGCACCTCCCTTCATGAAAAAGAACTTGTTGGCAAAGAGCACCTTCACGGCAATGACTCCTGGATCAGACGATGGGCGGGCGCCTCGCGCGGAGAACGCTGGGGCAACAGCAGGCCGCGCACCAGCCCGGCTGCATAGATGGAGAGGTTCATGACACTGCGCAGGGCATCTTGCAGGGAGCGGTTCTTCAACCACTTGAGAGCGATGAAGCCACCCAGCGGTGCCAGCGCCAGCAGCGGCAACCAGAACGGCAGCCCGGCTACGAAAAGCAGCACGCAGAACAGGAGTGTCAGCAGGTAGAGTCCGAACAGCAGCTCAGAGCGGATCACCGACAGCACCTCGCGAAAATAGGGCTGCCCCCACGCCGAGCGCACCAGCTCGCCGCTGGCAAACAGATACCCCATGCGCCAGCGGTAACGGATCAGGGCAAGGGAGTCCATGGTGTGGGAGGTGTGAAAGAAGAAGGGGACATCGAGCCGCTCCAGCCGATAGCCCGCCTGACGCAGCCGGATACCCAGCTCCGCCTCTTCGTAACCGTGCAGGTTGCGATTGGTGAGATAGCCGATCTGCTCGATGGCGCTGCGTCGAAACAGGCCGCCACCACACAGCCAGCGCGACTCGCCCAGCGGATAGATCTGGTTGATGCGCTGCTTGCGCGACTTGAACTCATAGCTGTGGGCATCATCCATCTCGGCCCGCCCGGCCACGCCACCGCATTCGGGGTGGGAGTGCATGTGCGCAAGGGCGGCCGGCACAAACTCCGGCTCCAGCTTCATGTCGCCATCGAGCAGCAGCAGGAACTCCCCTTCGCTGAAGAGGTAGCCAAGCTGTGGCCCCACGCCGCAACAGCGATCGGCCGGGTCGGTCAGGCTCACCACAGTCACCCCCAGCTGGCAGGCAATCGCCTGGGTGCGGTCGGTCGAGAGACTGTCCGCCACGATAATCTGGTGGGAATAGTCGGCCAGAGCGCTCCTGATGCTTGCTATGGTGTCGGCAATCCCTGCCTCCTCGTTGTAGGTCTTGATGATGACGGAGATAAGGGGGGATGGAGTCATGACACCTCACAGGAACGGGTGGCCTGCCGAACCGAAGAACGGATCACCAGGGCGGCACCCAGCACGAAATAGAAGAGAAACTGCTGCACCGGGATCAGCATCAGCAGCTGGCTGTAAGGCAAGCTCAGCAGGCAGGCGATCCCGAACGCGATGAAAGCGGGTTGGTAGCTGAGCAGACGCACATCTGCCGTGCTCAGCAGTTGGCGATCCAGCAACGGTCGGGGACGGCAGCACCAGAGCAGCAGAACGATCAGCGCGATGAAGATCAGGGTGCCCATCAGTCCCACCTCCCACAGCAACACGCTGAGGGAAGTGGAGTCGAGCAGCACGTTGAACAGGGGGTTGAGAAAACCGGGCAGGGTGCTGCCATGGTTGGTGGTGTTGAGGCCATAACCAAACAGCAGATTGCTGAGACCGTGGTGATCACCGTTGCTGGCCCAGAAAAAGAGCGTCGTCACCCGCCCCAGCTCGCCGGTTTCCGGGTTGATGTGGTTGGGATCGAAGATATAGCCGAGGGAGTCGATAAACAGCGCAATGGCCCCCTGTTGTCCGGCCCCCTCGAACGCGGATGAGTAGGAGGCAGCCAGCACCAGAACGGCCGCTGCCACCAGCGCCGTCATCGCCAGCGCAATCAGCAGCAGACGCTTGAGGTCATAGCTCTTCATCCCCCTGACATAGCTTGGCGAGAGCCAGACCCAGGCCAGCAGCAAGGGGGACAACAGGATGACGAACTTCACCTCGGCCAGCACGCAGATGGCAAAGGCGGCAAGAATGTGAAAAGCAACCGAACGACGCGAAATGAGGCCATGGCGAAACTCGGAGAGCTTGATCAGCATCACCAGCAGGCAGAAGAAGCCGAGTGCACCGGTATTGCCGCCCCCCATGGGATCCCCCCCGAAGGTGCCGACCACCGAGTCCCACTTTTCAAACTCGCCGCGCAGCACCACCCGTTTCGGCACCACCACCAGCACCTGAAACAGCACCACCGGGATCTGCAGGTAGAAGACCCACTCCACCAGCTTCATGATGCGGTAAATCTGTGACTCGCGGCAGAAGCCGAGCAACAGGCAGGGGAGCAGCAGAGAGAGCGCCAGCTCGTTCTTGAAACCGATGATAGTCACCATGCCCCCCTGCTGAAGCAGGGTGCCCAGCAGCGCCAGCACCAGCAAGCCACAGTAGAGCAGCAGCAGCACCTTCTCCTGATAGTCGAGCCGCAGCGGGCTGTAACGCGTCTGCAGCGGCAGCAACATCAAGGTGGCAATCGCCAGCAGGAAGGGCAGCCAGAGGAAGGCTGTAATGCCGGTGACGTACTGGGCCAGGCCGCAGATCACCAGCGACAGCAGCAGATTGGCCTGCATGATGAGGGCACTGTTCACGAGGCCAGCTCCATCCGCCCCTGCAACTCGGCAGCCCGGCGGTTGACCCGCAAAAAGACGAAGCCGTAGCGCACCGCAGTCAGCAAAGAAAAGGCCAGCACACAAAGCTCGTACTCCTGTTGCAGCCAGGGCAACAGCACGAAGGCGATCACCACGACCAGCAGCTGCTCAAGCTGGATCCGCAAAAAGTAGCCGGGCGAGCCAAACACCAGCTCGATTACGGTCAGCGGGCAGATGGCTACCGCAGTAAACACATAGGGCAACATGTAGCGGGAGGTATCGATGGAGGCGATCCACTCCGCATTGAAGAACCACTTCATCACCAGCGGATAGCAGATGAGGATCCCGAGGGTGGCCGCACTGCCCATCGCCAGCAGCAGCCGCTTCACCTTGCGAAACTCCTCCCCGTTGAAACGGCGCAGGCGGAAATCCTCCGACCATCGCGAGAAGATGGAGTGGCGGATGGCGTTGCCGACAATCACCACGGGCGCCAGACAGAAGCGGTTGACCACGGCAAAGTAGCCCGCCACCAGAGGGGAAAACCAGAAGTTGATCAACACGGTTGGCAGATTGGCCGTCACCATCGCCAGCACTTCGGCACTGCCGACACCAGCCAGATGCGCTTTATGGCGGGAGAAGAAGTGCAGCACGCGGTGCGGGGAAGCCTCCCTCAGCATGGCACTGTGCCAGGCAAAGGCAGACCACAACCAGCCTCCTATCACCAGCAGCAACAGACAGGCCCATAACTGATAAAAGTGCACCATGTCAGGGGCAAGCAGCAGGCAGAGCAGCACCACGGCAGAGGCCGAGATACGCTGCAGACCGAGCCGCTGGTAGTGACCGGCCCGCAGAGCCAGATTCTCGGCGATGAGGATCAGCCCGTGGGTCACGGTCAGCAGGTAGAGCGGCCAGAGCGGCAGCGAGAAAAAGCAGACCACCACCAGCACATAGGGGATGGGGAGCAGCCAGACCTGCAACAGGGAAAAGATCAGGTTGCCGGGCAGCTCGGCCTCCTCCAGCTTGGGCAACAGCAGTTGCGAGGCAAAGGTGGCAAGCTGGGCACCGATCAGCACCAGACTGTAGCTGAGGGCATAGAGCCCGACCGCAGCCATGTCGAACTTGTGCGACAGTGACCAGACCGAGAACGCCCCGATCAGCTGGGATAGCACGGAAGCACCACCTATGGTGGTGATGCTGCGCAGCAGTTTCATAGCGCGCCCCGGGTGGGAGCACCACAGAATCTCAGGTTCTCAGCCCCTTCCAGATCCCGCTCGGCGACCTGGGTCAGCACAGTCCCCAGAACCGCCACTCTGGCATCCCGCAGCTGTGCCAGCACGCTCAGCACCCGGCTGGCCGGCAGTTGCCCGGACTGAACCACATGAATGGCACCATCCAGCGGTTGCCCCAGCAGCAGAGCATCCTTGCCGACCTCCAGCGCAGGAGTGTCCACTATGATGCGGTCAAATTGCCCGGCAAGGGTTGCCAGCAGTTCGCTCCAGCGCGGGGAACCAAGCAGTGCCAGCGGGGAAGATACCGGCTGACCAGCAGGCAGCAGGGTCAATCCCTCTTTTGGCACCAGACAGGCAGCCAAGTCGGCTTCGCCTGAGAGCAGCTCGGCCAACCCCGGTCTGGCTTCCTGCCCCAGCAACTGGCGGCCGAGGGCGCCCCGGCGCAGATCCCCATCCACCAGCAGCACCCGCTCATGGCGGGCAAAGCTGGCGGCGCAAAGTGCCGCCAGCGTCGACTTGCCCTCACCAGCACGGGTCGAGGTGATCATGATGCGCTGCAGCTGACCCGGCTCCAGCCGCATGATGGCGTAGAGGTCATCGGCACTGGCACCTACTCTGGGATTGACCGCTCCCACCCGCAGCAGGGCACTCTGATCCTGCAAGGCTGGCAGCCGCGGGATTTCGCCAAGCACCCGCCCACCGAGCTGGGAGACCAGCTGGCTCAGACGATCCAGGGTATTGCGCAGTGCTCCGGCAGTGATGACGGCCAGCACGGCAACCATGCCCGCCATGATCACCACCATCAGCAGAAACAGCATCTTGTTTGGCTTGGCTGGCAACAAGGGCACCGATGCAGCATCGTAGAGGATGGCATTCGACTCGTGCAACTGAGCGTTCAGGCGGGTCTCTTCCTGACGGCGGAACAGCTCGTTATAGAGCTGACGGGTCTTGTCGATATTGTTCTTCAGATTGTTGTACTCATCCTTCTTGACTGCCAGCGAGGAGAACTCCCGCTTCTTCTCGTCAAGCTGGGCGAGGTACTCCTGCTCCTTGCGCTGGCTGCTCTGGTAGCGATCCTCGATACCGTCGGCAATCTCCCGCATCAGCTGGTTTGACTGGGTATTGAGCGCCTTGATGCGCGCTTCGGCCTGCAGAATACGGTCATGCTTGGGGCCATAACGCTTGGCCAGCTCGGAGAGCTCCTGCTGGGCCTTGATGAGGGCGATGCGCAGATCCTGCATCTGGGGATGGTTGGAGACCTCGGGCAGGGAGGCCAGCGCCGCCGGATTGCGGCCGTACTCCTGAATGGACTGGAATTCGGCCTGCGCCGCCAGCCGCCGCTCGCGGGCATCCGCGTACTTGTTGGTGATGATGCCGAGCTCTTCGGTTTGCAAACCATCTACGCCGCGAAACGTCAGCAGATCATTGCGGGCAAGAAAATCGCCGAGCTGCTTCTCCTGCTTCTCCAGACTGGCCTTTATCTCGACCAACCGGCTCTGGTTCCAGTGCGATGCCGTGGTGTTGGCATCGACCCGCTCCTCCACATTGAGATCGATGTAGGTCTGGGCCACCTCATTGGCGACGCTGGCGGCCAGCTCGGGAGAGCGGGATTCGAACCCGATGCTGACCAGCTGGGTATCGCGCACCGGCGAAATAGAAAGATGTTTAGCCAGATACTCCATTGCGTGCTGGTTGCGTGAGGAGGCATCCTCCTGATGTCCGGCACTCCAGAATCCCTTGATGCGGCTCAACCAGCTGTCCGGATTGGGCTGCCCGTTGAATTCCGGCAACTCGGCCAAGCCCAGATGAGTGACCACCTTCTCGGCCACCCGGCGTGACTTGAGCAGCTCGAACTGGGTGTTGTAGTACTCGCGGCGGCTGGTATCGACCCGATAGACGGGCTCGATAGGTGAAGCGCTGTTGGCATCAGCCTTCAGCAGCAGGGTCGCACTGGACTGGTAGTAGGGTGGCATGCTGAGGATAAAGGGGGCTGCCACAAGGGTCACCACGGCGGCAAACAGCACCACCTTCCACCAGTTTGCCTTGAGCACCCGCCAGGGGCCGCTGAAATCGAGGCGGCTCTCTAGCGCACGGCCATTTTCAACCAACAATGAAGTCATGAAGAGCGTCCTGGATCAGAAGAAACTTTGTTCGATGGTGATGATGTCGCCGGGATTGAGTTGCCGTTGCAGGCTCACCTCTTCCAGCAACTGATCGCTGCCATTGAGGCGCAGGCTGATATCCCGTCTAGCGGCGCGATCGGTGAAACCACCCGCCAGCGCGACGGCCTTCTCCACCGTCAGGCCGGGCTGGTATTCGTAGCCACCCGGGTGAGCCACCTCGCCAGCTACAAACACCTGACGAAAAGTGGTCACGTTGACCGTCACCATGGGGTCGAGCAGCACGCCGTGCTTGAGCCCTCTGGTCAGCAGCTCGGCCACCTCAGTGGTGGTGTGGCCCATCAGCAGCACCTGACCCAGATAGGGGTAATTGACCTGGCCACTGGTATCAACCTTGAACTTCATCGACAGATCCGGCTCGCCATACACCCGGATTTCAACCTCGTCACCCGGCGCAAGCCGGTAGGCGGAATCGTTGCCTTGCGGGCTCTGGCCAGCCCAGACCGACAGGCTGAACAACCAGCCAAGCAGAAGCACCATCACGCTTTTGTTCATGTTAAATGGCTACCTTGAGTGAAAGAGAAAGCTGTTGTTTGTCGTAACCGAGGGCCCGGCTATAACACTTGCCACCGATGTCGATGGGCTGCCCGGCAAAGCTGGAGCCGGAGTCGGCCTGCTGGTAGTGGAGCCCCAGATTGACGGAGGGACGAATGTCGTAGCTGATGCCCATGCCCCAGCGATGGATGTCGTCCTGACGATGGCGGTTGTCGTTACCACAGACCACCGACTGGTGATAATCATCCCGGATATCGTGATAAGAGAGCGTGGTTGCCACTCCGGGTGACCAGTGGTGCTGCCACTCGGCGCCATATAGCTGGCTGCTGACATAGCCGCCGTCACCACCCGGATCACGAATGGTCCGGCTGGAGATCAGCGCAAGCTTGCTGTAATCGAGCGGTTGCCACTCCAGGCGCAGATCCCAGTTCAACCCTTTGAAACTCTCCGCCTGCGGATCATTGACGAAACGCTTGTAGATCCCGCCGATATTGGCATCGATCCGGGTCTTGCCGGTCAGCTGGCTCATCACCCCGGTAATAAGAAAAAACTCGTCGGAATCCTTGTGCGGATTGGCTGGGTAGCGTCGCAGATTGGTCTGCAGGGTGTAACGAAAACGGCTGACATGACTCACCTGATCGAACAGCTCGACAATAGCGGTGTTCTCCTGCCACTCCTGCTCGGCCATATAGCGTTCAAAGTCATGCTGGTAGAGGTGCTTGTCGAGATAGCCCAGATCCTTGTGGGAGAGCGCCAGCTCCAGCTTGCCTCTGGCATCGGGAGCGCCGTAACTGTAACGGCCACCCACTTCGCTGCGTTTGAAGCGCAGCGGCTCATTTATCTGAAACCTGCCAAATGTGGCATCACCACAGAGCGCACGACCTTCCTTCTCATCAGCGTCGCTGGGACAGGGAGAAGTATCTCCCCGCAACATAAAGCCTTCGGTCAGCCCCTCGCCACGCGCCTCATGGCCCAGCCGATACTGGTACATCAACTTGAAGGCGTTGCGCAGGGAGAAACGCCAGCTGCCGTCAAACTGGAATTGGTGATCGGCATAGTCATCGGCATGACTGCTGTCATAGCGACGATAGTCACCCAGATAGCTGAACTGATAGCGATCCAGGCCGCGTTCGCCCACCATGCGAAATTCCGGGGTGATCCCGATGAAATCTGAGCCTATCGCCTGACTACTGTCGCGCTGCCACAATAGGTTGCTGTCGTGACCATAACGATTCTCCACATCGGTCTGGATCTCCAGACCAAGCGGCCCCTGATGGGATACGGGAGAAACCTCGGCACGGACTGAAAGAGAGGGGGAGAGCAGCACTCCGGCGCAAACGAGGCTAGTAAGCGGATGCACCGACAAACCCCTTGAATACAGTCAGGAAAATGATTTTTAAATCCAGCCAGAGTGACCAGTACTGGATGTACTTGAGATCGAACTTGACCCGCATCTCCATCTTGTCGAGGGTGTCGGTTTCGCCACGAAATCCATTTATCTGGGCCAATCCCGTAATCCCCGGTTTTACCTTGTGGCGAAGCATGTAGCGATCAACCAGAGAACGATACTGCTCATTGTGCGCCACGGCATGGGGCCGCGGTCCCACGATCGACATGGAGCCCTGAATTACATTGAAAAATTGTGGCAACTCATCCAGCGAGGTGCGACGCAAGAATGCACCGAATGGCGTCACTCTGGGATCGCCTCTGGTAGCCTGAGTCACCACGGCATCATTCTCCATGACGCGCATGGAGCGGAATTTCCATACCTGTATCCGTTTTCCCCCCAAACCGTAGCGATCCTGCTTGAAGAGTACAGGTCCGGGTGAAGAGAGACGCACCCCGAGTGCCACCAGCGCCATGACCGGAGAGATGAGCAGCAAAATAAGTGAGCCCAGAACCAGATCTTCAATGCGTTTGAGCAGGGCTGCCCCCCCTTCAAACGGGGAATCGAAAAAGCTGAAGGTATAGATATCGCCGACCCGATCGATGTGGGATACGGTCAGGCCGTACTCGTAGAAATCAGGTACCAGATAAGTATCGACCGTAGTGTCGGAGAGTTCGTAGAGGTAGTGATTGATGCGCTCCCGGGCAGTCAGGGGCAGCGCCAGATAGACTTCGTCGACCAGCCCTTTGCGAGCCAGCTCAAGCAGTTCATCGACCTCACCCAGCAAGGGGCTGCGAGTCGGGTAACCGAAACGCTCTTCGCTACGGGCATCGAAAAAACCGAGCATCTGAATATCGTGACGCGGGCTCTCCCACAGGGATTTCTCCAATGCCAACCCGGCAGGCGTGACCCCGATAATGGCTACGCGGCGGCAACAGGAAGAGCGACTGAACCAGAGGGTCACCAGCCGGTACAGCACCCGATAACCGGTGGAAATAAGGCAGGCCATGGCAAGCCAGAGCACAGCCAGCTCCAGCGGGAAAGGGTGGTAAGGTTTGAAGAGGGGAACCAGATAGACCAGCAGGTAGAGCAGGGTCGCTGTTACCAACCAGGAGAAGATGAGGCGCAGCAGAGACTGCGCCAAATATTTACGAACCCGACTGCAATAAAGCCCGGTATTCTGGGAAACCAGAAAGAAGACCACCATGCCCAGCGTGGTCAGTGACATCTCGTCCAACCCATGAAACAAACCAAAGTGCCGCGAAAGCAGCACCATTGAGACTGAAATTCCCACCAAATCGACAAAGCGGGAAAACAGACTGTGGCTCGCATCTGCGAGCTTGATAATTCGCTTGTTCATGGGTCGCCTTCATACTGATATCACTTATCAGTTTTCTTGACCGGACGAGCCCAGTTCTTGATGTGACGCTGGGGTACCCGGGTTATCACGAGTTCATTTTCACCCACGTCCTTGGTAATAGTAGAGCCGGCACCCAGGGTGGCCCCCTTGCCGATGCGAACAGGCGCTACCAGTTGGGTATCAGAACCGACGAACACATCGTCCTCGATGATGGTCTGGAATTTGTTGACCCCGTCGTAGTTGCAGGTGATGGTACCGGCACCGATATTCACCCCGGCTCCGATCTCGGCATCACCCAGATAGGTCAGATGACCGCACTTGGAACCAACCCCAAGACGGGCCTTCTTCATCTCGACGAAGTTGCCAACGTGCGCATCCTGCTCCAGAACCGCCCCCGGACGCAAGCGGGTAAACGGACCCACTGAGCACTGATCTGCCACCTGTGCACCCTCGATAACCGAGTAGGGTTTCACCTCGGTGTGATCGCCAATGACACAATCTTTCAGTACGCAACCGGCTCCGATACGAACGTGATTGCCGAGAGTCACCTTGCCCTCAATGATGACGTTTGCATCAATAACAACCTCTTCACCAATTTCCAAAACCCCACGCAAATCAAAGCGTGCGGGGTCGATCATGGTTGCACCAGCAATCATCAGTTTCTCGGCCTGCATCTGCTGATAGCTGCGCTCAAGTTGGGCCAATTGCACCCGATTGTTGGCCCCTTCAACTTCAGCGGCACGCTCTGGATGCACAGCGGCAATCGGGCAATTATCGCCGTGAGCCATTGCGATCACATCGGTCAGATAGAACTCGCCCTGGGCGTTTTTGTTGTCGAGACGAGACAACCATTGACGCAACTGGCCCCCATTGGCCACCAGCACGCCGGTGTTCACCTCACGGATCGCCAGCTGTTCGGCATTGGCATCCTTCTGCTCGACGATACCGACCACCAGACCGTTTTCACGGACGATGCGGCCATAGCCGGTGGGGTTGTCCAGTACCACGGTCAGCAGTGCCATCCCGTTTTCAGCCTTGGCAGCAAGCAGTCGCTGCAGGGTCTCTGGCTGGATCAGCGGGGTATCGCCGTAGAGCACCAGCACGTCGTCTTCATCCTTCCAGAACGGGATGGCCTGGGCGACGGCGTGACCGGTCCCCAGCTGTTGCGCCTGCAGCACCCAGTTCACATCGGCCGCCACGATCCGCTCTTTCAGCAGCTCGGCACCGTGGCCATAGACCAGATGCAGCTGCTCGGCACCGACCTGACGGGCAGTATCGATCACATGGGAAACCATGGGTTTGTTGGCTACCGGGTGCAGTACCTTGGGCAGGGAAGAGCGCATGCGGGTACCTTTACCCGCAGCCAGGATCACGACGTTGAGGGACATAAATTGGCCTTTGGAACATGAGAAATACTCGGCGGAGTCTATCCAACGGGTAAAAAAAAAGCGACCCGAAGGTCGCTTTTTACATCACCGTTATTAGCGGTAATTCTTTTTGACGATATCGATGACTCGCAGTTGAGCCATCGCCTTGGCCAGCTCGGTGGCGGCCTGGGCGTAGTCGATATCACCATGGGAGCTGTGGATCCGCTCTTCGGCTGCGCGCTTGGCTTCCTGGGCTTTCGCCTCATCCAAGTCGTCAGCACGAATCGCGGTGTCCGCCAGCACGGTCACGGATTCAGGTTGTACTTCCAGCATACCGCCGGAGATGTACAGCACCTCTTCAGTTCCGTTCTGCTTCACCAAGCGGACCAGGCCCGGCTTGATGGCAGTCAGCAACGGAGCATGACCGTGGCGGAGACCCAACTCACCTTCGGAGCCTGATACCTGAGCGGATTGCACGCGACCGGAAAACAGTTTTCCTTCGGCGCTCACCACATCCAGGTGAAAGGAGATCATCTCTGCCATGGGCCCTCCTGTCGAGGCTTACAGTTTCTTGGATTTCTCGACGACTTCGTCGATACCGCCAACCATGTAGAACGCCTGCTCGGGCAGATCGTCATACTCGCCTTTCAGGATGCCCTGGAAACCACGGATGGTCTCTTTCAGCGGCACGTATTTACCCGGAGAACCGGTAAACACTTCTGCTACGAAGAACGGCTGGGACAGGAAACGCTCGATCTTACGGGCACGGGCTACGGTCAGTTTGTCTTCTTCTGACAGTTCATCCATACCCAGGATGGCGATGATGTCCTTCAGCTCTTTGTAGCGCTGCAGTACGGTCTGAACGCCACGAGCGGTCTCGTAGTGCTCTTTGCCAACCACCAGCGGATCCAGCTGACGAGAGGTAGAGTCCAGCGGGTCAACGGCCGGGTAGATACCCAGTGCCGCGATTTGACGGGACAGTACGACGGTCGCATCCAGGTGGGCGAAGGTGGTCGCCGGAGACGGGTCAGTCAAGTCATCCGCAGGCACGTAAACGGCCTGTACGGAGGTGATGGAACCGGTCTTGGTGGAGGTGATACGTTCTTGCAGAACACCCATCTCCTCGGCCAGGGTCGGCTGGTAACCTACTGCGGAAGGCATACGGCCCAGCAGTGCGGATACTTCAGTACCGGCCAGGGTGTAACGGTAGATGTTGTCCACGAAGAACAGCACGTCACGACCTTCGTCACGGAACTTCTCGGCCATGGTCAGGCCGGTCAGCGCAACGCGCAGACGGTTTCCGGGCGGCTCGTTCATCTGACCGTAAACCAGAGATACTTTGTCCAGTACGTTGGACTCCATCATCTCGTGGTAGAAGTCGTTACCCTCACGGGTACGCTCACCTACACCGGCGAACACAGAGTAACCACTGTGCTCGATCGCGATGTTACGGATCAGCTCCATCATGTTTACGGTTTTGCCTACACCGGCACCACCGAACAGACCAACTTTACCACCCTTGGCGAACGGGCATACCAGGTCGATAACCTTGATGCCGGTCTCCAGCAGATCGTTGCTGTTGGACTGATCTTCGTAGCTGGGGGCAGCGCGGTGGATAGACCAGCACTCTTCTTCACCGATCGGACCTTTTTCGTCGATTGGCTCGCCCAGTACGTTCATGATCCGACCCAGAGTCGCAGTACCGACCGGAACCTGGATGGATTTACCGCTATTCACTACTTCCAACCCACGACGCAGACCGTCGGAGGAGCCCATGGTGATGCAACGAACGACGCCGCCACCGATCTGTTGCTGAACTTCCAGCACCAGACCCTGGCCTTGACCTTCGCTAACGACCTTCAGTGCATCGTACACCTGGGGCACGGCATTCTGCGGGAACTCGATGTCCACCACAGCGCCGATGATTTGGACGATGAAACCGTTACTCATGTCAAATCCTCTAAACCTTTGATAACCCTTGCCTTACACCGCAGCAGCACCGGATACGATCTCTGTCAGCTCCTGGGTAATACTGGCCTGACGGGCCTTGTTGTATACCAGTTGCAGATCGTTAATCAGGTTACCGGCGTTGTCAGTCGCGGCTTGCATGGCAACCATTCGGGCTGCCTGTTCACTTGCCAAGTTTTCCACTACACCCTGGTAAACCTGAGATTCGACGTAGCGAACCAGCAGGGTATCCAGCAGCTTCTTGGGATCCGGCTCATAGAGGTAATCCCAGTGGTGTTTCTTGGCGAGCTTGCTGTCTTCAGTTACGGGCAAAGGCAGCAGTTGATCGACCCGTGGTTGCTGCACCATGGTGTTGACGAACTTGTTGTACACCAGATACAGCTTGTCAATCTCACCGTTGTCGTAAGCCTTCAGCATGACCTTGACTGAACCAATCAGGTCATTGACGCTCGGACTATCGCCCAGTCCTGCGACATGAGCTTTAACCTTGGCGCCGTGCCGTTCAAAGAAGTTGGAGGCCTTGTTACCGATCAGTGCCAGGTCAACCTTGGCACCTTTCGCGCTCCATTGCTTCATATCATTGAGGGCAGCCTTGAACAGGTTGATGTTCAGACCACCACACAGGCCACGGTCGGTGGAGACGACGATGTAACCCACTCGCTTGACCTCACGTTCGATGAGGTAGGGGTGCTTGTATTCCAAGTTCCCCTGAGCGATATGGCCGATCACCTTGCGCATGGTTTCAGCGTACGGACGGCTGGCAGACATGCGTTCCTGCGCACGGCGCATTTTGCTTGCTGCCACCATTTCCATAGCGCCGGTGATCTTCTGAGTGTTTTTCACACTCCCGATCTTGTTACGTATCTCTTTTGCGCCGGCCATCTCTTACTCTCCATCAAGTGGCAGCTCACGCTGCCACACACGCTTACCAGGTCTGGGTTGCTTTGAAGCTATCCAGCAACGCAGTCAGCTTGCCAACGATCGCGTCGTTGTAGTCGGCTTTGGCATTGATTTCAGCCATCAGCTCGGCATGCTGGGTATTGGCGTAAGAGAGCAGAGCGGCTTCGAAGTCGACGATCTTGTTCAGCTCGACATCGGAGAGATAGCCTTTCTCGGCGGCGAACAGCACCAGAGACTGGTGAGCCACGCTCAGCGGAGAGTACTGCTTCTGCTTCATCAGCTCGGTCACTTTCACACCGTGATCCAGCTGCTTGCGAGTCGCCTCGTCCAGATCGGAAGAGAACTGGGCGAATGCCGCCAGTTCGCGATACTGGGCCAGCGCGGTACGGATACCACCGGACAGCTTCTTGACGATCTTGGTCTGAGCAGCACCACCTACACGGGATACGGAGATACCCGGGTCAACCGCCGGACGAATACCGGAGTTGAACAGCTGTGAAGTCAGGAAGATCTGACCATCGGTGATGGAGATCACGTTGGTCGGAACGAACGCAGATACGTCACCCGCCTGGGTTTCGATGATCGGCAGCGCGGTCAGAGAGCCGGTCTTGCCTTTCACTTCACCCTTGGTGAACTTCTCTACGTACTCGGCGTTAACGCGAGCAGCACGCTCCAGCAGACGGGAGTGCAGATAGAAAACGTCACCCGGGTAAGCTTCACGTCCTGGCGGACGGCGCAGCAGCAGGGAGATCTGGCGATAAGCTACGGCCTGCTTGGACAGGTCATCATAGATGATCAGCGCGTCTTCACCGCGGTCACGGAAGTACTCACCCATGGAGCAACCGGCATACGGAGCCAGGTACTGCAGGGCAGCCGCTTCGGAGGCAGAGGCAACCACCACGATGGTGTTGGCCAGGGCGCCGTGCTCTTCCAGCTTGCGCACCACGTTGGCGATGGTGGAGGCCTTCTGGCCAATCGCAACGTAGACACACTTAATGCCGGAATCTTTCTGGTTGATGATGGTGTCGATCGCGATGGCGGTCTTACCAACCTGACGGTCACCGATGATCAGCTCACGCTGGCCACGACCGATAGGGATCATGGCATCGATGGCTTTCAGACCGGTCTGGACCGGCTGGTCAACAGACTTACGCTCGATAACGCCCGGTGCGATCACTTCGATCGGCGAGAAGCCGTCGTTGTCGATCGGACCTTTACCGTCGATCGGCTGACCCAGGGTGTTCAACACCCGGCCCAACAGACCACGACCTACCGGCACTTCCAGAATACGGCCAGTACCTTTTACTTTCATTCCTTCTGACAGACCGTCATAGGAACCCATAATCACCGCACCGACGGAGTCACGCTCCAGGTTCAATGCCAGAGCGTAGCGGTTGCCCGGCAGCTCGATCATCTCACCCTGCATGGCATCAGCCAGGCCGTGAATACGAATGATACCGTCGCTCACAGAGACGATAGTACCTTCGTTACGCGCTTCGCTCTTTACATCAAACTGCGCAATGCGCTGCTTGATCAGCTCGGCGATTTCAGTGGAATTCAGTTGCATGCTCTAATACCCCAATCAAGATTGCAGCGCGTCAGCCATGCGATCCAGCTTACCGCGGACTGTGCCGTCGATTACCAGATCACCGGCCTTGATGAGCACCCCGGCCATCAAGGACGCATCGATGCTGCAATTCAGCTTCACTTTGCGCGCGAGACGTTGTTCCAGAGAAGCCTGAATATTGGCTTTCTGCTGGTCGGTCAGTTCGATCGCCGAAATCACGTCAGCCTGAACCTCTTTATCCAGTTCAGCTTTGAACGCTACAAATTCAGCAACGACCGCCGGCAGCACACCCAAGCGACCATTCTCGGCCATCACCCGGATCAGGTTCTGGCCATGCACGTCGAGTTGCTCACCGCAGACACCGACAAACAGCGTTGCCAGCTCTTCGGCGGCCACAGAGCCGTTTACCAGGTTGTGCATGGTCTCGTTTTCCACTACTTGCGCAGCGAAACCGAGCATACCCAGCCACTGGTCAACCGCCTTGTGCTCAACGGCAAACTCGAAAGCAGCCTTGGCGTAGGGGCGAGCGATTGTAGTCAGTTCAGACATAGCCCCGTTCCCGTTACAGTTCTGCTACCAGTTTGTCGACGATGTCGCTGTTGGCAGCCTGGTCGATTTGACGCGCCAGGATCTTCTCTGCACCAGCAATGGCAAGAGCAGCAACCTGCTTACGCAGTTCTTCTTTGGCACGATGACGTTCAGCTTCGATCTCGGCACGGCCCTGAGCCAGGATTTTTTCCCGCTCAGACTGGGCACCAGCGGCAGCTTCATCAATGATCTGGGCTTTACGTTTGTTAGCCTGCTCAATGATTTCAGCAGCCTGCAGCTTGGCTTCTTTCAGCTGATCGGTGGCGTTGGCCTTGGCCAAATCCAGATCTTTCTTGGCACGTTCGGCAGAAGAGAGACCGTCAGCAATAGCTTTCTGACGGGCTTCGATGGCAGCAATCAGCGGCGGCCATACGTACTTCATGCAAAACACTACGAAGAAGAAAAAAGCAATTGCTTGGCCGAGGAGGGTGGCATTGATATTCACAGCCGATGTCCTCTTAAGTTAGTTAATGGGTTATGCCTGGAGAGTCGTAACGACTTAGCCAGCAACCGCAAACATCACGTACAGACCCAGACCAACGGCGATCATCGGGATCGCATCCACCAGACCCATTACGATGAAGAACTGGGTACGCAGAACAGGGATCAGATCCGGTTGACGAGCAGCACCTTCCAGGAACTTGCCACCCAGGATACCGATACCGATGGAAGCGCCGATAGCAGCCAGACCCATCATCATTGCAGCAGCGATGTACAGCAGGTCCATGTTCAAGTTTTCCATGAGGATCTCCAGTTATTTAGATGTAATTGATTGTATAAAAAGGATTATTTGAGTTGCATCAACCATGGTCTTCCTGCGCCATCGACAGATAGACGATGGTCAGAACCATGAAAATGAATGCCTGCAAAGTGATGATCAGGATGTGGAAAATTGCCCAAGGCACGGACAGGATCCACTGTGACCACCAGGGTAACAAACCAGCAATCAGGATAAAGATCAGTTCGCCAGCATACATGTTGCCGAACAGTCGAAGACCCAGAGAAACAGGTTTGGAAATCAGCGTAACAGTTTCCAGGATGAGGTTAACCGGGATGGCCGCCGGGTGGTTGAAAGGCTGAAGCGTCAGCTCCTTCACAAACCCGCCGATACCCTTGACCTTGATGCTGTAATACAGGATCAAGAAGAACACGCCCAAAGCCATGGACATGGTGATGTTAACGTCAGCAGAGGGAACCACACGCAGATAGGGAATACCCATCAATTGTGCAGCGTGAGGGATAAAGTCAACGGGGATCAGATCCATGAAGTTCATCAGGAAGATCCACACAAACACCGTCAGCCCCAAAGGTGCGATGACCTTGTTGCGACCGTGAAAGATGTCTTTGACGTTACCATTCACAAACTCGACCAGCATCTCCACAAAGCACTGCAGCTTACCCGGCACCCCGCTGGTAGCGTTAACGGCTACTTTGCGGAACAGCAGGATAAACAGGGCGCCTAGCACGACGGAAAATACCATTGAGTCGATATTGACCGTCCAGAACCCGGACCCGACTTGAAGGTGGGTCAGGTGGTGGGAGATATATCCCTGAGGAGTCAGGACTTCTCCGGTTGCAGACATGAGTTTTCCTAATAGTGGTTGTTAAGCGTGAATGAAACCATCCACTGTACAACGAGGGCGAGGATATAAGTGGCGAAAAACGAGACGGTAACGACCTCGACTCCCGCACCAAACATCAGGGCGAATAGACCTGTTGTAGAAATGAGCTTAATCCCTGCCCCACCATAAAAGTCCCGCAAAACCAGGCCCACACTCTCGGTTGTCACCTTGCGGCGCAGCACCCAGACAGTAAACAAGGCTTGAGGAACCCAGTACATCCCCCCTCCGTAGAGGGCGGAATAACCGGCGCTGGCACCAGTCAGGTAAAACCAGACGGCACTCATCGCCAGGATCAGGATGAGCTGACAAACGAGCATAACCAAGGCCAGTGTCAAACCTTCCAAGGCTATTTTCTGCTTCACCAACCTACCCCTGAACATTACAGAACTGTAAAAAATCGGGATCCGAAGACCCCATGTTAACAGCTCTTAAAGCCGGTCAAATTATACCCTTGAGGGCAGCTATTGCAATATGACAAAAATCCTTAATTTTTGCGGCTTTCCGCGGCAAATCAGGGTTATGGTCATATCAAAAGGAATGGATGTTTTATTACTACAAAAAGCGTAAAAATCACGATTCCGACACGCCAAAATAGCCCAATATACGGTCCAAATCGGACAAATTCTCGTAACTTATTACTAACTTCCCGCTATCCCGCTTGCCAGGCTGAAGTTGCACCTGATTGCCAATTTTTTCTGCCAGTTGGCGCTCCAGGTAGCCGATCTGCGGATCACGGGCCGGTTCGACCCTGGCTTTTGCCGGTTCGAGCGCTTTTTGCACCAGCTTCTCGGTATCGCGTACGGTCAGCCCTTTCTGGGCAACCAGCTTGGCCAGTTCAGACTGGGCCTGGCCGCTCAGGGCCAGCAGGGCACGGGCATGGCCCATGTCGAGGTCGCCATGCTCGACGAAACGCTTCACGTCGTCGTTGAGCTGGTTGAGACGCAACAGGTTGGTCACCGTGGTGCGGGACTTGCCCACCGCCTCGGCCACCTGCTGGTGGGTGAGTTCGAATTCGGTCAGCAGTCTTTGTAAAGCGACCGCCTCTTCGATGGCATTGAGGTCTTCCCGCTGAATATTCTCAATCAGCGCGATGGCGACGGCAGCCTCGTCGGGTACATCCTTGACGATGCAGGGCACCACCTCGAGCCGCGCCAGCTGGGACGCGCGCCAGCGCCGTTCACCGGCGATGATTTCGAAGGATTGTTCGCCGAGAGGGCGTACCACGATGGGCTGGATCACCCCCTGGGCGCGGATGGAGTTGGCAAGCTCTTCCAGTGCATCCTGGGACATGTCCTTGCGGGGCTGGTACTTGCCGGACTGCAACCACTCCACCGGCAGCTTGCGCAGCTCGCCCTGATTGGTGGGGGCCATGGCCTCTTCAGTACGTTGATCGCTCATCACCTGTTTCTGGCGGGCAGCCGTGCTGGTACTGAGCAGGGCATCCAGCCCCTTGCCCAGTCCACGTTTTTTCGGAGTCATATGCTCTCTCGGTCTGCGATGGTCGCCTGACGTTCCTGCTCCTGGCGGCGCAGGATCTCGCCAGCCAGTGCCAGGTAGGCCTTGGCGCCCACCGATGATTTGTCATAGTGCATGGCCGGGGCACCGAAACTCGGGGCCTCAGCCAGTCTAACGTTGCGGGGAATGATGGTGCGGTAGACTTTGTCGCCAAAGTGCTGTTTTAGCTGATCGGACACATCATTGGCCAGCCGGTTGCGGTGATCGAACATGGTGCGCAGCACCCCTTCGATCTTGAGCTCCGGATTGACCACGGCGGCCAGCTTGCTGATGGTGTCGACCAGGGCGGTGAGCCCCTCCAGCGCGTAATATTCGCACTGCATGGGCACCAGCACGGAGTCGGCGGCGGCCATGGCGTTCACGGTCAGCATGTTGAGAGAGGGCGGGCAGTCGATGAAGACGTAGTCGTATTTGTCCCGCACCGAGGCCAGCGCATTGCGCAGGCGGATTTCGCGGGCGAAAAATTCCATCAGACGGATTTCGGCCGCGGTCACGTCGGCGTTGGCGGCAATCAGGTGATAGCCCCCGGTGGTTTCGGGGATGATCACTTCGCTGATGGGGGCATCCTCGATCAGCAGCTCATAGGCGGTGCGCTCGACGTCATACTTGTCGACACCGCTGCCCATGGTGGCATTGCCCTGCGGATCCAGATCGATCACCAGCACCTTGCGCCGGGTGGCAGCCATGGAGGCGGCCAGATTCACACAGGTGGTGGTTTTACCCACTCCACCCTTCTGGTTGGCTATGGCGATGACTTTTCCCACACGATCCCCTAAATGAAACTGCGACCCTATTCGGGCTGGATATGTTTGAATTCCAGCAGATGACGTTCGCCTTCCAGCTCCGGCACCCGCAACTCATGACAGGCTACCAGACGGATATTGGCAGGCAACTGGGCCAGCTCCTGCTCGGGATATTGTCCCTTGAGCGCCAGGAAGCAGCCCTGTTCTGACGGCAGGTGGTGACACCAGCTCAGCATGTCCTCCAGCGAGGCAAATGCCCGACTCAGTACACCATCAAATCCCACCTCGGGTTGATACTCTTCAACCCGGGATTTGACCGGCGTCACATTGGTCAGACCCAGCTCCTGGATCACCTGACGGATGAAGTTGATCCGCTTGCCCAGACTGTCGAGCAGGACGAACTGCTTGTCCGGATTGATGATCGCCAGCGGCAATCCCGGCAGGCCGGGACCTGTCCCCACGTCGATGAAGCGCTCACCGTGCAAGTGGGGGCTTACCACCAGGCTATCGAGGATATGCTTGACCAGCATGGCGTCCGGATCTCGCACCGAGGTGAGATTGTAAGCCTTGTTCCACTTGTGCAGCAACTCGACCAACTGCACCAGTTGGCTCTTTTGGGTATCGGTGATAACAATTCCGGCCTGCATGAGCAGGCCGTTCAATCTTTCCAGCATATTTTCCAACGGTAAGAATCCTCAGGCGGTTTTACGCAGCAGGCCGTGTTTTTTCAGGTGAACCAGCAGGATGGAGATGGCCGCCGGGGTGATGCCGGAGATGCGGGAAGCCTGACCAATGGTCTGCGGCTTGGCATCGTTCAGCTTGGCTTTCACCTCGTTGGAGAGGCCGTTCACCTCGCGATAGTCCAGATCCAGCGGCAGCAGGGTGTTCTCGTTGCGCAGCTGCTTTTCCACTTCATCGTGCTGACGCTCGATGTAACCGGCGTACTTGATCTGGATCTCAACCTGTTCGGCCGCGGCAGGATCGGTCACGGAAGGGCCGACCCCTTCGATGGCCATCAGCGCATCATAGGTCACCTCGGGGCGACGCAGCAGCTCTTCCAGACTCTGTTCGCGGGTCAGCGGGGTGTTGACCAGGGCGTTGACCGCTTCCAGTGACGGATGTTGCGGGTGGATCCAGGTTGAACGCATGCGCTGACGCTCCAGCTCGACCTGTTCCATCTTGGCGTTGAATTTGCTCCAGCGCTCGTCATCCACCAGACCCAGCTCGCGACCGATGGCGGTCAGGCGGATATCGGCGTTGTCTTCCCGCAGCAGCAGGCGATATTCGGCGCGGCTGGTGAACATGCGGTAAGGCTCGCGGGTCCCCAGGGTGGAGAGATCGTCCATCATCACGCCCATGTAGGCCTGATCCCGACGCGGGTTCCAGGGATCCTTGTCCTGGGCACGCAGGGCCGCGTTCAGACCGGCCATCAGGCCTTGTGCCGCCGCCTCTTCGTAACCGGTCGTGCCGTTGATCTGGCCGGCGAAGAACAGGTTTGGAATGCACTTGCTCTCCATGTTGGCCTTGAGATCCCGCGGATCGAAGAAATCATATTCGATGGCATAGCCGGGGCGGGTGATGTGGGCGTTCTCGAAGCCGCGCACGGAACGGACGATCTGCACCTGCACGTCAAACGGCAGGCTGGTGGAGATCCCGTTCGGATAGAGTTCGTGGGTGGTCAGGCCTTCCGGCTCGACGAAGATCTGGTGCGCCGTCTTGTCGGCGAAACGGGTGATCTTGTCTTCGATCGACGGGCAGTAGCGCGGGCCGATCCCCTCGATCACCCCGGCGTACATGGGGCTGCGATCCAGGTTATTGCGGATCACCTCGTGGGTACGCTCGTTGGTGTGGGTGACGTAGCAGGGCACCTGACGGGGATGCTGACTGGCATTGCCGATAAACGAGAAGACCGGACGCGGATCGTCGCCGTGCTGTTCCTGCATGACGGAGAAATCGACGCTGCGGGCATCGATGCGCGGCGGGGTGCCGGTCTTGAGACGATCGATGCGCAGCGGCAGTTCACGCAGGCGCTGGGCCAGGGCGATCGAGGGAGGATCCCCGGCACGGCCGCCCTTGTAGTTTTCCATCCCGATGTGGATCAAACCATTCAGGAAGGTACCGACCGTCAGCACCACAGTCTTGCCGCTGATGCGGATCCCGCTCTGGGTGACCACACCGGCAACACGATCCCCGTCCATGATCAGATCGTCACAGGCCTGCTGGAAGATCTTCAGGTTCGGGTAGTTCTCCAGCATCTGGCGAACGACGGCCTTGTAGAGCAGGCGATCCGCCTGGGCACGAGTGGCTCGCACTGCCGGGCCCTTGGAGGAGTTGAGGGTGCGGAACTGGATCCCGCCAAGATCGATGGCACGCGCCATGATCCCGCCGAGTGCGTCAACTTCCCTGACCAGGTGTCCCTTGCCGATCCCGCCGATCGCCGGATTACAGGACATGTGTCCCAGCGTATCGATATTGTGGGTCAGCAACAGGGTGTTCATGCCCATACGGGCTGCCGCTGTTGCTGCTTCGGTTCCGGCATGACCGCCACCGACGACGATCACATCAAATTGTTCATGGTATTGCATTGGGATCACCTTGATCTGCACGCCTGAAGATCTTTATTTGCCTGGGCTAAAGGGCGGAACATTCTATCTGTTTCGCGTCCTGAGGGGAACGTCTACTTAACGTTCAGTATGAAGGGAGGATCCACTAATTAGATCTTAAGGATCTTTAGATCGATCTTTTACTGGATCTCTTATTAGGATCCGCCCTTTCTGTTGATAAGCACTTTTTGATCATAAAGATCATTAATTTAAGGACGATCCTAGCTTGTGGAAAAGCTTGGATCCTGGCCCGGTGAACGAGGGGATAACCAGGACTTTTATACACAGAGGTCTGTCGGTCTGGATCTAATACATGGATAACTATAGGTTTTGCAGAGCTTTACACCGTAGTTATGCACATTACCCCTGGGCGTTGTGGGTAACCTTGTAGAACAACTCCCCCGGATCAATCTGTTAATAACATGGTGGATAGTCGATCTGGGGATAAGTGGGGAGATCAAGCTTTTTTTCAGGATCTCCCGCACGCTGATCAGGCGATCATCGTCATCCAGTCGCGGATCCACACTTCTGCGGCATCTTCGGGGATCTCGTGTTGGGTCACATCGATGTCGAGCCGCTCGCCGATCCGGCTGGCACCGCACTCGGCCAGCAGCCGATCCAGCGTCTTGCCACCCTGGCAAAAGGTGTCATAACTGCTGTCGCCAAGGGCGATCACGCCATATTTCAATGAATTAAGATCCGGATGCTGCTCGGCAAGATCCTTGGCGAAGGGTTGCAGGTTGTCGGGCACATCCCCGGCACCATGGGTGGAAGTGACCACCAGCAGGATGGATCCCGCATCATCCAGCACCTCTGCCAGCTTGGCCGGGTTGTGGATCCGGGTCTGGTGGCCAGCCTGTTCCAGCAGGTTGGCGACGTGGTCTGCGACATATTCGGCGGCGCCCAGCATGGAGCCGACGACGAGATTGAGTTTGGCCATGGAATGGATCCTGATTTCAGACAAAGAAACGGAAAGCCGGATTCTACCGCCAAAGGGTGTGGATAAATATGGATAAAGCTTGGGGATAATGGATCCAGTCAGATAATGCCACCGGATCCATCCTGCCGATCTTTTTTCTGCTTCTTTATATTCCTCTCCATTTTCTTCTCCGCTCATAGCTCTCCTGATGGCTCCCATCTCCCGCGAAATCCTGCCAACGATGCAGCTAGATAACAATGTAGATGCAAATGATTAGCAATTATTGAATCGATTCGATCACGGCTCCTGTAGTAGGATTGCGCTGCTTTATTCGCCCATGGAACAGGGTGATGTCGTGACAAACGACCACAAATAACAATTAAAACAACATAACTCATTGATAAACGAGACTTTAATATGATTGCGCAAAAATACACTACAGGACCCGGCAAGAAGGGCGCCTTCGGCGTGCTTTCGCTCTCCGGTTTGCTCGTCTCCCTGCCGCTGATGGCCGAACAAACCACCGCTGAGCTGCCCAAAGCCAGCGAAACCATGGTGGTGACCGGTACGGCCATGAAGGTGGAAGTGCCGATGGCCGAGACCCCTCGCGCCGTCTCCGTGGTTAATCGCGAGGAGCTGGATCAGCACGCCGTGTTGCAGCTGGATGAAGCGATTCGCTACCGTTCCGGCGTATTGACCGGCCTCTATGGCTCAGACAACAACACCGACTGGTTCAAGGTGCGTGGCTTCGATGCCGCCTCTTATCTGGATGGCAACCGGTTGTTTGGCACCGGCTACTACGTCTGGACGCCGGAACCGTTCGGTCTGGAGAGTGTGGAAGTGCTGAAGGGGCCAGCCTCGATCCTTTACGGTGAGGCGCCTCCGGGCGGGGTGATCAATGCCATCAGCAAGCGACCGACCGCCACGCCGCAAGGGCAGGTGGATCTGCAGCTTGGCAGCCGGGATCATCGTCAGGTCGGGGTGGACGTCTCTGACGCGCTCTCCGACAACAGCCGCTACCGCATGGTTGCTCTTTATAAAGAGCGTGATGGGGTGCTTACCGGTACTTACAACGATCGGGTTTATCTGGCGCCGAGCGTCACCTTCGATCTTTCGGATCGTACCAGCCTGACCCTGCTGGCCAGTTTCCTGCACGACGAAGGGGTCCCGACCAACGGCTTCTTCCCGGTCTATGGCACCCTGAATACGTCAGGTGGCCAGATTGATCCCTCCACCAACCTGAGCCAGCCGGATTACGATCGCAACCGCAATACCCAGATCTCCACCGGTTACGAGCTGGCCCACCAGCTCAACCAGACCTGGGAGTTCAAGCAGAACGTCCGCTTCAACTACAACGATCTGCTGCTGCGCCAGACCTATATCTTCCCGACCTATGAAGGCACAACCGCCAGTCGTGGCCTGGTTTACCGCGATGGCAATACCAAGAGTGCCACCATGGATAACCAGATGGTGGGCTACTGGAACACCGACAGCACCGAGCAGACCTTGCTGCTGGGGGTAGATCTGCAGCGTCACGTCAATGAAGGGGTCGAGGCCGACAACTACGGTATGGGCTCCATCAATACCATGAACCCGGATTACAGCGGCTTCCCCGGTTTTGACGAGTCGACCGCCACTCACCAGAAGAGCAGCAAGGGCCAGAGCGGCCTCTATGCCCAGCACCAGATCCGCTGGGACGATCGCTGGTTGCTGACTGCCGGTGGCCGTTTCGACTATGTGGAGACCCACAACACCAATACCAGCAAGGACGAGCGCCAGTACGATCACGAGCTCTCCCTCTCGGGCAGCCTGATGTATCTGGCTGACAACGGCCTCTCTCCCTACTTTGCCTATGCCGAGTCGTTCGAGGTGCTGCCGGGGATCGATCCTAACACCCGAAACTCCTACAAGCCGCTCAAGGGCAAGCTCTACGAGACCGGCGTGAAGTATGCGCCTGCCTTCCTCGACGGTTACATCAATCTGGCGCTGTTCGATCTGGCCCAGACCAACTCGCTGGTCTCTACCGGTTCCGGCCAGCAGACCCAGGCGGGTGAAGTGACCTCTCAGGGGGTTGAGCTGGAAGGGAGCGTGCAGGTGACCGATGCGCTGCGTCTGACCGCTGCTTATACCTACACAGATGCCAAAACCAACGACACCGGCAGTGGCGATCGCCGTGCCAGCCTGATCCCGCGCCACCAGGCCTCCTTCTGGGGTAACTACAAGGTGCAGCAAGGGGTGGCTTCGGGTCTGGAGCTGGGTACCGGTGTGCGTTATATCGGTTCCAGCGTGGGTATTGGCGCCGTGAATGCGGACTACACCCCCATCTACGGCTCTGCCGAGGTGCCGGCCCATACCGTCTGGGATGCGATGATCGGGTATGACTTTGCCAAGAACTGGCGTGCCCAGCTCAACGTCAACAACCTGCTGGGTGAAACCTACGTGGCCAGTTGTGACTACTACTGCTACTACGGCGAGCCGCGCAGCGTAGTGGGCAGCATCAACTACCGCTGGTAATCGAAGTCGGGCGGGAACCGGATTCCCGCCCTTCTTTTCACCCGCAGTTGTTCTGATCTCTCTGGAATACCGGTCCGTTATGGAACTCTTGTCTCTGGTTTATCGCCAATATCGTTGGCCCTTTATCGCCATTACCCTGCTCAGTCTGCTCAGTGCCGTCAGCGGGATTGGCGTCATTGCTTTTATCAATCAGTCTCTTATCGAATCTATAGGTGATCCGCTGCCGATCCTCGGTCAGCTGGTCGGCCTGATTGTGTTGCTGCTGGTGATCACACTCGGATCTCAGCTGGCCCTGACCACTCTCGGTCACCATTTTGTCTACCGGTTGCGCGGCCGTCTGCTCAAGCAACTGCTGGATACCGATGTCGCCCGCATCCGCCAGATTGGTCAGGGGCCGCTGCTGGCCTCCCTCTCCAGCGATATCGGCCAGATCACCATCGCCTTCGTGCGCCTGCCGGAGCTGGTGCAGGGGCTGGTGCTCACGCTGGGTTCTGCCCTTTACCTTGGCTGGCTCTCTCCTGCATTACTCGGGGTGACCGCGCTCTGGGTCACCGTCACCATGGTGGTGGGCTGGTTGCTGGTGAACCGTGTTTATCGCCATCTCTCCCACATGCGTCAGGCCGAAGATCGGCTCTATCAGAACTATCAGGCCATCATCGCCGGCAGCAAGGAGCTGGCGCTCAACCGCGAGCGGGCTCACTTCGTTTACCACCAGCTCTATGAGCAAAATGCCCGTGACTACCGCCAGCAGATCATCCGCGCCGACACCTATCACCTGAGCGCGGTGAACTGGTCGAATATCATGATGCTGGGGGCCATCGGTCTGGTCTTCTTTCTGGCCAACGGCCTTGGCTGGGCCAACACCAATGTGGCCGCCACCTTTGCGCTGACCCTGCTGTTCCTGCGCACCCCGCTGTTGCAGGGGATTGGCGCCCTGCCGACCCTGCTTGCCGCTCAGGTGGCGTTCGACAAGATCGCCGCCCTCAATCTGGCCGAGCCGGATGCGGACTTCCCGCTGCCGCCCGCCATCCGCCCCTGGCAGCGTATCGAGCTGGAGCAGGTGAGCTTTCACTATCAGGGGGAGGGCGGTTTTGCCGTTGGCCCCATCGATCTGGTCATCGAAAAGGGGGAGCAGATCTTCATCATCGGTGGCAATGGCTCCGGCAAGTCGACCCTGGCCATGCTGCTGACCGGCCTTTACCAGCCGGTATCGGGCCGGATCCTGCTGGATGGTGAGCCGATCACCGATCGCAACGGCTATCTGGCGCTCTTCTCCGCCATCTTCACCGACTATCACCTGTTCCAGCACCTGCTGGGGCCGGAACCCAAGGATGAGCTGGTGGCCGAGTGGCTGGAGCGGTTGCAGATGGGCAGCAAGCTCACCATCGAGGATGGCTTTATCGCCGATATCGATCTCTCCCAAGGGCAGCGCAAGCGGGTCGCCCTGCTGCTGGCGCTGGCCGAGCAGCGCGAGGTGATGCTGTTTGACGAGTGGGCCGCGGATCAGGATCCCCAGTTCCGCCGCATCTTCTATCAGGTGCTGTTGCCGCGCCTCAAGGAGATGGGCAAGACGGTGATTGCCATCAGTCACGACGATCACTACTTCCCGCTGGCCGATCGCCTGCTGGAGATGCGTCAGGGCCAGCTCACCGAACTGACCGGCGCGCGCCGTGCCGCAGTGAGCCGCGATGCGATCGCCCACCTGGATTGCGAGGTGCCGGCTTGATGCCGGCACCGATGAGACTGGCGGCAAGCCAGCACAGGAATTGCTTATGTTCGAGATGAAATCAGCCAGCTTCACGGTCAATGACCGCACGCTGCTGCACCCCACCGACCTGCGTTTCGAGCAGGGACAGGTCTATGGCCTCATCGGCCACAATGGGTCGGGCAAATCGACCCTGCTCAAGCTGCTGGCACGCCAGCAACCCCTCAGCGACGGCGAGATCCTGTTCGATGGCAAGCCGCTGCCCGACTGGGGCAACCGGGAGTTTGCCCGTCAGGTGGCCTATCTGCCCCAGCATCTGCCGAGCGCCGAGAATCTGCTCGGGCGGGAGCTGGTGGAGATGGGCCGCTACCCCTGGCGCGGCCTGCTGGGCCGGATGGGGGCGGAGGATCACCGTCAGGTCGATCGGGCCATCGCCCTTACCCATACCGAACGCTTTGCCGATCGGCTGGTGGATACCCTCTCCGGCGGCGAGCGGGGGCGGGTCTGGCTGGCGATGCTGCTGGCCCAGGAGAGCCGCTTCATCCTGCTGGACGAGCCGCTGGCCGCGCTGGATGTGGCCCATCAGGTGGAGGTGCTGACGCTCGTCAAGCAGTTGAGCCGTCAGCTAAACCTCGGGGTCATCATCGTCATTCACGACATCAATATGGCCTCCCGCTTCTGTGATCGGCTGGTGGCGCTCCACTCCGGCCGCCTGCTCACCCACGGTGAACCTGAGGGGCTCATGACCAGCGAGACCCTGCACGCCATCTATGGCATTCCGATGGAGGTCATTCGCCACCCGGCTCATGCTCATCCCATCGCCATCGTCTGACCGGGGGGCTCTCTTGAACCGTTTATTGAAGAAGATGGCACCCTGCCTTATTAGCCTGCTGCTGCCACTAGCGGCGCAGGCCGACACATCCCCGATCGCCTCTGCACCGCTACCCCGTATCGCCACCGTCGACTGGACCATAGCCGAAACCCTGCTGGCACTCGGGGTGACTCCGCTGGCGGTGGGGGATGCAGGCCCCTATCAGGCATGGGTTGGCGAGCCACGGCTACCTGCCGGAGTGGTGGATATCGGCCTGCGCACCCAGCCCAACCGCGAGCTGCTGGCGGAGCTCAAACCCGATCGCATCCTCATCTCGCCGCTGGCGGCCCCGCTGGCGCCAACTCTTTCCCGCATCGCGCCGGTGAGCACCATCGCCCTCTATGATGGGCAAACCGATCTGTGGCAGAGACTGCACGAGGTGACCCTGACCCTCGCCCGTATGGTGGGCAAAACCGCCGAGGGCGAACGGCTGCTGGCCGGGCTGGATCGGGATCTCGCCAGCATGCAGGCCGGATTGCCTGCGGATCTGCCGCCCCTGCTGGTGGTGCAGTTTATCGATGAGCGCCATGTGCGGGTGTTTGGTCGCCACAGCCTGTTCGATGCGGTGATGACGCGGCTCGGGCTGCGTAATGGCTGGCAGGAGCAGACCAATGACTGGGGTTTCTCGGTGGTCAGCATCGAGCAGTTTATGACCTTGCCAACCGCGCGGCTGGTGGTGGTCGATCCCATCCCGGTAGGGGTGAGCGAACGGCTGCAGGAGCCTGGGCTGTGGCAGCATCTGCCGCTGGTACGCCAAGCCCCCGTGCTGCATCTGCCTGCGGTCTGGAGTTTTGGCGGCGTACTTGCCGCCCGCCGTTTCGCCGGTCTGCTCAGCGATGCATTGCTGCAAGATGCCGAGCGTATGGAGGCGAGCCGATGAAGCGACTGCTCACATCGCCGCTGCTGCGGCCGGTCTCGATCCTGCTGGGGTTGACCCTCTTGCTCGCGTATTGGGAGCTGGCTCGCCAGCTGCCCGGTGCGCTCTGGTGGCAGAGCCTCTTCGCCCCCAATCTGAATGACGTCAGCCAAGCAGTGGTGCATTTCAGCTGGCTGCCCCGCTTGGCGGTCACCCTGCTGGCCGGGGCGGCGCTCGGGCTGGCGGGCACCCTGATGCAGCAGGTGCTGCGCAACCCGCTCGCGTCACCGACCACCTTGGGGGTGGCCTCCGGTGCCCAACTGGCGTTGATGATGGTGACCCTGTTTGCCCCCTCCTGGTTGCTGCTGGGGCGGGAGTGGATCGCCATGGCCGGTGGCAGCCTCGCGATGGCACTGGTGTTTGCCCTGGCCTGGCGTCGCCAGCTCAATCCGGTGGTCATCGTCTTTGCCGGGCTGGTGATCAACCTCTATCTGGCGGCCATCAGCATGGGGCTCTTGCTGTTCTTTCAGGAGGAGCTGAAAGGCTTGCTGGTGTGGGGCAGTGGCTCGCTAGTGCAGAACAGCTGGAGCGGGGTGAGTTACCTGTTGCCCCGCCTGCTGGCAGCCGCTTTGCTGGCCGCGGTACTGGTGCGCCCGCTGGCGGTGCTGGAGCTGGATGATGCCAGCGCCCGCAGTCTGGGGGTCTCCCTGCAGCATCTGCGTTTTGCCGGACTGGGGCTGGCGGTGTTTGTCACCGCTTGCGTGGTGAGCGTGGTGGGGCTGATCGGCTTTATCGGGCTGGCGGCGCCCGCCATGGTGCGGCTGCTCGGGATCCGCCAGCTCGGCCAGCGGCTGCTGTGGGCTCCGATCCTCGGCGCCCTGCTGCTGGCGGCGACCGATCTGCTGCTGCAGAGCCTGAGCCGCTTCTGGCCAGTCTTGATCCCCACCGGCGCCATGACCGCCCTGCTGGGGGCGCCGCTGCTGCTCTGGCTGATCCCGCGCCTTGGCATCAAGTCGGGTACGCCGAAGGCAAACGCCGGCCTGCTGGTGGCTCGCCATCCGGCTCCGGCTCGCCTTATTGGCCTGTTGCTGGTCGGGCTGCTGCTGGCCGTGGTCGCCTCCCTGCTGGTTGGACAGGGAATGACGGGCTGGAGCTGGCCAAGCTGGCTCCGCTGGCAGGCCCAGCTGGAGTGGCGGCTGCCGCGCACTCTGGCGGCGGGGGCGGCTGGCGTGCTGCTGGCGCTGGCGGGCACCCTGTTGCAGCGGGTCAGCAACAACCCGATGGCGAGCCCGGAGCTGCTGGGGGTGAGCGGCGGCACCTTTATGGGGGTGATAGCGACGGCGCTGTTGCTGCCTGCATTGCCCCTGCCGCTGATGCTGGCCGGTGGCCTGCTCGGTGCCTTCGGCTGCCTGTTGCTGCTGGTGGTGGTCAATCGCAAGCACGGCTTCCAGCCGGAGCGGATCCTGCTCTCCGGCATCGCCATCACCGCACTGTTTGAGCCGCTGCAGGCCATCGCGCTGGCCAACGGTGACCTGCGGGTGCAGCAACTGCTCTCCTGGATGTCCGGTTCCACCTATTACGTCACCCTGCCGGTGGCCTATGGGTTGGTGGGGCTGGCGCTGTTGATGCTGGCCGCCTGCCTGCTGGTGAGCCGCTGGCTCGATCTGCTGCCGATGGGGAGTGCTGTAGCGACCGCGCTTGGCATTCGCCTCAACCGTGCCCAGCTCGCCATCCTGCTGCTGGTGGCCGTGCTCACCGCCAGTGCCACCCTGGTGGTCGGGCCGCTCTCATTCGTCGGTCTTCTGGCGCCACATATGGCCAAGCTGATGGGGCTGGTGCGGGCACGCTGGCACCTGCTTGGGGCCGCCGCTTCCGGCGCCCTGTTGATGGTGTCGGCTGACTGGGTCGGCCAGCAGATCCTCTTCCCGCAGGAGGTGCCGGTCGGGCTGGTCTCCACCCTGTTAGGGGGCGCTTACTTCATGTGGTGCCTGCGTCGCCTCTAGGTTTGCGGACAAAAAACGCACAACAAAAAGCCCGGGATGAACCCGGGCTTTTTGTTGTCTGCCAGACCGGCTTACTTGCCGATGCAGAATGTAAATAATCTATTATCTTCAATATGTTAGTGACTTTTCGGGGGCCACTTGGGGTAAAAGTAACTAAAACAGCATATTGAGAGGCCGCTCACGGGTTTCTGCTATCGTGCAGCGTTCCCACATAGTCCATTCTCGATCGTGCAGCCTTCCCATATGAATCAACGCGATGCTACTACACGCATTCAAAACCGCTTTTTAGGTGAGTTTTGAACATATTTTGAACCGACTATAGCATCGCTTGGTGCCTGGAAAGCCGCTTTTACTCTTCGAACCGTGCAAGTTTCCCATAGGTAGTTTGGCTAACCGTGCAATCATCCCACATACCGCCAATTTAATCCCAGCCCTTTATCAGCCTGGCTGAGCGGGCTTTTAGGCCCTCTAGAATGGTGCTGCTGATGGCATCGGGGAAGCCCGCTGGCAATTGCTGGGTAACGCGCTCAATAACATCATCAACGGAGTTGGCCAGTTCTGTCAGGATCTCTTCCATAGCAGAACGCTCAAATCCCACAGCTTTCGCCGTTTGGAAGAAATGACGCGGGAATATCTGCTCAATGGCGTACTTCTTTCCCTTGCTGCTTGCTAGGCCCATAGCGAGCTTGGCGTCCCTTCGGTTGAGGCCTCGGCCGCCAAACACTGGATAGACAGATAGGATGTCGTAAAAAGGGGTCAGGCGAAAACGCCCTTCCGGTTCAATAAAGACCGAGAAGTTCTTTGCATGGCCATCGGTGGCCGCCAGCAGCCAGAACAGGACCTGAGATTTCATGAACAGGTAGCGATCCTGTTCTGGTGTCGCAGAGCCCAGCAAGGTTTTCATGATGTCAGTGATCCCTGGTCCTCCATGGCTCTCGTATTTCCGTGCTGACGGAACATTCAATACCTGACAGAAATCTTCTTGGGGAAGGCGCATGATCCAACTGCGATCGGCAGCGTAACGTCTGTCGAAGCGTTCCACAGCCAGTGCTTTGACCTGGCCAACCTGCATCATGAAGCAGTGAGGTACGGGTAGACCAAACTCCTTGGCAATCAGAGTGCAGAGATATTCGTTTTCTACGCTCTGGGAGAGGTCTATCGAGTAGGAGTGGCTTTCAATCTTGCCGATAGGGAGTTTGATAATGTGGGTTGTCGGCGTTGCGTTGAGTGGCAAGTACCAACGGCCATCGATATAGAGCAGCGCAGTCTTTTCTTGCGCCCCGGCGATAGAGATCCGGAACTCCTCTTGCTCCCTGACCATCCCCAAAGGGATTCCTGATTTGTAGCTGGTCAGGATCTGCTCGAGCTCGTCATCGGAAAGTGCCTTGTAGTCGATTCGCCTGACATCTGGAACATCGTGCCCTTCGGTAACCAGCTGTAATGCCCCTACGCTATCCTGGCCAATGCAACTGAGCAGATCGAAGGGCTGGGTTGATGCCGCTTGATAGCGTGCTACAACCCTGTTCCTCACCTCCGTATTATCTGGCAGCAGGTTGTCGAAGAAGTTATAGGCTTCATCGCCCCGGTAGGCCTGATGGCGCAATGGCATGGAGAGTGAGATCGGACGGCTGCCCGGTTGTGCCAGCCATGACTCATGGTACTGAAACTGATGGGCGCCGCTGGTAGTTTTGGTGAATGTGCCTACCCGATAGCCGTTCATGTAGACAGCCAGATTGGCCATTACCACTCCTCCTTCCAGCCCGATGCCGGACTCTCGGATGACTCATTGCGGGGTTTGATATCCACTGACAATTCGAGTGCTGCGAGGATCTTGAACAGGGTTTCCAGCTTGGTGGACTCAGGATTGAGCTCGAAGCTGGAGACTGTGTCTTGCCTAATCCCCACTTTCTCGGCCACTTTGCCTTGAGAGAGCTTTTGAGAAAGCCTGGCATCCTTGATACAGGCGCTCAGCTGCTTGGCGCTGGTTACTTTCATGATTCGACAACCTGGTAGCGTGCCTTCTTCCAATTTACACGCTATGGCAGGTATATCAATATTTACCTGTTATAGGAGGTAAATGTAACTTACACGCTGTAGGCGGTATCTAACATTTATCCCCTATAGCGGGTAAGAGAACAGCAGACGGGGAGATTACCAAGCCATGGGGTAAAGAACTGCCGCGCTGCGCTTGGCTGCTGGCTTGTTCGGTGAGTCGAAAAGATGACTCACCTCAAAGCCCAGCTTCTGTAGATTTCCTCCTTTGGCATCCCATTCAGCAGATCAGGAATGGTGAGCAACGTCGCTTAAATACTCAAATACAACTCAAAAGCGACTTTGTGATGACGGATCACACTTAAAGTTTGTGCTGTCAGATCAAAAGGCTATCGAAAGGTTGTGTTTCGATCGTCATGTGGTGGTTCTAAAAAGGTATACCCCATTAAAACCACTTAATACCCTCTCGAAAATCATATTGAAACCACTTATATTGAACCAATAATTGGGAACCAGTTTAAACAGACCGATGGGGGTTTCAATGTTCATACGGGCGTATTTACGTGCATCGACAGTGGAACAGGATGCTGAGCGGGCACGAGAGCTGCTGATTGGTTTTGCTGCAGAGCATGGCCATCAGATAGCCAGTTTCTATGTGGAGAATGAGTCTGGTGCAACTTTGGACAGGCCTGAGC
>OERV01000108.1_pt1 | contig 35370 bp, 30 predicted proteins | sample 1540121 | NCBI WGS metagenome assembly OERV01 (sample SAMEA3891239, study PRJEB23780) | metagenome | biome: terrestrial biome; feature: animal house; material: water of meat washing | place: Italy | collected 2015-05-12 | reverse complement strand
GGCCTGAACGACCACCGGTTTGATGGGCTTGGTGATGTAATCAGCGGCGCCGAGGGAGAGGCCGAACTCCTCGCTCCGGGGATCGGCCAGGGCGGTCAGCAACACCACGGGAATGGTGCTGGTCTGCGGGTTGGCGTGCAACTGCTTGAGGACGTCATAGCCATCCATGCCCGGCATCATTACATCCAGCAAGATGAGATCGGGCACGGTTTTACCGTTGGCAATGCGCAAGCACTTCTCTCCGCTCTGAGCGGCCAGCACCCGATAGGTGGGAGAGAGCAGGTCGGTCAACACCATCAGATTCTCGGGAGAATCATCGACAATCAGGATGGTGGCGGAGTGAGATGTGAACATGAGCGCTCCGTGACAGTGTCGCAATGAGTTCGAGTGTAGAGTCAATTGTTACCAATGGGTAGGGACTTGGCGCGATCTACCCCTTGATGGAGAGGCTTCCGGCCGGATGGTCTGGCAGGGAGCCTCTTCTCAATCAACGTCCTGATGGCGACGGCTTCAGCTGGCTTATTCCTGGCTGCCATTCCCCCAGCAGGCGATGGCGTCACCTACCGAGAACTTGCCCTCCAGCAGGGCGCGGCCAAGGATGATCCCCTTGACGCCGGAGCCCTTGAGCGCCTCGATATCCGCGATGCCGCCAATGCCGCCGGAGGCCTGAAAGGCGACGCTCGGGTAGCGGGCGCAGAGATCCCGATAGAGCTCGACGTTGGTGCCAGCCAGGGTGCCGTCACGGCTGATGTCGGTGCAGAGCACATGCTTGAGCCCGGCGGGGAGGAAGCGCTCGATCAGCGCCTCGATGGTCACGCCGCTGTTCTCCTGCCAGCCTGCCACCGCGATATGGCGATTGCCCTGCTCATCGATATTGACGTCCAGCGCCAGCACGATCTGCTCGGGGCCATATTTCTCCATCCAGCTCGCCACCAGATCCGGGGATTTGACGGCGGTGGAGCCAATCACCACCCGGCTGGCACCGGCGGCCAGCAGATCCGCCACATCCTGTTCGGTGCGCACGCCGCCGCCAACCTGCACCGGCGCTTCGGTGGCCGACAGCAGTTGGGTCAGCAGGGGCAGCTGGCGCGCCTTGGCATCCTTGGCACCGTCCAGATCCACCAGATGGAGCTGCACCGCCCCCTGGGAGACATATTCATCGAAGCGGGCCTGCGGGCTGCTGCTGTATTCGGTCTTCTGCTCGTAGTCCCCCTGATAGAGGCGAACTACCTGACCGTTGATAAGGTCAATTGCGGGAATGATCATGCTAGTCACAGCTCCAGAAAATTTTGCAGCAAACGGGCACCGGCTGCGCCTGAGCGCTCCGGGTGGAATTGGGCGCCGAAGAAGTTGCTGTGCTCTGCAACCCCACCGACGATGGCGGTAAACGGCTGGCCGTAGTCGCAGGTCGCCAGCGTCGCTTCGGTCACCTCCAGCGCATAGGAGTGCACGAAGTAGAAGTAGCTGCCGCTCGGGATCCCCTTGAGCAGAGGATGGGTCTCGTCATGCTCAATCTGGTTCCAGCCCATATGGGGCAGGCGCATGCTTGACTGGTGTAAGGTGCCGACCTCCATCAGCCGGATCTTGCCCGGCACTATGCCAAGGCAGTCGATAAGCCGCTCTGACGAGTCATCCGTACCCATGCTCTCTTCGGAGGCCTCCGCCAGCATCTGCATGCCGAGGCAAAAGCCCAGCAGCGGCTGCTTGGCGGCGCGAATAAGGGGCACCAGCCCGCGCTCGTTGAGGTTTTTCATGGCGGCCACCGCGGTGCCGACGCCGGGCAGGATCAGCTTGTCCGCCTGCTCGATATCGGCCGCCACGCTTGAGACCAGCGGCTGCACGCCGAGGCGCTCGAACGCCATTCTGACCGAGGCCAGATTGGCGCAGCCGGTATCGATAATGACCAGCTTCTGCTTGCTCACATCCATCACAGCACTCCCTTGCTGGAGGGAAGCTCGCTCCCTTCCACCCGAATGGCCTGACGCAGGGCGCGGCCAAAGCCTTTGAACAGCGCCTCCACCTGATGGTGGGTGTTGCCGCTGCCCACCTTCATCTGCAGGGTGATGGCCATGGCATCCGACAGCGAGCGGAAGAAGTGGGGCACCATCTCGGTGGCCATCTCGCCCACGTTGTCGCGGCCAAAGCCGCTCGGGCAGTCGAACACGAAGTAGGGGCGACCGCTGAGATCCAGCGCGGTGCTCACCTCCTGCTCGGTCAGCGGGCGCGCATCGATCACCGCCTGCACCTCGTCCATCGCCAGCACGAAGCCGAAACGGCCGATACCGCGCTTGTTGCCAAGGGCCTGACGCAGCGCCTGACCCAGCGCCAGTCCGACGTCTTCCACCGTGTGGTGATCGTCGATATGCAGATCGCCGCTGACGTTCAGCTTGAGCTGGAAACCGGCGTGGGTGGCAATTTGATCCAGCATGTGATCAAAGAAGCCGATGCCGGTGGCGATCTGGTTGCCGCCGCTCTTGTTTGTGGCAGAAGGGTCCAAATCCACCGCTACCTGAATGCGGGTCTCCTTGGTGTTGCGCTCCACCGAGGCTACGCGCCCCTTGGACAACAGCTGATCACGGATGGCGAGCCAGTCGTGATCCTGCGGGTGGTAGCGAATACCGCCAATGCCCATGTTCTCGGCAAGCTGCAGATCGGTCTGGCGATCGCCAATCACGAAGGAGTTGGCAAAGTCGATGCGACCGGAGGCGAGGTACTCCTTCACCAACCCGAGGTGGGGCTTGCGGCAGCTGCAGCCGTCGGTGGGGAAGTGCGGGCAGATCAGCACCTGCTCCCACTTCACCCCTTGCGATTCAAACAGGTGCATCATCAGGTCGTGGGGTGGCTGGAAGTTCTCCAGCGGCAGGCTGGCGGTGCCCAGCCCATCCTGGTTGGTCACCATCACCAGCACGTAGCCGGCGGCCTGCAACTCGCGCAGCACCGGAATGACCATGGGCTCGAAGCGCAGCTTGGCGAGGCTATCCACCTGCTTGTCGGTCACCGGCTCTTCAATCAGGGTGCCGTCGCGGTCGATAAACAAAAACGGGGTCTTCATCGCTACATCCTTGTCTTACAAAGTGGGAGAGGGCAGATCACGCAGTACCGCCAGCACGGCATCCATCTCGCCCTGATAGCCGATGGTGACGCGAATGCTGTTGTCCAGACCCGGCTTGCTGGAGAAATCCCGCAGTATGATGCCGGCGGCCTTCATGGCGGCAAAGACGGCGGCGCCATCCACAAAGCGCACCAGCACGAAGTTGCCCTTGTCCTCGAATACTTCCTTCACGCAGGCAAGCTTTGCCAGCTCTGCCTTGAAGGCGGCTTTTTGCTTGTTGAGCTCTATCACTCGCTCCTGCATCAGCTCCAGCCCCATGGGGGAGAGGGCCTGCGCCGCGATCTGGGCGATGGGCTCGGGGATGGGATAGGGGGCGATCACCTTGGCCAGCATGGCGATCACCTCGGGGCTTGCCAGCGTAAAGCCGCAGCGGATCCCCGCCAGGGCAAAAGCCTTGGAGAGGGTGCGGGTCACCACCAGATTGGGGAAGCGGGCCAGCAGGTCCACCACGGACGCCTCGGGGCAGAACTCGATATAGGCCTCGTCCACCACCACGATGGCGCGATCCCGCGCTTTTTCCAGCAGGGCGATAAGGCCGTCGCGCCCCACCAGATCCCCGGTGGGGTTGTTGGGGGAGCAGAGAAACACCAGTTTCACATCAGACAGACGGTCCGCGATGGCGGGCCAGTCCGGCTGGCGGCTGGCGGTAAGCGGCTGCTCGACGATGCCGACGCCACAGGTCTCGGCGCTGATGGCGTACATGCCGTAGGTGGGCGGGCAGATGAGGATCTGATCTTCACCCGCTTCGCAGAAGGTGCGGATCAAGAGCTCGATGGCCTCGTCGGCGCCGCGGCTCACCAGCACCTGATCGGGATTGACCCCGGCGTAGGCGGCATAGCCGTTCACCACCTCGGCCGGTTGGCACTCGGGGTAGCGGTTGAGGCGGCTCCCCTCGATGGTGAAGGGATAGGCCTGCGGCGCCTCGTTGGCGTTGAGCCAGACGTGGCCCTTGCCGCCGATGCGGCGGGCGGATTGATAAGGGGTGAGGGCCCGCACCACGCGGCGCGCCAGATTGGCAATGCTCATGACAAATCCTTCTGCTGTGCTGTTGGTTGGGGCGCGGCGGCCAGGGCGTTCAACCTGAGGGTGACGGCATTTTTGTGGCCATCGAGCCCCTCGGCCTGGGCGATGCGCTCGACGATAGGGCCAAGGCCGCGAATACCTTCGGCGCTCAGCTCCTGCACCGTGTAGCGGCGCTGATAATCGGCAAGGCCAAGGCTGGAGCAGGTGCGGGCATAGCCGTAGGTGGGCAGGGTGTGGTTGGTGCCGCTGGCGTAATCGCCGACCGATTCCGGTGTCCATGCTCCCAGAAAGATGGAACCGGCGTTCTCGAGTTTATCCAGCAGATCGCGGGGGGCGCGGGTCTGCACGATCAGGTGCTCCGGCGCATAGGCGTTGGAGATGGCACACGCCTCGGCCAGATCGTCACAGAGGATCACCAGACTGCTGCCGAGCGCCTGGGCGGCGATATCGCGGCGGCTCAACTTGGCCAGCTGGCTCTTGATTTCCCCTGCGATGGCATCGGCCAGCAGCGGCGAGGTGGTCACCAGCACCACCTGGCTGTCGGGGCCGTGCTCGGCCTGGGAGAGCAGATCCGCCGCCACGAAGGCGGGGTTGGCGCTCTCGTCGGCAATCACCAGCACCTCGGAGGGGCCAGCGGGCATGTCGATGGCGGCGCCGCGCCAGTCGCGGGAAACCTGCCCCTTGGCTTCGGTCACATAGGCGTTGCCCGGGCCGAAGATCTTGTCCACCTTGGGAATGCTCTCGGTGCCGTAAGCCATGGCGGCGATGGCCTGGGCGCCGCCGATGGCGAACACCTTCTCGACGCCGCAGGCGCGGGCGGCAAACAGGATCTCGTCGCTGGCGGGGGACGGGGTGCAGAGCACCACTTCACGGCAACCGGCGATAGCCGCCGGAATAGCCAGCATCATCACGGTGGAGGGGAGCGGCGCGCTGCCCCCCGGCACATAGAGGCCGACCCGACTGATGGGCTGGGTGCGCAGCTCGCACACCACCCCGGGCTGGGTCTCGACTCGCACCACCGGCTGCACTTGCGCGGCGTGGAAGGTGCGAATATTGGCAATGGCCGCTTCGATGGCATTTTTGATGTCGTCATCCAGCCGCGCGCAGGCGGCTTCAATCTCATCTTCGCTGACGCGCAACTGCTCACGGGGGGCGCGCTCGAAGCGCAGGCTCAGCTCGCGCAGGGCCTCATCGCCACGGCTACGCACCGCGGCGATGATATCCCGCACCACGGCGCCAATATCGGCCTCGTCACTCAAGGCCGGTCGGGTCAGCACGTCGGCCTGCTGGGCAGGGGAGAGGGTCTTCCAGATCAGGGTCTGCATGATGTCCCTTCCTTATTCCATCATTTTTTCGATGGGCAGCACCAGAATGGAGCTGGCACCGAGGGCCTTGAGCTGCTCCATGGTCTCCCAGAACAGGGTCTCGCTGGAGACGACGTGCAGCGCCACCTGATTGGTGTCACCGGCCAGTTGCATGATGGTGGGGCGCTCGGCACCCGGCAGCAGATCGGTGATGGCATCGAGCTTGTCTTTGGGGGCGTGCAGCATGATGTACTTGCTCTCGCGGGCCTGCTGCATCCCCTGAATGCGGGGCAGCAGTTTGTCGATGAGCTTCTGCTTGGCATCGGACAAGGGGTTGGGGGCCTGTACCAGCACCGCCTTGGAGCGGTAGATCACCTCCACCTCTTTCAGACCATTGGCCTCCAGGGTCGCGCCGGTGGAGACCAGATCGCAGATGGCATCGGCCAGGCCCGCGCGGGGCGCCACTTCCACCGAGCCGCCCAGCATCACGCTCTTGAAGCCGAGACCCTTTTCGTCAAAGAAGCGCTTGAGCAGCCCGGGGTAGGAGGTGGCGATGCGCTTGCCGGCAAGGCTCGCTGGCCCTGTGTAGTTCACATCTTCCGGCACCGCCAGCGAGAGGCGGCAGCCACCAAAGTCCAGCTGCTTGAGGGTTTTGACCTCGAAGGGCAGTCCCTGTGAGGCGCGAATAAGCTGCACCTCTTCCAGCACGTTCTCGCCGATGATGCCAAGGTCGACCACCCCTTCCATCACCAGACCCGGGATGTCGTCATCACGCACCCGCAGGATATCGATGGGCATGTTCTCGACATGGGCGATAAGGCGCTGCTCGCGCAGGTTGATCTTGAGGCCACAGCTCTTGAACAGGGCTTGGGAGTCCTGGCTCAGACGACCGGACTTTTGCATGGCGATACGCAGACGTTGTGTTTCCATTGCTCGATTTCCTTCTAGTCAAAAACGAAAAAACCCTCGGAAGTGGGTGCTTCCGAGGGTTTATGAATCTTGCGGTCCTTTTGGAAGTCACCAGTTAAGTGTCTTCCAGCAGTCAACCTCCTGAAAGACTAGTCGGGATGATGATGGTGGTGATGAGTCTTCAGGGTGGTGAACTTCATGTAATCAATCCTTTACAAAATAAGATGTCGTAATTGACGCCTGATTTAAACTACCTGCCTTGACAGAAAATGCAACCCGAAATTGTGATTTGATCGATTAAAGTGGCGAAAACGGTTTTCTGGTCGATAACTAGACAATAACCCCTGCAGGAGTCGCCATCATGCCCAGCCAGGACCTGTTGTTCCCCATTTTGCCCCGGGCGCCCGCCGCGCCCGGCAGCGAAGAGATCAAGCGGGAAGTGAATCAGATCAGCAAAAAGCACCAGCTGCGCAAGACCAGCACTGACAACAGTGACTCCCAGCAGCGCCAGCAGGCGTATAGCACGCCCGCCAAGCGTGATCAGCCCAAGGCGGAGGAGGGTGATCACAAGCCGGACCCCGAGCATCAGATCGATCTGTTCGTCTAGGCAGATTATCTGTCCCGCTTTTGCCGCGCTTTTGGCATAATGGCCGCTTTTGCTGCGGGACGCCCTTTTGACCATCCAGACCCTGTTCAAGCCAGATGGCCCTCTGGCCAGCCATATCGACGGTTTCAAAGCCCGCGCTCCCCAACTGGAGATGGCCGAAGCGGTCGCGCGCGCCATCAAGAGTGGTGGCCGTCTGCTGGTGGAGGCGGGGACCGGTACCGGCAAGACCTACGCCTATCTGGTGCCAGCGCTGGAGTCCGGCAAGCGGGTGGTGATCAGCACCGGCTCCAAGAACCTGCAGGAGCAGCTCTTCTATCGGGATCTCCCGACCATCACAGGGGCGCTCTCCTACACCCCGCCGGTGGCCCTGCTCAAGGGGCGCAGCAACTATCTCTGCATCGAGCGGATGAACCGGCTCTTGAGCGAATCCCATCTGCAAAAGCCTGAAATCCTGAACGATCTGGTGAAGGTCAAATCCTGGTCCACCGCCACCGATAACGGCGATGTGGGGGATATTCCGGGATTGCAGGAGAACGCCGAGATCCTCGCCCACGTCACCAGCACCAACGACAACTGCCTCGGTCGCGACTGCCCCTATTACGACGACTGCCATCTGGTGGTGGCCCGACGCCGCGCCATGGATGCCCAGGTGGTGGTGATCAATCATCACCTCTTCTTCGCCGATATGGCGGTGAAAGACACCGGATTTGGCGAGTTGGTGCCCGAAGCGCAAGTCTATGTCTTTGACGAGGCGCACCAGCTGCCGGAGATCGCCACCAACTACTTCGGCAAGTCGGTAGGCAGCCGAACGATTCAGGATCTGGCGCAGGATATCCAGCTGGCCTATCGGGCCGAGGCCCACGACATGGCCCAGCTCGGCAAGGCGGCGGACCGGCTCGCTATCGCCAGTCAGGATCTGCGTCTGGCCTTCGGGGTGGATGGCGGTCGCGGCAATACCCGCGACATGCTGCGCCAGCCGCTTTGGGGGCAGGCCCTGGCTCGTCTCAACGACGCCATCGGGCTCTGCTACGAGGTGCTGAAACTCGCGCTCGGCCGTGGCGAGCAGCTGGATCACGCCTTCGAGCGCATCAGTGAACTGCGCACCCGCCTGGGTGAAGTGCTGGCGGTCAACCAGACCGGTTTCTCCTACTGGTACGACTGCTCACGGCTTCATTTCACCCTCAATCTGACGCCGCTCTCGGTGGCCGAGCGATTCAGTGCCGAGGTGCAAAGACCGGAAGTGGCCTGGGTCTTCACCTCCGCCACCCTGACGGTGGATATGCGGTTTGATCACTTCAAGGCCGAGCTGGGGCTGGCGGGCAGCGCCGAGCTGATCCTCGACAGTCCGTTCGACTATGGCGAGCAGGCGCGGCTCTGTGTGCCCCGCTATCTGCCGGAGCCCAACGCCTTTGGCCGTGGCGAGCAGCTGGCCAATCTGATGATCCCGCTCATCAACAAGACGCCGGGGGGCTGTTTCTTCCTCTGCACCAGCCATCAGGTGATGCGTCAGGTGGCCGAGGTGCTGCGCCGGGAGATTGGCCGCACCGTCTTGTTGCAGGGGGAGGACAACAAGCAGCGGCTGCTCAAGGAGTTTGTCGAGAATGGCCGCGCCGTGCTGGTGGCGACCAGCAGCTTCTGGGAGGGGATCGACGTGCGAGGGGCGGCGTTGTCGTGTGTTATCATCGACAAGCTGCCGTTTGCCAGCCCCGATGATCCGCTGCTCAAGGCGCGGGTGGATGATTGCAAGCTCAAGGGGGGCGATCCCTTCGCCGAGCTGCAGTTGCCCAAGGCGGTGATTGCCCTCAAACAGGGGGTGGGGCGGCTTATTCGTGATCGCAGTGATCACGGCGTGCTGGTGATCTGTGATCCACGAATGGTCAACAAACCTTACGGCGCCACCTTTATCAAGAGTCTGCCCGCCATCCCCCGTACCCGGGAGTTGGGAACGCTGGGGAGTTTTTTCGATCGCACTGAACGCGGTGAATAAGTGTGCCGCCAGCTAACAGATTTGAACAACGGGTGAGCATATCTCGCTTGCCGGTTATGTAATTGACTGATTTTATAGAGATTGGAAAGCATGAACGAGTTGAAGATCCTGGCCGTTGATACCGCCACCGAAGCCTGCTCCGCCGCCTTGCTGGTGGGTGACAAGCTGTTCTCCCGCTGGGAGGAGGCGCCACGGGATCACACCCGAAAAATCCTGCCCATGGTTCAGGCTGTGTTAGAGGATGCCGGGATAAGTTTGAGTGACCTCGATGCCATCGCGTTCGGCCGCGGCCCGGGCTCCTTTACCGGCGTGCGGATCGGTATCAGTGTGGCGCAAGGTCTGGCGTTTGGTGCGGGTGTGCCGCTGATTGGCATCTCGACCCTGGCCGCCATGGCGCAAGGCGCCTATCGACTGGATGGCGCCGAGCAGGTGCTGACCGCCATCGATGCGCGGATGAACGAGGTCTATTTCGGCCGCTATGAGCTGATCGATGGCCGCATGCAGCTGGTGGGTGACGAGGTGGTGAGCGAGCCCGCGGCACTGGTTGACGTCCGTGGCAAGCTGGCGGGTCGGGTGACCTGCGTCGGCACCGGTTTTGAAACCTATGGCGAGACCCTGAGTGGTCTGGCCGATGAGCTGGCGGTGAGCCAGGTGCGTTTCCCGGCGGCAGAAGACATGTTGCCGCTGGCCCGCGCCGCCTGGCTGGCGGGGGAGGCTGTGCCGGTGGAGCAGGCGACGCCGGTCTATTTGCGTGACAAGGTGACCTGGAAAAAACTGCCGGGTCGCGAATAAGGGCAGGAGCACTGACGTCATGTCGCTCTTGCCGCTCATCAGCTGCAACACAAGCGGATGGCCCGACGGGCCACGCTGGCAACAGGAGAGTGACATGATGCGTAATACCAGAAGCGACATGATGAAACGCGGGATGGTGGTCGGGGCGCTGGCCCTGCTGCTCGGGGCCTGCAGCTCGGTCCCCAAGGAGCTGGCTTATGAACCCGAAAACCAGCTGGTGGCCTATCAACCCGCCCTTGGCGGGATGGAGGGCAAACCGGCCCGCTGGAGCGGCGTTATCTCGGCGGTGCACAACAAGGCGGATCAGAGCGTTATTGAAGTGGTCTATCTGCCGCTCAAGTCCAACGGTGTGCCGGAGCAGACCGAGCAGAGCCCGGGCCGTTTTCTGGCCATCATGAAGGGTTTTGTCGATCCGACCCTCTACGCCAAGGGGCGCAGCCTGACGGTGCTTGGCACCATAGGCCAACCGGTGGATAGCCAGATTGGCGAGCACAAGTACCGCTTCTCGGTGCTCAATGTGACGGGCAGCAAGCTGTGGCCGCCAGTCAAGGAGGTGGAGGTGCGCTATATGGACCCCTACTTCTACGACCCCTTCTATGATCCCTTCTGGCCGAGACGGCCGCTGCGTCGCTAAGGCTTGCCATGATCAAGAGCATCAAAAGCACTCTGCACGAACGTCTGCTCACCTTGGCAGATGGTCGGCAGGTGGCCCTGCTGGAGAACCAATCCGCTGAGCATGATCAGCAGGGCAAACCCCTGCTGATCGCCCTGCATGGCTGGCTCGACAACAGTGCCAGCTTCTTGCCGCTGGCGCCGCATCTGGGGGATTTTCACCTCATCTGTGTCGATCTGCCGGGGCACGGTCACTCCGATCACAAAACCACCCCTTATGTCTTTGTCGACTGGCTGGACGATCTCTACCAGATCGTGCAGGCGGCAGGGTGGTCGCGCTTCACTCTGCTCGGTCACTCCCTCGGGGCGTTGATCGCCTCCGCCTATGCCGGGGTGTTCCCCGAACAGGTGGAGCGGTTGATCATGCTGGAGGGGCTGGGGCCGCTGAGCCAGCCCGATGAGGAGGTACCTGCCCAGCTGCGACGTGCGATTTTAAACCGCAGTCGCACCCGGGAGCGCAGTGCCAACGGCTTTGCCTCCATCGATGAGGCTGTCGCCGCCCGTTGCAAAGTGGCGGATATCACGCCGCAGGCGGCGCGTCTTATCTGTGAACGGCAGCTTGAAGAGCGGGCAGGGCGCTGGCACTGGCGCAGCGACCCCCGTTTGCGGGATCTGTCGCCCCTGAGAATGAGCGAAGGACAAGCTCGGGCATTGATGGCGGCTATCCGTTGTCCTGTGCTGTTGATTCAGGGGGAGCAGGGCTTTGCTGCGCTTGAAGCCCAATGGCAGGCCCGTCAGGATGCCTTCCAGCAGATCGAGCGGGTCATATTGGGTGGAAACCACCATTTTCATATGGAAAATTCGGTTGATACGGCCGTTTGTATCGTAAAGTTTTGTCAAGTTCGGTAGAATCGCCAGCTTTCAATAATTCCAGGTTTGTTTTCTCCCTCACATTTTTCTGTTGTTAATTTGCTGTTAATTGATGTTGCGCTGTGTAAATATGTGCGGCATTAGAGCATCAGCTTAAAACAACCGATTAAAATGGATGTGAACCGGGACGGAGGCAACACAGTGAGCGCACAGGTGCTAGTTATGCAGGAGAAGTTTGTGGAAAAAGTCTGGCTGAAACGTTATCCGGAAGGGGTCCCCGCCGAGATCAATCCAGACCAATACAGCTCCCTGGTCGAGATGTTCGAATCCTCGGTGACCCAGTTTGCCGATCAGCCCGCCTTCGTCAACATGGGCCAAACCATCACCTACCGCCGGCTGGAAGAGCAGTCCCGCGCCTTTGCTGCCTACCTGCAAAACGAGCTGAAGCTGGAGAAAGGGGATCGGGTTGCGGTGATGATGCCTAACCTGCTGCAATACCCCATCGCCGTGTTCGGCATCCTGCGCGCCGGCATGATCGTGGTCAACGTCAACCCGCTCTATACCCCGCGCGAGCTGGAGCATCAGCTCAAAGATTCCGGTGCCAAAGCCATCGTCATCGTCTCCAACTTCGCCCATACCCTGGAAAAGGTGGTCTACGACACCCCGATCAAGCACGTTATCCTGACCCGGATGGGGGACAACCTGGGGCTGGCCAAGGGCACCCTGGTCAACTTCGTGGTCAAGTACGTCAAGAAGCTGGTGCCGAAATACAATCTGCCCCACGCCACCACCATGCGTCAGGCCCTCTCCAAGGGGCGTTTCCTGCAGTACATCAAGCCGGAGATCACCAACGACGATCTCGCCTTCCTGCAGTACACCGGTGGCACCACCGGCCTCTCCAAAGGGGCCATGCTGACCCATCGCAACATGATTGCCAACGTCGAGCAGTGCCTCGGCGTCTACGGCCCCATGCTGGAACGCGGCAAGGAGTTCGTGGTCACCGCATTGCCGCTCTATCACGTCTTCGCCCTGACCGTGAACTGCCTGCTCTTTATGCGTATCGGCGGTTACAACCTGCTGATCAGCAACCCGCGCGACATCCCGGGTTTTGTCAAAGAGATCAAGAAGTACCCCTTCACCTGCATTACCGGGGTCAACACCCTGTTCAATGCGCTGGTCAACAACGAAGAGTTTCAGGGGATCGCCTTTGACAAGCTCAAGCTCACCATCGGCGGCGGCATGGCAGTGCAGCGCGCGGTTGCGGAGAAGTGGAAGACACTGACCGACACCCCGCTGCTGGAAGGCTATGGCCTGACCGAGTGTTCGCCACTGGTGAGCGTCTGCCCCTACGATCTGACCGATTACAACGGCTCCATCGGTCTGCCGGTCTGCTCTACCGAGATCCGGCTGGTGGATGACAACGGTCAGGTGATCCACGCCCTCGGCACCCCGGGCGAAATGCAGGTGCGCGGCCCGCAGGTGATGGTGGGCTACTGGCAGCGTCCCGAGGCGACCGCCGAAGTGATGCAGGATGGCTGGCTCTGTACCGGTGATATCGCCGTGTGCGACGAGCAGGGCTTCTTCAAGATCGTTGACCGCAAGAAGGACATGATCCTGGTCTCCGGTTTCAACGTCTATCCGAACGAGATCGAAGATGTCGTTGCCCTGCACCCGAAAGTGCTGGAAGTGGCCGCCGTCGGCGTGCCGCACAAGGTCTCCGGCGAGCTGGTGAAGATCTTTGTGGTCAAGAAAGATGCAAAATTGCAGGAGGACGAGATTATTGCCCACTGCCGCAAACATCTGACTGCCTATAAGGTGCCGAAACTGGTAGAATTTCGTGACGAACTTCCCAAGACCAATGTGGGCAAGATCCTGCGCCGCGTACTGCGCGACGAGGAGATTGCCAAGCAATAACCGGACTGCGGCTGCAGAAGCCTCTGCAAACCAGCACCGTCGTTATGCAAAACCGTGGGTCATCCCACGGTTTTTTCTTTTTGGCCCTGATCAACCGCGCAGGCACAGATGCACTATCAACTTATCACTCAGCAAGACGAACTTGAGCAGTATCTCGCTTCTCTGGCCGACGTTCCCCTGGCTATCGATACTGAATTCGTTCGCACCCGTACCTACTACCCCCAGCTTGGCCTGTTCCAGATCTATGACGGCGAGCATCTGGCGCTGCTGGATCCGCTGACGCTGGATCTCTCCGCCCTCTGGCAGCGACTGGGCAGGGAAGGGCAGATCGCCATCCTGCACGCCTCTGGCGAAGATCTGGAGCTTATCCAGCATCAGGCGGGCCACCTGCCCAACCAGATGCACGATACCCAGCTGGCTACCGCCTTTCTCGGTTACGGCGTCTCGGTCGGCTTTGGTGCGCTGGTGAATGAATTCCTCGGGGTCGAGCTGGAAAAAGATCAGGCGCGCACCGACTGGCTGGCCCGCCCGCTTACGCCACGTCAGCTCGAATACGCGGCGGCGGATGTGTTCTACCTGATGCCGCTCTACGAGAAGGTGATGGCCAAACTGCGGGAAAGCGGCAAGTTTGCCTGGTTCGAGCAGGAGTGCCAGAACCACTCCGCCCGCAAGACCCAGGGTAGCGATCCCCGTCAGGCATATCTTGAAATCGTCAACGCCTGGCAACTGGGTCGCCGCGAGCTCGCCATTCTGCGCGAGCTGGCCGCCTGGCGCCAGCAAGAGGCGGTGCGCCGCGATCTGGCCCTCAACTTCGTGGTCAAAGAGCTGCACCTGTTCAAGGTGGCAGAGCGTCGTCCTGCCTCCCTGCGGGATCTCAACGAGCTCGGCCTCTCGCCCATCGAGATCAAGATCCACGGCAAGCGGATGCTCGATATCGTCGCCAAGGCGCAGCAGAGCGATCCTGACAGCTGGCCCGAGCCCATTCGCCGGCTGGTGGACTTCCCCCAGTACAAGGCCGAGCTCAAGCGCATCAAGGCCATGGTGGAAGAGAAGGCCAAGGCGAGCAATATTCCGCCCGAGCTGATTGCCAGCAAGAAGATCATTCACCAGTACTTCACCTGGAGCTGGCGGATGAACGACGAAGAGCGGGCCCGCAGCGACAAGCCGATGCTGCTGCAAGGGTGGCGTCATGAGCTGGTCGGTCACCTGCTGGCACAATAAGCCACCAGACGGTTGCACCTATAAATCAATCCTCACCCTCGGGTGGGGATTTTTATTGGGCGAAAGAGACAAACAGGCATGCTGAACTGGAGAACGCAGAGGGGACATGGCTGGCCGGATGGCGGGAGTCGAGAATGAAAAAGAGAGCAGAGAAGAAAAGGCAGCGGCTAACCCCGCTGCCTTTTTTGATCACCAGATAGGCTGGGTCAGGTAGGGGTTGCTCACCTTCTCGCGGCCGAAGGTGGAGCTGGGGCCGTGGCCCGGGATAAAGACGATTTCGTCCCCCAGCGGCAGCAGGGTCTCGGTGATCGACTTGATCAGCGTACCGTGATCGCCACGGGGGAAGTCGGTGCGGCCGATGCTGCCGGCAAACAGCACATCGCCGACCCAGGCGAGCTGCTCGGCTTGGGAGAGCAGCACGATATGGCCCGGGGTGTGGCCGGGGCAGAAGTAGACATCCAGCTCGCACTGGCCAAGCTGCACCTTGTCACCCTGCTCAAGCCAGCGATCCGGCGTGAAGGCGGGGGTATGGGCGAAGCCGAACATCTGGCTCTGCTGGGGCAGCATGTCGAGCCAGAAGGCGTCCTCCTTGTGGGGACCGGTAATGGCGACGCCGGTTTTTTCCCGCAGCTCGGCGGCGGCACCGACGTGATCCAGATGACCGTGGGTCAGCAGGATGTGGGTCAGGGTCAGGCCGCGCTTGGCGATGGCAGCCAGCAGTTTGTCCGCTTCGCCGCCCGGATCGATCAGGGCCGCCTGATGGGTCTCGTCACACCAGATGAGGGAGCAGTTCTGGGCGAACTGGGTGACCGGGATCACCTCGAATTTCAACATAGAGTTCCTCTCTTGGGATGGGTCAGCCGCGCAGCGCGCTGGCATGCTGCTCGGCGAAATAGTCGAGACAGGCCTGCTTGTCACCGCGAAACACGATGCGCTCCTGCTTGTTGCCAAGCTGATAGAGATACATGGGGTCGTAGTAGCGGGTCAGCAGCAACGTAATCCAGGCCAGATGCAGCCCGGTATCGCCGCTCTTTTCCTGCTCGGTGAGGGCGGTCTGCATCAGGGCATCCAGCTCGCGGTGGGCCTGATCGCCGAGACGGCGCTTGAGACGGGCCAACGCATCGGTGAGGTAGGCGGCAAACAGCGGCCATCCCTCTTCTTGGCCATACATGGCTTGATAGCGCAGCCAGAGATCGTGCACGTAATCTTCGCGGATCTGCTCGGCCCGATCGATTTGCGGAACATCCACCACCACCAGCGGTGCCTGACTCATGGCCTCATGGAGGGAGAGGGGCAGGCAGCAGCGGCCAATCAGGCGGCTCTCGTCCTCGACCACGAAGGCATGCTCGCCCTGATGGCGGCGCTTGAGCAGTTCGATGGCCATGTTGTTTTCAAAGTTGATGTTGCTGGGCTGGCCGCCGGGCAGCTGACCAAACGACGAGCCCCTGTGATGGGCGTGTCCTTCCAGATCGAGCGCCTGGGCCACATGGTCCAGCATATGGGTCTTGCCGGAGCCGGTCATGCCGGTCAGCACAGTCCAGTGGCACTCGGCAGAGGCCTTGTCCTGGGTGTCGATCAGGAAGCGGCGCAGCTCCTTGTAGCCACCGGCGACGCGGGGGCGAGTCACCCCGGCATCAGCCAGCCACTGTTGTACGGTTTGCGAGCGCAGGCCGCCGCGAAAGCAGTAGAGCAGGGCATCGGGCTGCTGGCGCAACTGCGCCAGCCAGCCTTCGAGTCGTTCGGCACGTACTGCTCCCCCCACCAGCTTGTGTCCAAGCTCAATGGCGGCGGCCTGACCCTGCTTCTTGAAGCAGGTCCCCACCTGGGCGCGCTCATCGTCTGTCATCAAGGGCAGATTGGTCGAGCAGGGGAAGGCCCCCTCCTTGAACTCGATGGGGGCGCGCACATCAATCAACGGCACATCGCCTAAAAAAATCTGGGCGTAGTCCGTGGCCAGTGGCAATTCACTCATTGGACAATCTCGATAAAGCGGGAGCCCTCAAGGGGCTTGATCTGGCCGATGGGCGAGAGTTCTAGCCCAGCTTCGCGCGCGATGGCGAGCAGCTCGGCTTCGCTCTCTTTACCCACGGCGACCAGCAGGCCGCCGCTGGTTTGCGGGTCGCACATGATGTTGCGGGTGCGATCGTCCATGGCATCCAGCTTGTGGCCGTAGGAGTCGTGGTTGCGCAGGGTACCGCCCGGCACGCAGCCCTCGGCGAGGTAGTAATCCACCTCATCCAGCAGCGGCAGCGCCTTGAAGTCGAGGCGGGCGCTGACGCCAGAGCCTTCACACATCTCCAGCAGATGGCCAGCCAGACCAAAGCCGGTGACGTCGGTCATGGCGTGCACACCCGGCAGCTCGGCAAAACGCTGACCGATCTTGTTGAGGGTGCACATGGCGTTGGGGGCCAGCTGCTCGTGTTCGGGCTTGAGCTTGCCCTTCTTCTGGGCGGTGGTGAGGATACCGATACCAAGGGGCTTGGTCAGATAGAGGGTGTCACCCACCTTGGCGGTGTCGTTCTGCTTGATGGCATCGAGCGGTACTATGCCGGTCACCGCGAGGCCGAAGATGGGCTCGGGGGCATCGATGCTGTGGCCACCGGCCAGTGAAATACCCGCTTCGTGGCACACCTGACGGCCGCCGTCGATCACCTGCTGGGCCACTTCGGCGGGCAGGGTATTGATGGGCCAGCCGAGGATGGCGATGGCAACGATGGGCTTGCCGCCCATGGCGTAGATATCGCTGATGGCGTTGGTGGCGGCGATGCGGCCAAAGGTGAAGGGGTCATCGACGATGGGCATGAAGAAGTCGGTGGTGGAGACAATGCCCTGACCGTTGCCGATATCGACCACGGCCGCGTCATCCTTGCTGCTGTTGCCAACGATCAGGGTCGGGTCGTTGAAGCCCGGGATCTGGCTCTTGAGGATGGTGTCGAGTACCTTGGGAGAGATTTTGCAGCCGCAGCCAGCGCCGTGGCTGTATTGGGTCAGACGAATGGAAGACATACTTACCCCTTTTATTTGCAAACAGAGCAGAGGCTCTGTGGAGCCGTCTTGGTCAATGGGCGGCCTTGTAGAGAGAATGACAAGAAGCCGCAAATATGGGTGGCCTCGGTGCCAACAGGGGCAGCGATGACTGGCAGTTATGAAGGACCGCCAGGCCGGACGGGGAAGAAAAGGGCGACAAGGTGCGCCAGCGCAGCCCCGCCAAGGGCCACAGGACGGGGCATTATGCCACATTTGCCCCTTGGGGTTCGAACAGGAATTCACATAAACAGCAGGGAATTGCCCGCACTTGCCTGTCATCGGTCTGGATCCGGCGCTGGCTGATTGATTGCAGTACAGATGCAGCAAAGAGAACGTCAAAGTGCAACAGCGCGTGCAACCACAACCCCGCGGAGGAGAGCTTAGTGACCACCACATTTTTGGTTAACCACCCCATTACCACGGCGCAGTTTGCGGCGTTGTTGGCGCAGACCTCGCTGGGGGCGAGACGGCCGCTGGACCATCCGGCCACCCTGCAGGGCATGCTGGATAACGCCAATCTGCTGATCACCGCCTGGCAGGGCGAGACCCTGGTCGGGGTGGCCCGCTCGGTGACCGATTTTCATTTTTGCTGCTACCTCTCGGATCTGGCGGTGGCCGAGTCGGTGCAGGGGCAGGGGATTGGCAAAGCCCTTATTCGCGAGACGTTTTTGCAATTGCAGCCCGGCTGCAAGCTGATCCTGCTGGCCGCACCGCAGGCGGTGGCGTACTACCCCAAGCTCGGATTTAGCCAGCACCCGAGTGCCTGGGTGATGAGCAGTCTGGATGAACTGGTGCTGGATGAGTTGGCATAAAACCGTCAACTCATCCAGACAGGGCGAGATTAATTTATCCGGCCCGCTCCAGCGCCGGTTGCCGTGACTTGCCCCAGCGGCGCAGGCGCCGTTGCAGTGGCCGCTCCAGCAGGTTGTAGCTCAACGCCGAGAGGCCGATCAGCACCGCCAGCATCAGCAAGGTTGCCACTACCCCCAGCAGCGGGTTGGTCTGGCCATACCACCACTCGGTGAGCCCCGGCGCCAGATAGTGGATGAGCTCGCAGCCGGTGAGCAGCACCAGCGCATGGAGCAGGTAGATGGAGTAGGAGAGATCCCCCAGCCAGTTGGTGAAGCGGTTATCCAAAAGGTGCAGCAGCGGGCTCTGGCGCTCCCCCTGGGCGGCGGCAATCCAGATCAGCAGCACGTAGGAGCTGATCAGCAGCAGGGTCAGCTGCGGCGTCATGGTGAACTGCATCAGCGCGAAGGGCAGCACAAAGGCGACCAGCAGCGGCAGATCATGCTTCATCATGGGCAAGCCTTTTGCGGCCTTGACCCTCGGCAGCAGCCAGAGGCCGAGCACAAATTCACTCACCCCGCGCCCCACTGCAAGCGCGCCGCTGGTGACATCCAGGGTGCCGCGACTGTGCACGATAAAGGCCAGCACCGTCAGCGCCAGCAGGGGGGCGAGATGGCTCCAGCGACTGCGGGTCACCGCCAGCGGGATCAGCAGCGGGAACAGCAGGTAGCTTATCCACTCCACGCTCAGGGACCAGGCGGCGAAGTTCCAGGTCAGCCCGTGATCGGTTACCACCTGCAGCAGCAGTAAGGCGCTGGGCAGCGCTTCGGCTGGCGTGAAGGGCGAACCGAAAGGCGGCATCCCTTCCCACTCCCACATTTTGAACAAGGGGCCGGCATAGAAGCCCACCCCGTGCTGCGCCTTGTAAAGCTCCCAGCCGACCAGCAGCAGCAGGGTCACCAGATAGAGGGGGTAGACGCGGGTCAGCCGCAGCCAGAGAAAACGGCCATAGCTCACGGTGCGGGGCGTGCGGGTGAAGGCCTCCCCATAGACATGGGCCAGCACCACGCCGCTCAAAATAAAGAACAGATCGACCCAGAGGTAGCCGTTCTCGATGAGTTGGGTGTGGCCTGCGATCGACTCCATCCACTGGGGAAAGAGCAATAATCGGGCATGGAACAGCACCACCATCAGGGCAGCGATGCCCCGCAGCGGCGTTAACAGCGGCAATGATTGATTCATAACGGGATCCCTTGTGATGTTCAGCTTGGCCTGACATCGATTTTTGTTGTTGTACCGTCCATCAATCCTGATGGGACGGTTGCCCCGGCTTGGCTGCCGCAGGCGGGATCACACTACGGAAAAGAGAGTCATACGGATGTGATTTAAATCATAAATGTGCAGTTATTGTGCAAAAAAATTTAAACAGATAAAGACGTGGGACGCAGGCAGGGAAAGAGGAGGAGAGAGAACACCCATAAAGCAGAGAGGGTTGTCATCGGGATGATGTCAGGCTCAGGCCTATACGGCGCGAGCAAAACAATCAGGCCCGCAAGGGGCCTGATTGATCACAAGGGGAGGGTGGTTGCCGATCAGCGGGCGCGTACCACCAGACCCTTGAGGTAGAAGCCTTCCGGATAGGCGGTACCGATGGGGTGATCGGAGGCCTGGGAGAGCAGCTCCAGGATCTGGGCATCGCGACCGGCATCGAGCGCCGCATCGGCAACGATCTTCTGGAACAGGCTCTGCTCCATCAGGCCGGAGCAGGAGTAGGTCAAGAGCACGCCACCCGGCGCCAGCAGCTGGAACGCCAGCATGTTGATGTCCTTGTAGCCGCGGCAGGCACCCAGCAGCTGGGCCTTGCTCTCGGCAAACTTGGGCGGATCCAGCACGATGACGTCGAACTTCTCGCCCTTCTCGCGGTATTCACGCAGCAGCTTGAACACGTCGTGACGGACAAACTGGGTGTTGCTGGTATCCAGCCCGTTCAGCTCGGCATTCTGGCGGGCGATATCCAGCGCATTCTGGGAGAGATCGACGTTGACCACTTCCTTGGCGCCGCCCTTGAGGGCATAAACGCCAAAACCGCCGGTGTAGCAGAAGCAGTTGAGCACCCGCTTGCCTTCGGTGTACTTGGCGGCAGCCTGACGGTTGTCCCGCTGATCCAGATAGAAACCGGTTTTGTGGCCGTTGCGAATATCCACCAGGATCTTGACGCCGCCATTCTCCTCGATGACCACCGGCTCGTTCGGGGTCTCGCCATAGATGACGCCGGTGCGCTCTTTCAGCCCTTCCTTCTTGCGCACTGCCACATCGGAGCGCTCATAGATGCTGCACTCTGGGTAGAGGGTACGCAGTGCTTGCGTTATCAGCTCACGCTGGAACTCGGCACCGGCAGAGAGGATCTGGCACACCAGAAAATCGGCATAACGGTCGATGGTCAGACCCGGCAGGCCGTCGGATTCGGCGGCGCAGAGGCGATAGCCGGTGAGGCCCTGACGCTTGATCAGCGGATCGCGAGACTCCTGCGCATATTTGAGGCGACGGATAAAGAAGTCGAGATCGACGGTCTCATCCTTGTCGAAGGTCCAGACCCGGGCACGGATCTGGGAGCTGCCTGACCAGGCGCCACGGGCGAGCCACTTGCCATCGTTGGCATAGATCTCGACGGTATCGCCGTCAATGGGGTTGCCCTGAACCCGCTCAATCCCCTTGGAGAAGATCCAGGGGTGGCGACGCAGCAGGGATTTTTCGCGGCCTTTGACGAGATAGATGGAAGCGCTCATGGATGTTTGCCGATGGTAGAAAGAAAAGGGGCCACATTCTATGTGGCCCGCAGGTAAAACTCAAACAACCCTGTGTAATGGATGGGGTTGCCCTGATCTGACACCTCATATGGTCAGAGCTTAATCCCCTTGAGTGCCTGGGTCAGCTCGCTGGCGGTGGCTTTCAGCCCCTGCGTACCGGCTACCGAGGCGCTGGCAGACTCTTCCACCTGTGCCGCTTCATGGCGTACCTGATCGAGATTGTGGGTGATCTCGGCGGCGACCGAGCTCTGCTCTTCGCTGGAGGTGGCGATCTGGGTGCTCATCTCCAGCACCGCATCGCTGTGGTTGCTCAGTTTTTCGATATCCAGCCCCACCTCGCTGATGAGCTGCTGGCTACTGGCGGCACGCCCTACAGTCTTTTCCATGATCTCGTTCAGCGCGCCGGTACCGGTCTGCAGCTCTTCGATCATCTGCTGGATCTCCACCGTCGCCTGCTGGGTACGGCTGGCGAGGGTACGCACCTCATCCGCCACCACCGCAAAGCCGCGACCCTGCTCACCGGCACGGGCCGCTTCGATGGCGGCGTTGAGGGCCAGCAGGTTGGTCTGCTGGGAGATGGCGTTGATGACGTTGACCACCTCGTTGATCCGGTTGGCGTTGTGGGTGAGCCGCTCGACCGCGCCGGAGGCGTTGCCAATCTCGTCGGCCAGGGTACGGATCGCTTCGATGGTGCGGGCTACCCGGTTGGCGCCATTGGCCGCCTCTTCGCTCGACTGGCGGGTCTGCTGCAGGGTGTCGTTGGCATTGCGCGCCACTTCGCGGATCGCCGCCGACATCTGCTCCATGGCGGTGGCCAGTGAATCCATGTGCTGGCGCTGGGAACGCGCCATGGTCTCGCCTTCGCGGGCATGGTCACGAAACTCGTCGGCGGCCATGGTCAGCGCTTCGGCAGACTCCTCCACCAGTTTGACGATCTGGTGCTGGCGGTCGGTAAAGCGGTCGATGCTGCCCGCCAGGGTGGAGAACTCGTCGCGCACCGGGAAGAAGTTGAGACGGAAGGTGAGATCCCCGTCCGCCACGGTTTGCAGCGCCTTGTTGGTGGAGTAGAGCGCACCGGAGACAAAGGTCATCATGTAGTGGATCACCAGTGCCATCAGGGCGGCCAGCGCGCCGATCAGGAGCAGGGTCGAGCCCTGACCCTCCCACATGGAGAGGTTGCCGGTATCGAGATCACCGGTGACGTAGCCTGCCTGACCCGCTGGCGCGCTAAAGAGGTAGTGATCTCCTTGCTGCTGCAACCCGCTGCTGCCTTGCCGGGTCAGACGCAGATCAGCAGGCAACACCAGAGTGGGCTGCTGGCTGACCAGCTGCGCCGTGGTCTCGACCCGTTGCTGCAACTGCGCTACCCGCAGGGAGATCTCCTGCTGATGGCTGGCCGCCAGCATATACCAGCTGAGAAAGGCGATGATGAAGAGAGGTAACCAGAACGCGATATGGAATTTTTCACTGATGGTGAGGTGAATGAGATAGCGGTCAACCCACCGGAATTTAACTTCTTTCATAATGGAGCTGCATCCTGCAGAGATAGAGTGTCGGGCACATTATCGTCTCGGGAAATTTTTTCTTAAGCGGAAGGTGTGAGAAATGGGAGAGCAATCGTTTGTCATTCGGGTGTGGGGGCAGGTGCAGGGGGTGGGCTTTCGTTATTTCACCCGTGAGCGGGCGCTGCAACTGGGTTTGCGGGGCCATGCCTACAACCTGGAGGATGGCTCGGTGGAGATCCTCATCAGCGGCCCCGCGCAGGGGGTGCAGATGATGCTGGGTTGGCTGGAGCATGGCCCGCGCACCGCCCGGGTGACCCGGATGGAGTATGAAGAGGCGCTGCCGCCCACCGGTCAGGGCTTTCACACCAACTGAAGGGGCGGAGACGAGATGGACGCTGACAAGGAAGGTCTGTTGCTGACTCAGGCAACAAGCTGGGTCGCCCGTTATCAGGAGGCGGCGCGGGCGGTGCGCGAAGAGGCCAGCGAACCGGCCGTGCATGGCTACCGTATCGCGGCGCGCCGCTTGCTGGCGCTGCTCGCCCTGTGGCGACCACTCACCTATCATCCCGAGCTGGAGCGGCGTCTGCTGCGCTCGGTCGGGCGGCTCTCGGCGCTGCGGGATGCGCAGGTCTACGCCGAGCGTTTTGGCAAGCCGCCTGCCAGCACGGGCAATACTCACAAATCTGCCTGTCGCGTGCCCCTGTTGTCGAGGCGACTGGCCCGCTGGCTTGCAGCGGTGGCGCAGGTGCCGGATGCGCGGGCATTGGCGTTCCTCTATCAGCAGCATCTGGCCCTGCGCCTTGATGAGGCGCAGAGCGCTCTCGATGAACCTATTCCCTGCGTTGGGAAATCTGCCAGCTCCCGTCAGCAACAGTTGCGCCGCTGGCATCGGCTGCGCCTCGAGATCAAGCAGGCCCGTTATGGCGTGGAACTGTTGCTGGATCTGGGGAGTGGAGATCCCGGCTGGTTGAGCACCCTGACTCACTGGCAGGAGCGACTCGGCCAGTTGCAGGATTGGCGTCAATGGCGGCGGAGGTTGCGAGCAGAGCAGGGGAACACCCGCAAGCAGGCGAAACTGCGGCAGCAGTTGAAGGGGAAGATCACCGCCCGTTTGCGTCAACTGGACTGCCAGCAGGCGGAGCTGGTGGCGCTCAAACTGGCGATGCTGGCAGGCCACAACATGAATGACATGCCACAACATGAATGACATGCCAAGTCGGCTGGTCAGGTATTCAGAACAAAATGTATCGCCCGCGAATCCCGGTGGTGGATAGCCCCGAGACCGCAATCTGCGGATGTCATCCGCGACCAGCATCTACAAAAACTATCCAGGCCAAACAGGTGAGACAAAAAAGAGAGGCCGTTTGGCCTCTCTTCTCTATCTGGCTGTGGTCGCAGTCAGCGATACGCTTACTTGACGCGCATGCCAGGCTGGGCGCCTTCCTGCGGCTCCAGGATCCAGAGATCCTTGCCGCCCGGGCCTGCGGCCAGCACCATGCCTTCGGACATGCCGAAACGCATCTTGCGCGGGGCCAGGTTGGCCACCATCACGGTCAGCTTGCCTTCCAGATCTTCCGGGTTGTAGGCGGACTTGATACCGGCAAACACCTGACGGGTCTCGCCGCCGATATCCAGTTGCAGCTTGAGCAGCTTCTCGGCTTCCGGTACCGCTTCGGCCTTCTTGATCAGCGCGACGCGCAGGTCAATCTTGGCAAAATCGTCATAGGTGATGGTTTCGCTGATGGGGTCATCAGCCAGCGGGCCGGTCACTTTCGGTGCCTGCTCTTTGGCCAGGTCTTCCTTGGATGCCTCGATCATGGCTTCAATCTTCGCCGGCTCGATGCGGGAGAAGAGGGCCTTGAACGGCGCAACGGTGTGATCGACCAGCGGCATCTCGATGCCATCCCAGCTGAGGGTTTCGGCCAGGAAGGCTTCGGCACGTTCGGCCAGCAGCGGCATGACGGGCTTGAGGTAGGCCATCAGCACGCGGAACAGGTTGATGCCGACAGAGCAGACAGCCTGCAGCTCGGCGTCAGCCCCTTCCTGCTTGGCGATAACCCAGGGAGCCTTGTCGTCCACGTAGCGGTTGGCCTTGTCGGCCAGCGCCATGATTTCGCGGATGGCGCGGCTGAACTCGCGGCTCTCATAGGCTTCCGCAATAGCGGTACGGGCGTTGGCGAATTCGGCGTAGAGTTCGGGCTCGGCGCAGGTTGCCGCCAGCTTGCCGCCAAAACGCTTGGCAATAAAGCCGGCGTTGCGGGAGGCGAGGTTGACCAGCTTGTTGACCACGTCGGCGTTGACGCGCTGCACGAAATCTTCGAGGTTCAGGTCCAGATCGTCGATGCGGCTGTTGAGCTTGGCGGCGTAGTAGTAACGCAGGCACTCCGGATCCAGGTGGTTCAGGTAGGTGGATGCCTTGATAAAGGTGCCCTTGGACTTGGACATCTTGGCGCCGTTGACGGTCACATAGCCGTGCACGTTGACCTTGGTCGGCTTGCGGAAGTTGGCACCTTCCAGCATGGACGGCCAGAACAGGCAGTGGAAGTAGGCGATGTCCTTGCCGATGAAGTGGTAGAGCTCGGCGTCGGAGTCCGCTTTCCAGTAGCTGTCAAAGTCGATGTCGCCACGCTTGTTGCACAGGTTCTTGAAAGAGGCCATGTAACCGATGGGGGCATCCAGCCAGACGTAGAAGTACTTGCCCGGGGCGCCGGGAATTTCGAACCCGAAGTAGGGGGCATCACGGGTGATGTCCCACTGCTGCAAGCCGCTTTCGAACCACTCCTGCATCTTGTTGGCCATCTCTTCCTGAATGGCGCCGGAGCCGCGCACCCACTCAGAGAGCCATTTTTCAAACTGCGGCAGGTCGAAGAAGAAGTGCTCGGAGTCCTTCATTACCGGAGTCGCGCCGGAGACGGCAGATTTCGGATCGATCAGCTCGGTCGGGCTGTAGGTGGCGCCGCAGCTGTCGCAGTTGTCGCCATACTGCTCCGGAGACTTGCACTTGGGGCAGGTACCCTTGACGAAACGGTCCGGCAGGAACATGGATTTTTCCGGATCGAACAGCTGGGAGATGGTGCGGCTCTTGATAAAGCCACCATTTTTCAGGCGGCCGTAGATCAACTCCGCCAGCTCGCGGTTTTCGTCGCTGTGGGTGGAGTGATAGTTGTCAAAGCTGATGTTGAACCCGGCGAAATCGGCCTGGTGCTCCTTGGAGACAGCGGCAATCATCTCTTCCGGGGTGATCCCCATCTGTTGCGCCTTGAGCATGATCGGGGTGCCGTGGGCATCATCGGCACAGATGAAGTGCACCTGATGACCGCGCATTCGCTGATAACGAACCCAGATATCGGCCTGGATATGTTCCAGCATGTGGCCAAGATGGATGGAGCCATTGGCATAGGGGAGGGCGCAGGTTACCAGCATTTTACGAGGATCAGTTGCCATATTACGTTCTTGATGTGCTTGTTGGGATGATAGAGTGCCGTGCATGTTACCCGAATTGGGGGTAGCCTGCCTAGGGTTGTGGCTGTGCCAACCTTGGCAGCACCTGCTGTTACGATGGCAGGCAAGCCACTGATTTGTGTGCGGTAACCGTTCACCTCAAGATAATGACAAGATAATGAGGAGTTAATGGTGATTGATTCAGTAAAACAGATCCTCGCCGAATTTAAGCCAGCAGGCTGGCACAAGGATCTGGTGGATGCCGGATTCGTTCGCGAGATCATCAATCAGGGTCAGGGGCTTACTATCCGGCTGGTATTGCCGTTTGCCGGTCTCTCGCTGCTCGATCAGCTCAAAGAGAACTACGATGCCAGGCTGCGCAGCGCCACCGGCGCCGCCCGTATCGACTGGGCACTGGAGATTGACGTCGCCAGCATGCCGCGGGCGCAGGGCCTCAATGCCGTGCAGGGCATTCGCAACATCATCGTGGTTGCTTCCGGCAAGGGGGGGGTAGGCAAGTCCACCACCGCGGTCAATCTGGCGCTGGCCCTGCAAAAAGAGGGGGCGCGGGTCGCCATTCTCGATGCCGATATCTATGGCCCTTCCATTCCCACCATGATGGGCACCCTCAAGGAGCGCCCGGTCAGCCATGACGGCAAGCTGATGGAGCCGGTGATGGCCTGCGGCCTCAAGAGCAACAGCATCGGCTATCTGGTCTCCGAGCAGGATGCCACCATCTGGCGCGGCCCGATGGCGAGCAAGGCGCTGGCGCAGATCCTCCATGAGACCCGCTGGGGCGAGGTGGATTATCTGGTGGTAGACATGCCGCCGGGCACTGGCGATATCCAGCTCACCATGGCCCAGCAGGTGCCGACTTCGGCGGCAGTGATCGTCACCACCCCGCAAGATGTGGCGCTGGCCGATGCCCGCAAGGGGATCGCCATGTTCAACAAGGTCAATGTGCCGGTGCTCGGCATCATCGAGAACATGAGCTACCACGTCTGCAGCGCCTGCGGTCATCATGAGCCGCTGTTCGGTACCGGTGGCGGCCAGAAGATGGCAGAGCAGTATCAAGTGGCGCTGCTTGGCCAGCTGCCGCTGCACATCGACATCCGCCAACACATGGATGATGGCTGCCCGACGGTGTTCGGCGCACCGGAAGGGAGCCTGGCTCAGGCCTATTTGAAGCTGGCGCGCAGGGTAGGGGCTGAACTCTTTTTCAGCGCAAAACCGATTGCGACCCCCCTCTATGCCATGGCGCTGGATGAATAATCGGCGGTCGGTCACTTGAAAGGGAATTGAGGGTGGGCATGACCCACCCTTTTTTATATAATGGATCGGTTTAAACCATCCCCACTGCTCTTCTCTTTTAGGTATTTGTCATGTCTGATACTCAACATTCGTGTGTGATCATCGGTATTGCGGGCGCATCTGCGTCTGGCAAAAGTCTTATAGCCCAGACCATTTATGAAGAGCTGGTGGCCGAACTGGGCGCAGGTCAGATTGGTGTGATCACCGAAGATTGCTACTACCGTGATCAGACCCACCTGACCATGGAAGAGCGGGTCAAGACCAACTATGACCACCCCAACGCGCTGGATCACGACTTGCTGGTACAGCACCTGAGCCAGCTGGTCAAAGGTGACGCGGTTGCCATTCCCCAGTACTCCTACACCGAACACACCCGGATGAGCGAAGTGACCCCGTTTGCGCCGCGCCGGGTGATCATTCTGGAAGGGATCCTGCTGCTGACCGACAGCCGTCTGCGGGATCTGATGGATGCCTCCATCTTTATGGATACCCCGCTCGACATCTGCCTGCTGCGCCGTCTGGTGCGTGATGTGCAGGAGCGTGGCCGTACCATGGACTCCGTGCTCAAGCAGTACCAGAAGACGGTGCGTCCGATGTTCCTGCAGTTTATCGAGCCGTCCAAACAGTATGCCGATGTGATCGTGCCCCGTGGTGGCAAGAACCGCATCGCCATCGACATGCTCAAGGCGCGTATTCGCCACATGTTGATTGGTTAAGATGAAACAAGCCGGGTGATGCCCGGCTTTTTTAAAAGCACAATTTGTCAGGAGAGTCGCCCAATGCGTCTGTGTGATACCGATATTGAACGCCATCTGGATGAAGGCAAGATCGTCATTGAGCCACGGCCCGGGGTAGAGCGGATCAGTGGTGTCAGTGTCGATGTGCTGCTGGGTAACGAGTTTCGGGTGTTTCGCGATCATACCGCACCCTATATCGACCTGAGCGGCCCGAGCAGCGAGATGGCCGATGCCATCGATCGGGTGATGAGTGACGAGATCCACATCCCCGATGGCGAAGCCTTCTACCTGCACCCGGGTCAGCTGGCGCTGGCGGTGACCTACGAATCCGTCACCCTGCCTGCCGATATCGTCGGCTGGCTGGATGGCCGCTCTTCACTGGCGCGCCTGGGTTTGATGGTGCACGTGACCGCGCACCGCATCGATCCGGGTTGGTCCGGTCGCATCGTGCTGGAGTTCTACAACGGCGGCAAACTGCCGCTGGCGCTGCGTCCGAAGATGAAGATCGGCGCCTTGAACTTCGAGATGCTCTCCGGCGTCGCGGCCCGTCCCTACAACAAGCGGGAAAATGCCAAGTACAAGAGCCAGCAGGGCGCCGTTGCCAGCCGCATCAATCAGGACTGATAACTGGCAACACGGCAACGATTCAAGGGAGCACAAGGTGCTCCCTTTTTGCATCTGGAATCAAACGGATATGGGGTTGATGGTGCTGGTCGGATGAGATTGGCAGAGAAGGGGTGTTTTATCACCATTTTCGCCCATTTTTCTGTCATAAAAACGTCATAAAAATGAAATTATTGGCTTAATTGTCAGCTATTTTTGCCCTTTCCCGCAATCAATGGTGGCTTTAATTAATCGATGGCAAGCCGCATGAAGACTGGCTCTAGGATATTTTTTTCCAAAAAGCTCTTTTTTTTTATGGCTGAAATATTTCAATGGTGGCTATGGTGTTGGCCGCCATCTGGCATAATCCGCCGCAACTCATAAACAGGCTTTTTTTTATGTTTGAAATGTTTAGTGGTTTGGGTTTGTGGTGGTCAATCGGTTTGGTATTGGCCGTTTTTTTTGTGCTTGCCTATGAATTTATCAACGGCTTTCACGATACCGCCAACGCGGTAGCAACGGTTATCTATACCAAGGCGATGCCAGCTCACCTGGCGGTCGTTGCATCGGGGATCTTCAACTTTTTTGGCGTCATGTTCGGCGGTCTGGGTGTGGCCTATGCCATTGTCCATCTGCTGCCCATCGACCTGCTGCTTGGGATGGACTCCACCCAAGGGTTGATCATGGTCTTCTCCTTGCTGTTTTCCGCCATCGTGTGGAACCTGGGCACCTGGTTCTTCGGGATCCCGGCCTCCAGTTCACATACCTTGATCGGTTCCATTCTGGGGGTAGGCGGCGCCTATGCCTGGATCACCCATAAACCGGTGACAGAAGGGATCAACGTGGGCAAAGCGATCGACATCATGCTTTCCCTCATCATCTCTCCCACCATCGGCTTCATCATCGCGGCACTGCTGCTGCTGGCGATGAAGCGCATCTGGACCAGCAACAAGATCCACAAAACACCGGAAGAGCGTCAGCTGGTGGATGGCAAGAAACACCCGCCGTTCTGGGCGCGTCTGACCCTGGTGGCCTCGGCCATGGGCGTCAGCTTCGTGCACGGCTCCAACGATGGCCAGAAGGGCATCGGTCTGGTGATGCTGGTGCTGATCTGTATGGCGCCTGCCTATTTCGCACTGGACATGAACAGCCGCGCCTATGATCTGGACCGGACCCAGGATGCCAACCAGCGCATCATGGAGATCTACCAGCGCAACCAGTCCGCCCTCTCTGGCGTCATCAACTTCTCTGCACCGGTAACGGCTCAGGAAGAGCTGATGACCCACTGCTCCGCCGATGGCGTGCTGCAGGCGATGGCCACCCTGGATGCCCGTCTGGGTGCCGTGCGTACTTATGATCAGATGAGCCTGACCGACCGCCGCGAAGTGCGTCGTCTGCTGCTCTGTATCGATGACACCGCCCGCAAGGCTGCCAAGCTGCCGCTGCCAGCCAAGGAGCTGACCGATCTGGCCAAATGGCGCAAGGATCTGACCGCGACCGCTGAATACGCACCGACCTGGGTGATCGTCTCCATCGCGCTGGCGCTCGGTTGCGGCACCATGGTGGGCTGGCGTCGTATCGTTCATACCGTGGGCGAGAAGATCGGCACCACCGGCATGACCTACAGCCAGGGCATTGCGGCCCAGATCACGGCTGCAACCTCCATCGGGGTCGCCAGTCTGACCGGTATGCCGGTGTCCACCACCCACATCCTCTCTTCTGCGGTGGCGGGGACCATGGTAGCCAACAAATCCGGCCTGCAGAGCCAGACCATCAAGACCATCCTGATGGCCTGGGTGCTGACCCTGCCGCTGACCATGCTGCTCTCCGGCGGCCTGTTCATCGTCAGCCACCATCTGTTTGGTTGATCTGCCGCGCTCATAACGCGCATCACAATGACAATGCCGCCCGGTCGAAAGATCGGGCGGCATTTTTTATATGCTGGATAGATCGTGTCTCGTGAGCGCAGGAATATGGCTTGCAGGGATGTTAGGAGCGGGTCAGAAATCCCAGCCAGATTGCGGTATCGGTTCAGGTTGATCGCCTTCGCGAGCCTTGCGCCGCGCAGCCTCGACCCGGCGTTTGCGATCCCGGCACAGGCGCATCACCTCTTGTTGCTGGGCAGGGGTCATGGTGAGCCAGTTGAAACGCTCTTCGCGATTGCGCAGGCACCCCTTGCAGTAGCCTTTGTTGTTCACTTCGCAGACCCCGATGCAGGGGCTCTGCAGCGGGAATATTTCGAGCTGTTCCATCCATCACCTCGCACATCCTGTCACCTTGTTATAACCCAGCGGATCCCCTTTGGAGAAATCCTGCTTCAAGTGATTGATGTCGTTTGCTTTCCCCCTGCAAATTTGGCATCTTCCCCGCCGAGCATGGCTCTTGGCGTTATATGAGGACATATGAACAAACACGCGTACTGGCTGACCGCCGCAGTGCTGGGACTGGCCGGTTGTGCGGGCAACTCTGACAAAGCAGAAGTGCCCAAAAAACAGACCGACAACAGATGCTTTCTTAACTGCGAGGTGCCGGAAAATCTGGGCAAGCAGTATCTGGACGGGACCTTGCCAGAGGATCTGGTGAGGGTGGAGCGGGTCAATAGCCGTGCGCGTGCCGACTACAGCAAGTTTGGCCCGCAAAGCAGACTGGTATTGGAGCGCTCCGGCAAGATGACCCGCCGTTATGGCGAGCTCTATCACCAGCTCTCCCGCTGGGTGGCGGGCGGCGGCAATCCTGCCGACATCACCCGTTACGGTATCAGCCTGGCTCAGCTGGGCGGCGCCGATCGCATGGGTAACGTGCTCTTTACCGGTTACTACTCGCCGGTGCTGGAGGTGCGCCACCGCCCGGATGCCAAGTACAAATATCCCATCTATGCCATGCCCAAATGTGGCGGTCGCTGTCCGACCCGGGCCGAGATCCATCAGGGGGCCCTGGCCAATCGCGGGCTGGAGCTGGGTTACAGCAAATCCCTTATCGACAACTTCCTGATGGATGTGCAGGGCTCCGGCTTTGTCCACTACGGGGATGACGATCGGCTGCAATATCTGGGCTACAGCGGCAAGAACGGCCACGGTTACGTCAGTATCGGCCGGGTACTGATCGACCGCGGTGAAGTGCCCAAAGAGCAGATGTCGATGAAGGCCATCAAGGAGTGGGCCAACCGACAGCCGGAGGAGAGCGTCAAGGAGCTGGTGGAGCAGAACCCCTCCTATGTCTTCTTCGAGCGTCGACCCACCAATGATGTGATCGGCGCCGCCGGTATCCCGCTGCTGCCGCTGGCGGCTGTTGCCGCCGACAAGACCCTGCTGCCGATGGGGACCCCGATCCTCGCCGAAGTTCCCTTGCTCGATAAAGAGGGCAACTGGACCGGCAAGCACCAGCTGCGGCTGTTGATTGCGCTGGATGTGGGCGGGGCGGTGAAGAAGGGCCACCTCGATCTCTACCACGGCATGGGCGAGAAGGCCGGTGTCGCGGCCGGTCACTACAAGCACTTTGGCCGGGTCTGGAAGCTGGGCCTGCACCACGGGCCGACTGCCGCCCCCTGGTTGTAATCCTCTGAGGGTTTGGCGTCTGTCATCGGGCGCCCGAGCAATGTGAAGAGACAAAAAAAGCCGCCGGATTGCTCCGGCGGCTTTCTATTTTGTGAGAGTGGCAGCTGGTGGCTGCGTCAGCTTTTCTGGATATCCAGCCGGATAGCGCCGACCGGTTTGCAGCAGCAGGGGAGGCACTCCCCCTGGGCGACAAATGCCAGCGGCACCGCAGGATAGTGCACCTTGCCAGCCATCAGCGGAGTGCGGCAGGCGCCGCAATAGCCGCTGCGACACTGGAACTCCACATGATGACCATGGCGCTCCAGGGTCTCCAACACGCTTTCGCCGGGATGGGCGTGCAGCACGGCACCATCCCGGGTATGTACCCGTGGTGCCACGACCGCCTGCTGTTCAGCAGCTGCGTGCGGGGCAGGGGTCAGCGTGTTGGTGGCGTCACTCACAGCTCGAAATCACCCAGGTCATCGGCATTGACTTCGCTGTCGATCTGACCGACCAGATAGGAGCTGACCTCTACCTCTTGCGGGGCGACCTGTACGTTGTCGGATGACAGCCAGGTGTTGATCCAGGGGATCGGGTTCTGCTTGGTGCCGGCAAAGGCTGGCTGCAGGCCGACCGCACTCATGCGCAGGTTGGTGATGTACTCCACGTACTGGCAGAGGATGTCCTTGTTCAGGCCGATCATGGAGCCGTCCTGGAACAGGTACTCGGCCCACTCTTTCTCCTGAATGGCCGCTTCCTTGAAGATCTCGAAGCAGGCCTGTTCGCACTCGGCGGCGATCTCGGCCATCTCCGGGTCATCCTGGCCGGTGCGCATCAGGTTCAGCATGTGCTGGGTGCCGGTGAGGTGCAGCGCTTCGTCGCGGGCGATCATCTTGATGATCTTGGCGTTGCCTTCCATCAGTTCACGCTCGGCGAAGGCAAAGGAGCAGGCGAAGCTGACGTAGAAGCGGATTGCTTCCAGCGCGTTGACGCTCATCAGGCACAGATAGAGCTTCTTCTTGAGCTCGCGCAATGTGATGGTCACCTCGCGGCCCGCGACGGTGTGGGTCCCTTCACCATGCAGGTTGTAGAGGGCGGTCGCTTCGATCAGGTCGTCGTAGAAGTGGCTGATGGAGCCGGCGCGCTTCAAGATCTGCTCGTTGGTCACGATGTCGTCGAACACCTGGGCGGGGGTGTTGACGATATTGCGGATGATATGGGTGTAGGAGCGAGAGTGGATGGTCTCGGAGAAGGCCCAGGTCTCAATCCAGGTTTCCAGCTCCGGAATGGAGACCAGCGGCAGCAGGGCCACGTTGGGGCTGCGGCCCTGAATGGAGTCCAGCAGGGTCTGGTACTTCAGGTTGGAGATGAAGATGTGCTGCTCGTGGGGCGGCAGGGCCTGATAGTCGATGCGATCACGGGAGACATCCACCTCTTCCGGGCGCCAGAAGAAGGAGAGCTGCTTCTCGATCAGCCGCTCGAACACTTCGTGCTTTTGTTGATCATAACGGGCTACGTTGACCGATTGGCCAAAAAACATCGGCTCTTTGAGCTGGTCGTTTTGGGTTTGGCAGAAAGTTGAATAGGCCATGGTTACCAGAATATGTGAATAGAGAAAACAGGAGAGCGGGAGCTTCATGCTCCCGCCCGGTTATCAGTTCTTGCCGTGACTTAGATTTTGCAAGCCCCGCCAGCGCAACCGTCATCTTGCAGATCGGTCTGGGCATCGTCTGCACCATCACGGGTGTTGTGATAGTACAGGGTCTTGAGGCCGTATTTGTAGGCGGTCAGCAAGTCCTTGAGCAGCTGTTTCATCGGGACCTTGTTGCCTTCGAAACGGGCAGGGTCGTAGTTGGTGTTGGCGGAGATCGCCTGATCCACAAACTTCTGCATGATACCGACCAGCTGCAGGTAGCCGTCAACGCTCGGTTGCTTCCAGAGCAATTCGTATTGATCTTTCAGGCGATCATACTCGGGCACCACCTGTTTGAGAATGCCGTCTTTGGAGGCCTTGACCGACACCAGGCCGCGCGGCGGCTCGATGCCGTTGGTGGCGTTGGAGATCTGGCTGGAGGTCTCGCTCGGCATCAGGGCGGTCAGGGTGGAGTTGCGCAAGCCCACGGACTTGATCTCTTCACGCAGACTTTCCCAATCCAGATGCAGCGGCTCGTTGCACAGCGCATCCAGATCCTTCTTGTAGGTGTCGATGGGCAGGATGCCCTGGGCATAGGTGGTCTCGCCAAACAGCGGGCAGGGGCCGAACTCGCGGGCCAGCTGCACGGAGGCTTTCAGCAGGTAGTACTGAATGGCCTCGAAGGTGCGGTGAGTCAGGGCCAGACCGGAGCCGTCGGAGTAACGGGCACCGTTTTTGGCCAGGTAGTAGGCGTAGTTGATGACGCCGATCCCCAGGGTGCGACGACCCATGCTGCCCTTCTTGGCGGCGGCAATCGGGTAGTCCTGATAGTCGAGCAGGGCGTCGAGGGCACGCACGGCCAGATCGGCCATCTCTTCCAGATCTTCCAGCTTCTCGATGGCACCGAGGTTGAAGGCGGAGAGGGTGCACAGGGCGATTTCGCCACTCTCGTCGTCGATGTTGTTGAGCGGCTTGGTCGGCAGCGCAATTTCGAGGCAGAGGTTGGACTGGCGTACCGGCGCCACGCTCGGGTCGAACGGGCTGTGGGTGTTGCAGTGATCCACGTTCTGGATGTAGATGCGACCGGTACCGGCACGCTCCTGCATCATCAGGGAGAAGAGGTCTACCGCTTTCAGGGTCTTCTTGCGAATGGCCGGATCCTGCTCGTACTTGACGTAGAGCTCTTCAAACTTGTCCTGATCGGCGAAGAAGGCATCGTACAGACCCGGCGCATCGGACGGGGAGAACAGTGTGATGTCACCGCCCTTGATGAGGCGCTGGTACATCAGCTTGTTGATCTGCACGCCGTAGTCCATGTGACGAACACGGTTCTCTTCCACGCCGCGGTTGTTCTTCAGCACCAGCAGGCTTTCCACTTCGGTGTGCCACAGCGGGTAGAACAGGGTGGCCGCACCGCCGCGCACGCCGCCCTGGGAGCAGCACTTCACGGCAGTCTGGAAGTATTTGTAGAAGGGGATGCAACCGGTGTGGAACGCTTCGCCGCCACGGATGGGGCTGCCCAGACCGCGGATGCGACCGGCGTTGATGCCGATACCGGCGCGCTGGGAAACGTATTTCACAATCGCGCTGGAGGTGGCGTTGATGGAATCCAGGCTGTCGCCGCACTCGATCA
>OERV01000105.1_pt1 | contig 35744 bp, 40 predicted proteins | sample 1540121 | NCBI WGS metagenome assembly OERV01 (sample SAMEA3891239, study PRJEB23780) | metagenome | biome: terrestrial biome; feature: animal house; material: water of meat washing | place: Italy | collected 2015-05-12 | reverse complement strand
ACTTCAAGATTAGCCTTTCAACACGTAATTGGGACAGAGCCCAGCAAAAAGGGGAGCCATGGCTCCCCTTCTGTCTATCCGTTATCCGCAAAGGATCAGGCGTCAGCCGCTTCCTCGTACTGACGGAACGGGATGCGGAACACCGCCAGACGCAGGAACAGATAGGTTGCGCCGAGGCCCGCCCAGATCAGGCCCAGCTCCAGCGAGCTCTGCTCCAGGTTGATCCACAGCGCACCGATGGTGGCGGCGCCGAGCAGCGGCATCAACAGGTAGATGACGTGATCCTTGAGGGTCTTGTTGCGCTTCTCGCGCACCCAGAACTGACCGATCACCGACAGGTTGACGAAGCTGAACGCCACCAGTGCGCCGAAGTTGACCAGCGCCAGCGCGGTATCCAGATCAAACGACACGGCGGAGAGGGCCAGACCGCCCACCATCAGCACGTTGATGGCCGGAGTGCGGTATTTCGGGTGGATGTAGCCAAACACCCGCTCCGGGATCATGCGATCACGCCCCATCACGTAGAGGATGCGCGAGACACCGGCGTGAGCCGCCATGCCGGAGGCCAGTACCGCGACCGTGGTGCAGACCAGCACCACGGACTGGAAGAAGGTGCCGCCAACGTAGAGGGCGATCTCCGGCAGTACCGCATCCGGATGCTGGAAGCGGGAGAGGCTCGGGAAGTAGAGCTGCAGGCAGTAAGAGACCACCACGAAGATGATGCCGCCGATAAGGGCAGTCAGCACGATCGCCTTGGGGATCACCTTGCCGGCGTTCGGAGTCTCTTCGGAGAGGGAGCTCAGACCGTCAAAGCCCAGGAACGAGAAGCAGAGGATGGTCGCACCGGTAAAGAGCGGTACCAGCTGTGCTGACTCGAAGTGGAACGGACGGCTGCTCATCAGGGTGCCAGCCCCTTCACCGTGGTAGATGCCCCACGCCATCAGGCCGATAAAGAGGGTGATGATGGCCAGCTGGATCACCACGATCAGACCGTTGAAGTTGGCCACCAGATTGATGCCGCGCAGGTTCAGGAAGGTCATCACGGTCACCAGACCGAAGATGAACACCCAGGGCTCGACGCCCGGGAACATGGCGGTCAGGTAGATCTTGGCCAGCAGGATGTTGATCATCGGCATGAACATGTAGTCGAGCAGGGATGACCAGCCGACCATGAAACCGACGTAGGGGTTGAACACCTTCTGGGCATAGGTATAGGCAGAGCCCGCAGAGGGGAACTTGCGTACCAGATGTCCGTAGCTGAGAGCGGTGAGCAGGATGCCACCCAGAGCCAGCAGATAGGCGGTGGCGACCCGGCCATCGGTGATGTCACCGACGATGGCGAAGGTGTCGAAGACAGCCATGGGGGTCAGATAGGCCAGACCCATCACAATCACTTGTGTCAGGGTAAGGGTCTTGAGCAGCTTGGCGTTTTGCGATGCCATTACGCTTTCTCCTCAATCAGTGCCGCAGCACGTGCTTGCAACGAGCGCAGGGATACGATGGATTCGCAAGCCTGTACATCAAGGGCGCCGGGGAGGCGCATACCGGGCTGTACCGGCAGGAAAGCATTAAAACGCCCCATTGTTATCCTCTCAACGTCGGGAGATTGTTTGGCAATCTCGAATATCACTTCCGGAAACGTTCCGGCCTCTTGTGGTGGGTTTGTACTGCACTTCAAAAATACAAAAACCGATGTCGCAGTGAACATCGGTCCTTTATTGGCGGCGTATTGTGCATTCGGTCAGCCCCCTTGACAAGCAAAAAAGGGCGGATTAACGCATTTTTTTGCATACGCACGAGGCAGGTAAGTGGTCACTCGCCCCCTGCAGCCGTCCCCGAGCCGCTCCCCCTTTTTCGGGGGGGAAGAGAACCCTGTCATGGCGTATGAAAAATCGGCAAATCGGGGCTGCAGGGTGCATAGCGCCTCAACATTGATCCTGATCATATTTGCCGGCGTTCCCCCGGGCTTGAGTCCTGCGATCTTATCGGCTGGCGGGGGATGGGAGGGGGTGAAGTGGAAAAAGAGTGGCTGCATATCCATTCACATTAATGACTGAGGATAGAAGGCAACGCGGCTCGGGCCATGGCACGGCGAGCGGCCCGGCTGGGTAGTTATTTGAAATCAGTCACACTTCCTGCAGAAACCGCATTTCTGGCAACCCGTGCTGCTGGCCACCAGAACACCGCAAAAACAACAAGGAGCCCGCAGGCTCCTTGTTCGCTATCGGAAGAGGGCGCCAGCGATTACTGGGCGATCTCCACCTTGTCGGCGGTATGCAGCGGGATGCGGAACACGGTGAGGCGCAGGAACAGGTAGATGGCCCCCAGCGCCGCCCAGATCAGCCCCAGCTCGAAGGAGGAGGGCTCGAGGTTGAGCCACAGTACCCCGATGCAGGCGGCGCCACAGAGCGGCAGCAGCAGGTACATCAGGTGGTCCTTGAGACACTTGTTGCGGCCCAGCTTCACATAGAAGTGGGCAATCACCGCCAGATTGACGAAGGTGAAGGCCACCAGGGCGCCGAAGTTGATCAGCGCCAGCGCCATCTCCAGATCCAGCGACACCGCAGAGAGGGCCAGCAGGCCGACCAGCAGCACGTTGAACGCCGGGGTTTGCCACTTCGGATGGATGTAGCCGAAGAAGCGGGCGGGCAGGGCGCGATCACGACCCATCACGTAGAGCAGGCGCGATACACCGGCGTGGGAGGCGAGCCCCGAGGCCAGCACCGCTACTGTGGTGCAGACCAGCACCACCGCCTGGAACAGCTTGCCGCCGACATAGAGGGCGATCTCCGGCAGTACCGCATCCGGATGCTGGAAGCGGGAGATGTCCGGGAAGTAGAGCTGCAGGAAGTAGGAGGTAGTGACAAACAGCACACCGCCGATCAGCGCCGTCAGCACGATGGCGCGGGGGATCACCCGATCCGCGTCCGGGGTCTCTTCCGACAGGGTACTGATGGCGTCAAAACCGAGGAACGACAGACAGAGGATGGAGGCCCCCATCAGCAGCGGTGACACCTGGATCTGCTCGGAGAAGAAGGGACGGCTGCTGGCCACGGTCCCCAACCCTTCACCGTTGTGAACGCCCCAGGCGATCAGGCCGATGAAGATGGCGATGATGCTGAACTGCATCACCACGATCAGGCTGTTGAAGTTGGCCACCAGCTTGATGCCGCGCAGGTTGAGGGCGGTCATCACCGCCGCCAGACCGAAGATATAGGTCCAGGGCTCCACGTTCGGGAAGAGGGCTTCCAGATAGATCTTGGCCAGCAGCATGTTGATCATCGGCATGAACATGTAGTCGAGCAGGGAGGTCCAGCCCACCATAAAGCCGACATAGGGGTGAAACACCTTCTGGGCATAGGTATAGGCGGAGCCGGCTGACGGGAACTTGCGCACCAGATGGCCGTAGCTCAGGGCAGTGAACAGCATGCCGATGAGGGCAAACAGGTAGGCGGTCGGCACATGGCCTTCGGTGATCTCGGTGACGATGCCGAAGGTGTCGAACACCGCCATGGGGGTGAGGTACGCCAGTCCCATAACCACGACCTGCCACAGTTTGAGGGTCTTTTTCAGACCAACCTGCTGGGCCGCCATTATGCATGTTCCTCATGCAGTGCCAGAGTGGCACGGTCCATCAACGAAACCGGGAGAGAGGCCCGGGAATCAAGGGCGCCAGGGCGGCGCACACCGGCCATGGCCGGTTGGAAAGCATTGAGATGCCCCATGTTGTTCCTCACTAGACTTGGTGTCGGGAGACTGCTGCCAATCTCGCTATCTTTTCCGGGGGTGATCCGGCCTCGTTTATGGGTTTGTTCACTGGTTAAAAAAGAACCGATGCCATTGTTTTACATCGGTTCTTTCAGTGGCGGCGCATTGTGCATTTGCAGGGCCCCCTTGACAAGAAAAAAAGGGGGCAAAATTGCATTTATTTGCACAGGTAAGTGGTCACTTTCCTGCTGGTCAGGCCAGCACGGCCTCCAGTGATTTTTCAAGGAGTTGCAGCCCCTCGTCAATCACTGCCGCAGGGGCTGTCAGGGGGGCGAGAAAACGGATGACATTTGCGCGCACCCCGCATGAGAGCAGGACCAGACCGCGTTTGCCCGCCTCGGCCACCAGACGTTTGGTGAGGTCGGGATCGGGCTGGCTGGCATCACGCCGTTTCACCAGCTCCATGGCCACCATGGCACCGGGGCCGCGAATTTGACCTATGCAGTCAAAACGCTCGGCTATGCGTTCCAGCCCCGCCTTGATCTGCTCCCCCTGATCCAGCGCTTTCTGGTTGAGTTTCTCCTCGTCGATCACCTGCAAGACCGCCAGCGCGGCGGCGCAGGCGATGGGGGAACCGGCATAGGTGCCACCCAGGCCGCCCGGCTTGGCCGAGTTCATGATCTCCGCCTTGCCCACCACGGCTGACAGGGGGAAGCCACCCGCCAGACTCTTGGCCAACGTCATGATGTCCGGCTCGATGCCGGCATACTCGGTGGCGAAGGTTTTGCCGGTGCGGCAAAAACCGCTCTGGATCTCGTCGCAGATCAGCAGAATGCCGTGCTGGTCGCAGACGCTGCGCAGCTTCTGCATAAAGCTCGGGGAGGCGGGATAGAAGCCCCCTTCGCCCTGTACCGGCTCGATGATGATGGCGGCAACCCTGCTCGGCTCGATATCGGCGCTGAAGCAGAGCTCGAGGGCGTGCAGGGCATCCTCTTCACTCACCCCGAGATAATCGGCGGGGAAGGGGATGTGGTAGACCTCCCCCGGGAAGGGGCCAAAGCCGGTCTTGTAGGGCACCACCTTGCCGGTGAGCGCCATCCCCATCATGGTGCGGCCGTGAAAGCCCCCCTTGAAGGCGATGGTGCCGCTGCGACCGGTGTGGGCGCGGGCAATCTTGATGGCGTTCTCGACCGCCTCGGCGCCGGTGGAGAGAAACAGGGTGCGCTTCGGCGTCGGGCCGGGCACCAGGGCGTTGAGCTTCTCGGCAAGCTCGATATAGCCCGGGTAGGGGGTGACCTGAAAGCAGGTGTGGCTGAATTTTTCCAGCTGCTCGCGCACCGCCGCCACCACTTTGGGGTGGTTGTGGCCGGTGTTGAGCACGGCGATGCCGGAGGCAAAGTCGATGTAGCGGTTGCCCTCCACATCCCACAGCTCGGCATTTTGCGCCCGGTCGATAAAGACCGGCAGCAGGGTGCCGACGCCGTTGACCACGGCCGCTTCGCGGCGCGCTTGCCACGCCTTGTTTGATTCTGACTGACTCATCTTTCCTCCCTGAGGGGCCGCAGCCCCCGATATTCCCTGAAAATGTGGCAGGCGTTTTGGCGCCCATCACCGCCGATCAGCCCATCGGGCCAGATCGGCGGCGCCTTGTCTCTCTGTTGCTGCCCTAGCGAATGGCGCCAAAGCAGAGGTATTTGGTCTCCAGATACTCCTCCAGCCCCTCGGCGGCCCCTTCCCGGCCCAGACCCGACTCCTTGATGCCGCCAAAGGGGGCCAGCTCGGTTGAGATGATCCCCTCGTTGATGCCGACCATGCCGTACTCCAGCTGCTCGGCGACGCGCCACACCCGGGCGATATCGCGGCCATAGAAGTAGGCGGCCAGGCCATAAGGGGTGTCGTTGGCAATGGCGATGGCCTCGGCTTCCGTCTCGAAGCGCACCAGCGGAGCCACCGGGCCGAAGATCTCCTCCTGCAGGATGGGGTTGGTTTTATCCACCTTGCCCAAAATGGTGGGTTGGTAGAAGAGGGGGCCGGCGGGGTGAGCTTCGCCCCCCAGCAGCACTTCGGCACCGGCGGCGACCGATTGCTGCACCAGCTCGGCCACCTTGCTGGCGGCGGCGGGGTTGATGAGCGGGCCGATCTGGGTGCCCTCCGCCATGCCATCTCCCACCTTGAAGGCCTTGACGGCGGCAGTCAGCTTCTCGGCGAAGGCGTCATAGACGCTGGCCTGCACCAGAATGCGGTTGGCGCAGACGCAGGTCTGCCCGGCGTTGCGGTATTTGGAGGCGAGCGCCCCGGCCACCGCGGCGTCGAGGTCGGCGTCGTCAAAGACGATAAAGGGGGCGTTGCCACCCAGCTCCAGCGACAGCTTCTTCATGGTGTCGGCGCACTGGCGCATCAGCAGCTTGCCGATGCGGGTGGAGCCGGTGAAGGAGAGCTTGCGCACCACCGGATTGCTGCACAGCTCGTTGCCCACCGCGCTCGCCTGATGGCTGGTGACGATATTGATGACACCGGCGGGGATGCCCGCCTGCTCGGCAAGCAGCGCCAGTGCCAGCGCGCAGAGCGGGGTCTCGGCGGCGGGCTTGATGACGATGGTGCAACCGGCGGCCAGCGCCGGGCCCGCCTTGCGGGTGATCATGGCAATGGGGAAGTTCCACGGAGTGATGGCGGCGACCACGCCCACCGGCTGCTTGATGGTGGCCAACCGGCGATCGCCGCTAAAGCCCGGGATGGTGCGGCCATAGGCGCGCTTGCCCTCCTCGGCGAACCACTGGATAAAGCTGGCGCCGTAGGCCACCTCGCCCTTGGCTTCCGCCAGCGGCTTGCCCTGCTCGCAGGTCATGATGCGGGCCAGCTCGTCGCTGTGGGCGGTGATGGCGGCAAACCAGGCGTAGAGCTTGTTGCTGCGCTCCTTGGCGGTCAGCGCCGCCCAGGCGGGTTGCGCCGCGTGGGCGGCCGCGATGGCGCGGCGGGTATCCTCGGCATCCATGTCGGGCACCTGGGTAATGACGGCGCCGCTGGCGGGGTTGGTGACCTCGAAGGTGCGGCCGCTGGCGGCCTCGCACCACTGTCCATCTATATAGGCGCGGGATGTGATCAAGCTGGAGTGGGATGTTGTTCCTGACATGAGAAGCCTCGAGTGTGGGTCAGAGCAGCTGGTTGCCGGAGTGAGCCGACCCTTCCTGCGCCGCTGCCGTATAAAATAATAAGCACAGGAAGACCATAATTTGAGCTGAAATGTTTTTCAAGTGTTAAATATATTTGAATTGCTGGGGGGCGCCATGCTAGAAAATGGGCTGTGTAGCGCGCTTTCTCCGGTTCGCTTGCAGGCTGTAAGTGGGCAAACGACCGGGAGATGGTAAATCAGGTGTGCAAAATAATGAACGGCTGTGCTGTGTAACATAGTGAACGGCAAGGGAAAGCTGGTCGGCTATTTTAACCAGCAGGGTAAACAGGCAGCGCCTGATCCGATGCGATCACGCGCAAGCAGGAGAGGCTGATGATGCAAGGATGCAGACATGGCGCAGCAGGGGGCCTTTCATGAGCGGGCCACAGAGCCGGGAGGGCGTGGCTCGACCGTTGAGTGCGGCTGACGCCGGGGCGCGCACCATGGGGGAACGGCTGGCGGCGGTGCGCCATCAGCTGGGGCTCTCCCAGCGGCGAGCGGCCGAGTTGAGCGGCCTGACTCATGGCGCCATCTGCATGATCGAGCAGGACAAGGTGAGCCCCTCGGTCGCCTCCCTGCAAAAGCTGCTCACCATCTATGGCCTGCCGCTGTCGCGCTTCTTCGCCGAGGAGGAGAGCCGCACTCCGGAGGTGGTGATCAAGGCGGATCAGCTGATCGAGCTGGGCAGTCAGGGGGTCTCCCTCAAGCTGGTGCACAACGGCAACAACCGCCGCCAGCTCGGCTTTATGCTGGAGACCTATCCCCCCGGCACCGACACCGGCGGTCAGGTGACCCATCAGGGGGAGGAGGTCGGCACCGTGCTGGAGGGGTCGGTGATCCTGACGGTGGCGGGCCAGAGTTATCAGCTGGAGGCGGGCGACAGCTATGTGATCGACACCGGCGAGCCCCACAGCTTCAGCAATCCGTCGGGGGAGACCTGTCGCATCGTCAGCGCCCACACCCCGGCCAGTTTTTAATCTAGGCAGTAGTTTGGCAACCGAACCGGTAAGGAAACAGGGATCATGACCGAACATGTAAACAGTTACTACGCAGCCAGCGCCAATAAACACGCGCCCTATCCGACATTGACCGAGCAGCTGGAGTGCGATGTCTGCGTCATCGGGGCGGGCTATACCGGCCTCTCCAGCGCCCTGCATCTGGTGGAGAAGGGCTACAAGGTGGTGGTGCTGGAGGCGGCCCGGGTCGGCTTTGGCGCCAGCGGCCGCAACGGCGGCCAGATCGTCAACTCCTACAGCCGCGACATCGACACCATAGAAGCGAACTGCCCGCCGGATCAGGCCAGGCTGCTCGGTTCCATGCTGTTTGAGGGGGGCCAGATCATCCGCGAGCGGATCAAGCGCTACAACATCCAGTGCGATCTGCAGGAGGGGGGCGTCTTTGCCGCCGAGACCGAGAAGCAGCTGCACGAGCTCAAATCCCAATACGCCCGCTGGCAGAAGTGGGGCAACGACCAGCTGGAGCTGCTCGATGCCAAGGGGGTGCGCGAGGTGGTGGCGAGCGATCGCTACGTCGGCGCCCTGCTCGACAAGAGCGGCGGCCATATCCACCCCCTCAATCTGGCGTTGGGGGAGGCGGAAGCCATCCGCATGCAGGGGGGGCAGATCTTCGAACAATCCGCCGTCACCAGCATCACCCCGGGGCAGCCGGCACTGGTCAAGACCGCCAAGGGGGCGGTGAAGGCGCGCTTTGTGGTGGTGGCGGGCAATGCCTACCTCGGTAATCTGGTGCCGGAACTGGCCAGCAAGAGCATGCCTTGCGGCACCCAGGTGATCGCCACCGAAGTGCTGGGGGAGGAGCGGGCCCGTTCACTCTTGCCGCAAAACTACTGTCTGGAGGATTGCAACTACCTGCTCGACTACTACCGCACCTCCGGCGATCACCGGCTGCTCTATGGCGGCGGCGTGGTCTATGGCGCGCGGGATCCGGCGGATATCGAGCGGCTGATCATCCCCAAGATGCTGAAAACCTTCCCGCAACTGGCCGACGTCAAGGTGGAGTACACCTGGACCGGCAACTTCCTGCTCACCCTGTCGCGGCTGCCGCAGTTTGGTCGCATCGGCCCCAACATCTACTACATGCAGGGCTACAGCGGCCACGGCGTCACCTGTACCCATCTGGCGGGCAAGCTGCTCTCCGAGGTGCTGAGCGGTCAGGCGGAGCGCTTCGATGCCTTTGCCAAACTGCCGCACTACCCCTTCCCGGGTGGCCGCCTGTTCCGCATCCCCTTCACCGCCGCGGGCGCCGCCTGGTACACCCTGCGCGACCGGCTGGGGGTATAAGAGCTGCCCAGCGAGAAATGTGGGCTGGTGGCTGCCGCTTAGATAACGCTGACGCCAGCACCAATACCGGAAACAACAAGGCCACCGCGAGGGTGGCCTTGTTGTTTATCAAGCAGCAGCGCGCTGATTAGCTGTAGAAGGCTTCAACGGTGCCCTTGAGCTTGATCAGGATGGGCTGACCACGGCGATCCAGCGCCTTGGGGGAGGGGATCTTCACCCAACCTTCGCTGATGCAGTACTCCTCGACATCGGTGCGCTCTTTGCCGTTCAGGCGAATACCGATCGGGTGCTCGAAGCAGGCGGCCACATAGTGAGGGCTGCGGGGATTGCAGGAGAGGTGATCCGGCAGAGCCGGTTTGGTGCTGGTATCGCTCATCGATATAACCCGAAATGAATAAAAAGTGGGTCATTGTAGAGAATGCCGCCATGGCATTCAAGGCGGCCACAAAACAGGCAAAGCGTGCTCGCCATCGCTATGGGCGACCCGCTTATCCTCGTTGCCAATGCATCACCAGCTCGGGGTGGCCGCTATGCTCGCACAACTGCTGCTCACCCTCTTTGAAACCGTTGCGGGAATAGAAGCGCCGCGCCTGCTCATTTTCGGCGTAGACCGTCAACTCGAGCCGGTCATATTGGGCTTTGAGGTGTTCGAGCAGTTGGCGACCCAGCCCGTGTGATTGGTGAGCTGGGGAGATAAACAGGGCGGCGACAGACCCCTGATACCAGGAGATAAAGCCCAGTAGCTGTCCATCCTCCTCATAACCCCAGCTCTTGCTGGCGGGCAGATAGATGTCCCGCATCGCTGCCCGTTGCTCATGCCAAAAGGCGGCGGGAATAAAGTCGTGGGCTTGTACCGATGCCTGATACCAGAGCTCGACGGCGGCATCCAGATCGGTTGTTAATAATGGGCGGATCATAGTGGCCTCGACTTTGAAGAGTGGTCGCACGATATGCCCGATCCATGTCGTGTTATCGGGCATATCGTCTATCGCAGGCTGGCTACTATTTGCGGGTCAGCTTGTCGAGGTAGCCCATGGCGAAGGCCGAGAGGACAAAGGTGATGTGGATCAGCAGGTACCACTTGATCTTGTCGTTGGGGAGATTTTCGGCATTCATAAACACCTTGAGCAGGTGAATAGAGGAGATGGCGACAATGGAGGCGGCGACCTTGTTTTTCAGGGAGCCGGCATCGAGCTTGCCGAGCCACACCAGTTTGTCGCCCTCATCCCCGACATCGAGGCGCGAGACGAAGTTCTCATAGCCGGAAAACATCACCATCACGATAAGTCCCCCCACCAGGGTGATATCGATCAGCGACAGTGTGACCAGCACCAGATCCACCTCTTTCATCTCCAGTATGTTGGGCAGGATATGGAGGATCTCCTGAAAGAATTTCACTCCCAGTGCCAGCAGTATGAGGCTGAGCCCAAGATAAATGGGGGCCATGATCCAGCGGGATGCGTACATCAATCTTTCAAACATGTTTTCCATAGTGCGATTACAGGTCCATCAAATGGTTAACAAACGAGTCGGCCATAGCTTAACCGAGATGCCTCACATCTCAAGCATCTCGATAGCATATTGCTGAATTGGGTGGTGTCAGGCAGGAGTTTTTAACCCTGGGTAGGGCAGTGCAGCGGGTGGCAGAGGGCCCGTGGTCGGGCCTATCCGGTGTCAGGGAAGATCCAGGGTAAAGCGGGCGCCGCCGAGGGGGGATTCATCGACCCGGATCTGGCCGCCGTAGCTGTGGACGATTTCGGTCACCACCGCCAGACCTATGCCCTGACCGGGTGAACTGTCTGCCCGCACGCCGCGCTGGAAGATCTGCTCCGATTTGGCCGGGTCGATACCCGGGCCATCATCTTCCACTTCGATGCGCAGCCGCTCGAGATGGCGGCGCACCGTCACCTTCACTTCGCTGATGGCAAACTTGCAGGCGTTGTCGAGCAGGTTGCCCATCAGCTCCATCAGGTCGCCCTGTTCGCCGTGAAAGAGGGCGTCATCATCGAACTTGAAGTGGGTTTGCAGCTTCTTGTGGCGATAGACCTTGGTCAGGCTGGCCAGCAGTTTTTCAATCAGCGGCACCGGCTCGGTGCCCTTGCTGGCAAGGCGCTGGCGGCCGGTCACGGCCCGTCTGAGCTGATACTGGATCATCTGATCCATGGTGAGGATCTGCTCGTTGATGTTGTCGTGGATCTCCCGCCCCAGCTTCACTTCGCGGGTGGTGATCTGGATCAGCGCCAGCCGGGTTTTCAGGCTGTGGGCGAGATCGTTGAGGGCGTGCTGGTAGCGCTGGGTCTGCTGGCGTTCGTTCTCCAGCAACTGGTTGATGGAGTCGGTCAGCGGGGCCAGCTCCCGCTCAAAATCGCTCGAGAGGTCATCGCGCTTGCCGGCCCGGATATCGTCGATCTGACGGGCGATGGTGCGCAGGGAGCTGAGGCTCCAGAAGGTGGTGAGCAGCAGCAGCCCGGCCAGCAGCATATAGGCGAGCAGCGCCTGTTTGGCGGTCTGGTAGAGGTAGGTGCGGGACTCTTCGTGATAGCGTTTGGCCGAGTCGATCATCACCACGTAGTAGGCGGTGGTGCCGCTGCCGGGATTGCGGATAAACCGCAGGCTGTAGACGAAGTAGCTCTCGCCGTTCTTGATGGTGTGCTTCTTGAAGAAGTAGTCGAGATCCATCCCCCCCAGATACTTCATCAGATCGCCGCAGATGGTCTGTTTGGCCTTGATCACCTCCGGCATATGGAGGCTCGACCAGACCAGATCGCCATCGGCGCGGCAGATCAGGGTATCGAGGTTGCGATCCCCCGCACCACGGGATATCCGCCCCAGCTCGACGTTCGACCCCTTGTCATCCGGCTCGGTGGAGGAAAACAGCTTGGCCAGGTTCTCCTGCATCCGGGCGCTGGCCTTCTGGGTCTGCTCCTCGACGTGGCCAAGATAGAGGGCGTAGACGGCAAACCCCATGATCAGCGCGATGACCAGCAGCGAGCTGAGCAGCAGTTTGATGTGCAGTGAGCTGCGGATCATCTTGATGGGGCGCGGCAGATGAAACTGCATCAGTTACAGGAGAGGTTGAAGATGTAACCCTGACGCCGGATGGTGGAGATGGGTTGAATCGTTCCCTCCGGATCCAGCTTCTTGCGCAGGCGGCTCACCATCACCTCGATGGTGTTGGGGTCCCCTTCGCCGTCGCCGTAGAGCTGGTCGAGCAGTTGCTGCTTGGAGACCACCTGACGGGCGTTGCGCATCAGGTACTCCAGAATGAGGTATTCAAAGCTGGTGAGCACCGCCACTTCACCGGCGATGGTCAGCTCCTTGCGGGAGAGATCCAGCTCGTAATCACCGGCCTTCACCTTGGGCGAGATAAAACCGGCGCTGCGGCGCACCAGCGCATTGAGTCGGGCCAGCAGCTCATCTTTCTGGAACGGTTTGACCAGATAGTCATCAGCACCTGCTTCCAGTCCTTCGACCTTGTCCTGCCAGTTGCCACGGGCGGTCAGCACAATGATGGGGAAGGGGATCTGCCGTTCGCGCAGTTGCCGGATCAGTTGCAGGCCGTCCATATCGGGCAGACCGAGGTCGATGATGGCCACATCAATGGGATAGTCGGCGGCGTAGTGCAGTGCAATCCCGGCCTGGTCGGTGCTGTAGACCTGATTGTCGGCTTCGGTCAGCAGAGAGGAGAGGTGGTGATTGAGCAGCTTGTCGTCTTCGACCAACAGAATTTTCATGATGTGAGCGGTCATAGGGATCCAGGCTGTCAATTAGAAAGTGTATGTCGCTTCGAGTCAATTCGAATCCTAATGCATCCCGGCTGTATCGGGACTGAATCAGCGGGACTTCAGAGTTCGCGCCAACTGGTCGTTTAACCATGGTCCGGGTTGTCGATGGCATGCTGGTCGGCAGTCATGTTGCGAAAGGTTTGATGTGATGAGAGAGATGGCCGGGAGGCTGCTGGCGCGACTGCAACAGCGTGAGCGCAGCGACCTCCTCTATATTGTCTGGCTCTGCTGGGGGGCAGCCTTGCTGCTCTACGTGCTGGGGTCGCCCTGTTTTCTGTGGCCAGTGGCGCCGATGCCGCTGGTTCTGCTTGTGTGGTTGGTGGAGAGAGTACGGATGTTTGGAAGAAACAAAGGTGGTGCGGCTACTGGGTCGGCGGGGGCCACCGTGATTGCAGCCGGTGCCCGCTTCAAGGGCGAGTTGCAGGTGGAGGGGGATCTGGAGGTGCGCGGTCAGGTCAATGGCACCATCCAGCTCATCGGTGGTGTGCTGCGCATCATGCAGGGCGGTAGCGTTGAGGGGGAGGTGAGTGCGCCCCACGTGATCATCAATGGTCTGCTGGAAGGCACCTGTACCTCCGCCGAGGTGGAGATCCTGGAGAGCGGCAAGATGCAGGGGATCTTCAAGGGGGGCAGTCTCTCCATCTGCAAGGGCGGCAACTTTGTTGGCCAGTCCCAGCCCACCGTGGCCGGCAAGGCCGATCCCGTGTTGCAAGCCTTGTCTGAAAACAGTTCGTCCGGGAGCAAGCAGCCGGAGAGCAAGAGCAATGTGAAAAAGCTGCCGCACGAGCCGAAAGGCAAGCCGACCGAGGAGCTGGCCAAGCAGGCGTGATGCCGTTTGCCAGCGGTGCAGATGACGGTTGTTCAGGAAAACAGAGAGGGGGCCACGATGGCCCCCTCTGCATTTCCCCGTTACCCGTTAGCTGCGGCGCGGCGGCAGCATATTGGTGAGGGTGTTGTCTTTGAGAATATGGTGGTGATAGAGGGCCGCCACCGTGTGCAGGCCGATCAGGGCGTAACCGATATTACCCAGGGTCTCGTGCACCTCCTTGATCAGCCCCTTGAGGTCCGGACTGGGGGAGAGCAGGGCAGGCAGCTCAAGCCCGAAGAAGGGGATGGGCTTGCCCGCGGCGCTCAGCAGCAGCCAGCCAAACAGCGGGGTGAGAATCAGAAAACCGTAGAGGGCGAGGTGGGCCAGTTTTGCCAGCTTGTGCATGATCGGGGAGAGCTCGGGCACGATACGCGGCGTCGGGCTCATCCAGCGCAGGGCCAGTCTGACAAACACCAGGGCGAAGATAAGCAGCCCCAGCATAAAGTGCCACTCCTTCATCAGATCCCGGCCAGGGTCCCCTTTGGGGAAAATATCGCGAAATTCGATCAGGGCGTAGACGGCGATCATGGCCCACAGGGTCAGCCAGTGCAGCCCGATATTCAGGGTGCCATAACGTTGTTCACTGTTCATCAGCATAGGTTTGTTCCTTCGAAGTGCTGTCACATCCGTGTGGCATCCCCGCACTCAAACGTGTCGGGGCGAGGCCAGATCCTTTGGCGGCAACAGCAGAGCTACCATGCTTGCCATACATCGATAGCCTGCTGCTGGCATCAGTCAGAGAGGAGATGCCCTCTGCTGTCTGCATGGTATCACTGGCAACCGGGTGGATAGTCTGATCAATGCCACACAATTTACAGGCTCATTAAGCCCCTTGTGACGTGAAGAAGGCGTGAAATAGCATCAGTGATGTCGGCCCGCCCAGGTTCAGGCGGGCTCGATGGCCAGCACCACGCAATCCGGCTCGCTGATGCGAAAACGGACATTGCAGTCAAACAGCCGCACCCCGTACTCCTTCTCATCGGGCTTGCCCTTCTTGTAGGCGGGGCGCGGATCTTGCGCCAGCACTTCGCTCACCAGCTGGCGCAGCTCGGGATGGGCCTTGAGCCAGGGTTGCAACTGCTGCTCGGCCTCGGCACTGAAGCTCACCGCCAGTGGCGGGGTGGGGGCGTCGGGGGCAAAGCCGCCACGGGCATCCGGCAGGCTGTCGGCATAGGGAATGTAGGGTTTGATATCGACGATGGGGGTGCCATCGAGCAGATCCACCGCCCCCAGCTCCAGCCACAGCTTGCCCCGCTCGCGACCGACCCCGTGCAGCTCGACCACCGAGAGCCCTAGCGGATTGGGGCGGAAGGTGGAGCGAGTGGCAAAGACGCCGACCCGCTCGTTGCCGCCAAGGCGCGGCGGGCGCACCGTCGGGTGCCAGCCCTGCGCCATGGTCTGGTGAAAGACGAAGCTGAGCCACAGATGGGAGAACTGCTCGATGCCGCGCAGCACATCCGGCTGATCGTAAGGGGGGAGCAGCTCGAGGCGGGCGCGGGCCGATTTGACCAGTCCGGGCTGGCGGGGGATGGCGAACTTCTCCTTGTAGGGAGAGCGGATGATCCCGAGGGTGTCGATTTCGAACTTCATGGCGGATCCTGACTGAAAACCCCGGCAATTTAGCACAGGCGGCCCCAAAACGCAGGCTTGGCCTCACTACGCCCTTTTTTGCGGCGCTGCCGTGATCCCTGTCCCATCCCGGCCAGTCGGGGGCTGTGCCCGCGCGCCAAGTTGCGTAGGGTGGAGGCAACTGGCGTGTCAGGATGAAATGTGCGCACTCGCGCCGAAGGGGGAGGGAGAGGGATGAAACTGCTGATTATCGGTGGCACCGGCTTTTTGGGGCGCCACCTCACCGCGCTGGCACTGGATTGGGGCCATGAAGTGACCCTGTTCAACCGCGGCCTGCACCAGCATCCGGACTGGCGCGATCTGGTGCAGCTCACCGGCGACAGGGACAAGAGCCTGAGCGCCCTGCAAGGGGCCGGGTTGCAGTGGGATCTCGTCATCGATACCTGCTGCTATCGCCCCGAGCAGGCGGCGAGCCTCTCGGCAGCCTTGCTCGGGCGCTGCGAGCGGCTGATCTTTATCTCCACCATCAGCGTCTATCGCGATTTCTCACTGCCCGGAATGGATGAGTCGGCGCCGCTGCATGCTATCCCCGAAGGTGAAATGCCCACTGACTATGGCCCGCTCAAGGTGTTGTGCGAGCAGGAGTATCGCGCCCGCTGGGGTGAGCGGCTTTGCATCCTGCGCCCGGGCGTGTTGTGCGGCCCCCATGATCCTACCGGGCGCATGGCCTGGTGGATTAAGCGGGTGCAGCAGGGCGGGCCCTGGTTGCTGCCGGGCAGTGGCGAGGATCGCTTGCAGTATCTCGATGTGCGCGACTGCGCCGAGTTTGTGTTGCGCGCGGCCGAGCAGCAGTTGTCGGGCATCTTCAACCTGCTCAAACCCGGCATTACCCTGAGTGACTGGCTGGAGCGGCTGAGCGCCCGCTTGCTGCCAGTCAGCCCCATCCAGCCCGAGTGGCTGCCCTGGCCGACCCTGATGGCGGCCGGTATCGAGCCCTGGCAGAGCTATCCCACCCTGCTGCCCTGCGCGCAGGCGGAGTTTGCCGGTTACGGCTCTATAAGCGCCGAGGCGGCCATCGTCCACGGGTTGAACTTCCGGCCGCTGGAGGAGACCGCCGCCGACCTTGCCCACTGGCTGGCCATCGAGCCTGCCGCCGGGGTGGCGGAACATGCCATGACTCAGGCCGAGGAGACTTCGCTGCGGCAGCAGTTGCTGGAGCCCAGTCTGCAATAGGAGAGGGTGCATCGAGCCGCTGCTACCGAGCGTGGCGCGGCAGGTGTGAATACAACGAGAGAGGGCATCCCGCGGGATGCCCTCTCTGTCTATCCATGCCTGATGGTTGCCGAATACAGGCTGACGCGATTCCCCATCCCATCGCTGTCGCTCACCGAGTTAGCGGATGGCGGCGCCTGCGGCTACCAGCAGCTCTTTCAAGATAGCGCGATGGCAGCGGGACTCCTGCTCGCAGTAGCAACCGACCGAGAGGTTGGTGGTATGAGAGAGGGCGGCCAGCAGCGCCAGATCATGCCTGGCGGCAGGTTGCGCCATCTCGGCCTTGTACTGTTTGCCAAACGCCGCCCACTGGGCGGGTGTCTCGGCTGCCTGCCCCAGCTTCATGGTCTCGCTGCTGGGGGCCAGGTTGGGAAACCAGACATCGTACCAATGCTGGCTGGCAAATTCGCTCTTGGGTACGCCGCGGGGCGGGCGGCGCACCGTGCCGATCCGCAGCCCCTCATCGGGCAGGCGCGGGCTGCCAAGGCGAACGATAGCGAGGGCCATGACAGCGGGTTACTTCTCTTCGGCCACTTTCAGCGCCTGCCCGTAGCAGATCACCTGTTTCAGGCAGCCCGGGGTGTCGCTGAATTCGGCGCACTTGTCGATGGTGACGCCGTTGCCGCCCATGTCGGCTGCGCGGCGGCGGGCCAGGGTGCGCGCTTCACCGGCGTTGGGCACCGGCTGGTTGGCATCGGCCTGGCAGGATTCACCCTCGATGGTGCCGAGGTAGAGGTAGTTGAGGTCAGCCAGCTCATCCTGTTCATAGATGCGCACGCTACCGGGTTTGAAGTATTCGTCGAAGTTCTCTTTATCCAGATTGCTGTTGAAGGCGTAGTTGGCACAGCCGGAGGCAATCAGGGGCATCATCAGGATCAGGCGTTTCATCGTCTCGTATCTTGTGTCGGTGATGAGGACAGTAGAAATGCGCAGGCGCTCCATGTCGGCATCTTGTTGAATAATGAGGGGGACATTATAGGGGCCAGCCGCCTGCGGCGACCAGCCCCGTTTTGCGCCCGGTTGTCAGGGTGTGACCCCCATCAGCCTGATATCAAACCGGAGCCAGTCGCTGATAGAGGCTGCGGTAGTAATCATCCGCCAGCAGCTCGTTGTGAGGGGCGCAGAGGCGGATCTGTCCCTCTTCCATCAGGGCAATCCGGTCCATCTGCTCCATCCCCAGCAGGCGGTGGGAGATGAGCAGCAAGGTGCGATCTGCCCCGAGCCGGAACAGCAGATCCATGATCTCCCGCTCGGTCTGGCTGTCGAGCCCTTCGGTCGGTTCGTCCAGCAGCCAGAGCGGCGCATCGTGCAGCAGGGCGCGGGCGATGCCGATACGGCGACGCTCACCACCGGAGAGGGGGCGGCCGCCGTCACCGAGCCAGGCGTCGAGGCCCGCCTCATCTTCCAGCAGATTGGCCAGTCCGACCTGGGTCAGCACCGCAATCAGCTGCTCGTCAGTGGCGGTCGGGGCGGCCAGTTTGAGGTTGCCCCGCAGGGTATCGGCAAACAGATGCACCCGCTGGCTCACCACCGAGATGGAGGCGCGCAGCGCCCCTTCGCTGTAGTCGGTGAGCGGCTTGCCATCGAGCAGGATCTTGCCAGCCTGCGGGCTCCACTCCCGGGTCAGCAGCCCCATCAGGGTCGATTTGCCGCAGCCGGTCTGGCCCAGCAGCGCCAGCTTCTCACCGGCGTGCAGTTGCAGGGTGCAGCCACGCAGCACCGGCTGGGGGTTGCCGGGGTAGCCAAAATAGAGGTCATTGATCTGCAGGGCGCCAGCGGTGGCGTGGCTCTGCTCGTCGCCCCACACGGGGGCTTTTGCCTCTTGCAGGATCTCGTTCAGGCGGCGTGCCGAGGTGAGGCTGGTGGAGAGGTGCTGGAAAGCCCCCGCCAGCGGCATCAGTGCCTCGAAGCTTGCCAGGGTGGCAAAGACCATCAGTGCGGTAATGGGGTCGGGCGCAGCACCCGCTACCCCATGACCGGCCAGCCAGAGCATCAGGGTCAGGGTCCAGCCGCTCAGCAGTTGCACCGAGAAGTTGGCCAGCCCGCTCACCTTGGCCATCCGGGCCTGCGCGACGAGCAGCGCCTGTTCGGCTTGTTGCAGCTCAACCAGCGCCTTGGGGGCGGCGGCAAACATCTGCAGTTCGGCCTGACCATCCAGATAGTCCACCATCCGGGTACGCAGGGTCGATTTTTCGGCAATCAGCGCCTGACCGGGGCGACGGCCGAGGAAGTAGAACACCAGCGGCAGGGCAATCATGCCAAACAGCAGAATGGCACCCAGGGTGAGGGCGAGACGGCTGTCGAAAAACGACAGGAAGAAGACCAGTCCGGCGGTGCTGAGCAGGGCCGCGCCTATGGGGGTGATCAGCCGCAGATAGACGTGGTCCATCGCATCGATGTCGGCCACCAGTCGGTTGAGCAGATCCGCCTGACGGAAACCGGCCAGGGTACCGGTGGAGAGCGGCGAGAGTTTCTGCCAGAACCAGACCCGCAGTCGGGTCAGTACCCGGAAGGTGGCGTCGTGGCTCACCACCCGCTCACCCCAGCGACCGGCGGTGCGGACGATGGAGAAGAAGCGCACCCCGCCCGCGGGGGTCATGTAGTTAAAGGCATGGGTCGTCGCAACTGTCATCCCCGCCACGGCGGCGGCGGAGAGGAACCAGCCGGAGAGGGAGAGCAGCCCCATGCCGGCGGCCAGGGTCACCAGCGCCAGCAGCAAACCAATGGTGAGGCTGAGCCAGTGTTGGCGATAGAGGCGCAGAAACGGCAACAGATCACTCATCGAGAGAACCTCCGGAACGTTGGGAGAGCAGGCGGGCAAAAGGCCCCTGCCCAGAACTAAGTTGCTGGAAGCTGCCTTGCTCCACCAGCTGGCCGCGGGCCAGCACCATTATCTTGTCCATCTTGGTAAGCTGGTCGAGGCGGTGGGTGATCATCAGCAGGGTCTGGCCAGCCATCGCCTGCTCAATGGTGGTCATGATGGCGCGTTCGGAGTGGCGATCCAGACTGGCGGTCGGTTCGTCGAGCACCATCAGCTGGGTTGATTTGAGCAGGGTTCGCGCCAGGGCGAGGCGCTGGGCCTGACCGACCGAGAGGCCGCCGGCCTGATCGCCGACCGGATAGTCGAGCCCCTTCTCCATGGCAAATTCCCACGCCTGCGCCCGTTTCAGGGCATCTTCCAGCTCGGCATCGCTGGCCGTTGGCTTGGCCAGCAGCAGGTTGTCGCGCAAGGAGGCGTGGAACAGCTGCGGGTTTTGCGAGAGCCAGCCCAGTTGCAGGCGCCACTGGCTCATGTCGAGGGTGGCAAGCTCCTGCCCGTTGACCTTGAGCTCGCCGCGATAGGGGGCAAAGCCGAGCAGGGCGTTGACCAGCGAGCTCTTGCCTGCGCCGCTGACGCCGATGAGGGCGGTGCGCGAACCGGCTTCCAGGGTGAAGTCGATGGGGCCGACCAGCACCTTGCCCTCGGCGCTCAGCACTTCAAGGCCTTTGGCTTCTACCTTGACCGGGCTGTCGGCATGGAACGGCGCCGTGCCTGCGGCCGGCTCGCTCACCTCGGCTTCGAGGAATTCAAGCAGCTGCTCGGCAGCGCCGATAGCCTGCGCCTTGGCGTGGTAGTGGGCACCCAGTTCCCGCAGCGGGGCGTAGAACTCGGGGGCGAGAAACAGCACGAACAGGCCGGTAAAGAGGGTGACCTTGACCCCATAGCTACCAAAGTTCAGATGGTCGATATAAGAGAAGCCGAAGTAGACGGCGACCAGCGCTACCGAGATGGCGGCGAAGAACTCCAGCACGGCGGTGCTCAAAAACGCCAGGCGCAGCACCTCCATGGTGCGCTCGCGAAAATCTTCCGAGGCGTCGCGAATGGCGTCACCTTCCGCCTGGGTACGCATAAAGAGTTGCAGGGTACGCAGCCCCTTCAGGCGATCGAGGAAGTGGCCGGAGAGACGGGCCAGCGCCTGAAAATTGCGGCGGTTGGCATCGGCGGCGCCCACACCCACCAGGATCATAAAGATGGGGATGAGGGGCGCAGTGCCCAGCAGGATCAGACCTGCCGCCCAGTTGACCGGGAACACGGCCACCAGAATGACCACCGGAATAAAGACGGCGATGGCCATCTGCGGCAGATAGCGGGAGAAGAAATCCTGCATGTTTTCAATCTGTTCCAGCAACAGGCTGGCCCAGCTACCGGCCGGACGGCGCTGGATATAGGCAGGGCCGAGGCGACTCAAGCGAGTGAGCACCAGCTGGCGGATGGTCTGGCGCACCGCGCTGCCCGCCTTGAAACTGGCCACTTCGCGGCCGTAGGCCAGCGCCGCTTTGCCAAGCGTCACCAGCAGCAGGGTAATAAAGAGCGTGATGGATTGCTCAGGCGTTGAGCCTTCGATGATAAAGCCGTGCAACAGGGTCGCCAGCAGCCAGGCTTGCGCCACCATCAGAATGCCCTGGCCAAGGCCAAAAGCGATGGATATCGTGATCCAGCGGCGACCGTGACTCGATTGCTTGCGCAACCAGCCATAGAGACGTTTTTGCGTTTTTTTATCCATTACCACCATCCTCGCGTCGAGTGGCGCAAGACTATCCTTGCCGTTTGGCCTTGGCAACCTTGTAAATTATCTGTGTTGAAAATGTTTGATTGAAAAAGCAACCGTCTGTTCAATCCTTGTCCGAACAGATTGATTTATTGAAAAAAGTGGCAAAGGCGCCATTGCGCTCGGCGGCAAAATGCATATAGTAGGAGCCCTGACGCGGGTGTAGTTCAATGGTAGAACGGTAGCTTCCCAAGCTGCATACGTGGGTTCGATTCCCATCACCCGCTCCAAATTTCAGATGCCAGGCGGGCATCGTATAATGGCTATTACCTCAGCCTTCCAAGCTGATGATGCGGGTTCGATTCCCGCTGCCCGCTCCAGCTTCAAAACAAAAAGCCCACTCCTGCGAGTGGGCTTTTTGTTTTTCATCTGTCTTGTGCGCCGTTCGACGTCACGCTCACGGTTTCTCAGCTTTTAAGGCAAATCGCAGAGACAGAAAAGGCGCCCGAGGCGCCTTTTCAGATCAACAGCGTAGCGGGAGCTTATTCCTGCTCCAGCTCACCACAGAAACGGTAGCCTTCGCCGTGGATGGTGGCGATGATCTCCGGAGTATCGTTGACGCTTTCGAAGTGCTTGCGAATGCGACGGATGGTCACATCGACGGTACGGTCGTGGGGCTTGAGCTCACGGCCGGTCATCTTCTTCAGCAGCTCGGCACGGGTCTGGATCTGGCCCGGGTTTTCGCAGAAGTGCAGCATGGCGCGGAACTCGGAGCGCGGCAGCTTGAACATGTCGCCAGTCGGGCTGACCAGTGCGCGGCTGTTGATATCCAGCGCCCAGCCGTTGAACAGGTAGCGCTCAACCAGCTTCTTCTCTTCGCCACCGGCAGCCACGTTCATGGTGCGGCTCAGCAGGTTGCGGGCACGGATGGTCAGCTCGCGCGGGTTGAACGGCTTGGTGATGTAATCATCGGCGCCGATCTCCAGACCCAGGATCTTGTCCACTTCGTTGTCACGACCGGTCAGGAACATCAGGGCGATGTTGTCGTTCTCACGCAGCTCACGGGCCAGCAGCAGGCCGTTCTTGCCCGGCAGGTTGATGTCCATGATCACCAGATTGATGGTGTGGGAAGTGAGGGCCTGGTGCATTTCGTCGCCGTTGTTGGCTTCGAGCACGATGTAGCCTTCGGCTTCAAAAATGCTTTTCAGGGTATTGCGTGTGACCAGCTCGTCTTCGACGATCAGAATGTGTGGTGTTTGCATGAGTATTCCCAGATTCTTATCAGTTAATTATCTTAAATTTAACACTCTTTGGCGTTTCAAACCGATTTCCTGACTGATCCTGAAAATTTATTACGTCATCCTGGGTATGAGAGTCAGGTCGGAATATCGCGAATTAGGCATCAGTACCGGCAAGTATCCCTGTGCCACTTATAGGTTCCCGACAAGTCTGGTCGAGCAGAGCCTGGAAAGGTCGTCCATTACGAAAGTGGCCGCATTTTATCAGTTAACAGGAGCATAACAACACTCTTTGCCGTCAGATAGCAACTTTTTAACTCTGATTTGATATAGGTCAAACCCTGGTACAGCAGCATCATACTTGGCCTGAACCGGGTTTTCGCCCCTACAAAATGTAATGGAATGTAACATGTGATTGACATGAATTTGTGGGAAAACTACAAGAAAATCTGCTTTATCGCGCCATTTGAGCCACCAGACTGGTCTGCTTTTGCCATCATCACAGCCTGGAATCCGGCCAGCCAGTGGGTCACAGAACGACGCAATATGCGGCGGGAACGGGCGCTGTGGCGCCATCTGACCGTGGATTTGCAGGTGCCCGTGGTGGGGCCATTTTGGGGATCTGACCCGGACGAACGCTGGCAGGAGTCATCGCTGGCGGTGGCGCTATCCCTGCCACAAGCCCGTCAGCTGGCTGCCCGTTTTGGCCAGAACGCCATCTACTGGGTGGAGGATGGCCAGCTCTGGCTGGTGCCAGTATTGACGGATAAATCAGCAGTTTGTCTGGGCAATATTGAATCCTTCTGGATTGCCAGAAACCTTGCCTGATGAAAGAATGAACACCTTCATGCATCTGAAAGGAATCAAATCATGCTGGATCTCCTGCCCGACCTCTGCGATCAACATGGCGACTTGCTGCAAGTGGCCGACCCGGTGTTTCAGGATTTTGGCGGCAAGGCCCTCTTTTATGGTCGCGCCGTAACGCTCTCCTGTTATGAAGACAACAGTCTGGTGCGGGATCTGGTGACCCGCCCCGGTCACGGCAAGGTGATGGTGATCGACGGCGGCGGCTCGCTGCGCCGTGCGCTGCTTGGCGATCAACTGGCGGTCAAGGCGGTGGAGCAGGGGTGGGAGGGGATCCTGATCCACGGCGCGGCGCGGGATGTGGGCACCCTGGCGACATTGGCGCTCGGGGTCAAGGCGCTGGCGGCCTGTCCGGTCAAGACCGAGAAGCGGGGATTGGGAGAGCTGGGGGCCGTGGTCAGCTTTGCCGGTGTGACCATCCACGAAGGGGATTACGTCTATGCGGATCGCAACGGCGTGGTGGTGAGTGCCACGCCGCTGATCTGATTCAGAAGTTGAAACCGACCCCCAGGCTCAGCGCCTGATCGGCAGTGATGGCGCTGACGCCGTAGTTGGCGGTGAGGGAGAGTCTGGGGGTCAGCAGCAGGCTGGAGTTGAGCTCCAGCAGGGTGCTGGCCTTGTTGAGATCGAGATGCTTGATCTGGCTGCCGATATTGAATGCCGGAGAGAGCTGGTAGCGTACCCCCGAACTCATATTGAAACCGGATGTGCGATTCTGATCCGCCACTGCCGGGCCCGCTTCCATAAAGAGGGTCACATCATCCACCACCGGATATTGATAGCCGCTATTGACCAGCCAGAGATCAAAACTGTCGCTGTGATGGCTATGGCCATTGAGCAGCACACCCGAGTAACTTTTGACATAGAGAGACGGGTTGGATTGCGGCTGAACCACTGCCCAGTCGGCGGCCTGAACAGCCATGCTGGCGCAGGTTGCAAGCAGTGTGATGATGAGTGATTTGACCATTCGTTTCCCCTCCCTGGGTCCGGAACTGAGCCTAAGCATGGCACATGCCAGCTGGTAGTAAAGTGAAGGGAGATCACAATAAAATCCTTTGGCATGGGCGCCAGCCATGATAAACAGGCTGCCGTATTGATGGCTCTAATCATTAAGAGGTGAATCCATGAACAAGAAACTGACTCTGCTGGCCGCGCTGGCACTGGGAGGCTGCGCAATGGCAACAGGTTCCAGCATGGCTCAACTGCAAGCATCCAGCTGGCAGCTGCAAGGCGCCACCGGCGATACCTTCACCCTGCAAGTGGTCGACGGCAAGGTGGCGGGCAAGGGCGGCTGCAACCGCTATTTTGGCGGTATCACCAAGCAGGGTGACGGTGTCTTGACGCTGGGCGCCATGGGCTCCACTCGCATGATGTGCATCGGCGACGCCATGAACAAAGAGACCGAGTTCCTGCAAAAGCTGGAGAAGGTGGCAACCTACTCCATCAACGGCAACCAGCTGACTCTGAGCGATGCCAACAAGGCGGCCCTGCTCACCTTTAACGCGGTGCCTGCTGCCAAATAAGGCACGCGTTCGTCTGATTGCCCCGACAGCGCTGACTGTGCTGGCGGGTCAAACGCTCTGATACGCCCTCCCTCTGGAGGGCGTCTGTTTATCTGCGATGAACCCTGTGTGGTCGTCCGCTACTGTTGTTCACTCGTCGATTCTCCAGTCAGCCCGGTTTGATACCAGAACCTCGTATCTTCGCTTCGGTACGTATCTTGATCATTTCAATAATTCTTGTATAGTTGAAATGAAAGGTCGCACCAAGGGGAGTGAAGATGAACAAAGAGATGGCCACCAAGGTCTTTGAATCGCTGGCATCCGGCATCCGGCTCGATGTATGGCGGCTGCTGGTGAAGGCCGGGCTGGAGGGGCGGGTCGCCGGTGAACTGGCCAGCGAGCTCGATATTGCCCCCAATACCCTCTCGTTTCACCTCAAGGCGATGCTCAACACCGGTCTGCTGTCGGTGGAGCAGGAGGGGCGCTTTCTGCGCTACCGCGCCAATATTCCCCTGATGCTGGATGTGATCGCCTACCTCACCGAGGAGTGCTGCGCCGGTCATCCCGAGGCGTGCGGCGTGATGCGTGCCGAGTCAGCCTGCTCCCCCCATGTTCTGCCTGCGCAGCCCTGCTGCAACAAGGAGTAATGCCATGTCCTCCATTCAGATTTTTGATCCCGCCCTCTGCTGCTCCAGCGGTGTCTGCGGTACCGAGGTTGATCAGGCACTGGTCACCTTCGCAGCCGACCTTGCCTGGGCCAAGGAGCAGGGAGTGGCCATCGAGCGTTTCAATCTGGCCCAGCAGCCGATGCAATTTGCCGAGACACCTGCCGTCAGCGCTTTTCTGACCCACGCCGGGGAGGAGGGGTTGCCGCTGGTGCTGGTGGAGGGACAGGTGGTGTTGACCGGCCGTTATCCGAGCCGCAGCGAGCTGGCCCGTTATGCCGGGCTGCCTGCGCCGCAAGCGGCCATCAAGGGGATCGTCAAGGGCGGCTGCTGCTCTGGCAGCGGTTGCTGCTGAGTCGCGACGCACCATTCGGGAGAGGCTATGTACCATTTTCTGACCAATCCACCGCCGTTTCTCTTTTTCACCGGCAAGGGCGGGGTGGGCAAGACCTCGCTGGCCTGCGCCAGTGCGGTGGCTCTCTGTGATATTGGCAAGCGGGTGCTGCTGGTGAGCACAGATCCTGCCTCCAACGTGGGGCAGGTGTTTGCCACCGAGATCGGCAATCGCGTCACCGCCATCGCCGCTGTGCCCGGTTTGTCGGCGCTGGAGATAGATCCCCCCGCGGCGGCCAAAGCCTATCGGGAGCGGATCGTCGGGCCGGTGCGCGGCAAGTTGCCCGAGAGCGTGGTGCGCAGCATCGAGGAGCAGCTCTCCGGCGCCTGCACCACCGAGATCGCCGCCTTTGACGAATTCACCGCCCTGCTGACCGACCAAACGCTGCTGGCCGAGTATGACCATATCGTCTTTGATACGGCCCCAACCGGCCACACCATCCGGCTGCTGCAACTGCCGGGCGCCTGGAGCGAATTTCTGGAGCAGGGCAAGGGGGATGCCTCCTGCCTTGGCCCGCTGGCGGGGCTGGAGAAGCAGCGCAGCCAGTATGGCGAGGCGGTCGCCGCCCTGGCAGATGCCACTCGCACCCGCTTGGTGCTGGTGGCGCGGGCCCAGCAATCCACTCTGCGGGAAGTGGCTCGCACCCACGAGGAGCTGGCCGCCATCGGCTTGTTGAACCAGCAACTGGTGATCAATGGCCTCTTCCCCGAAGGCGCCATTGCCGGAGATCCGCTGGCAATGGCGCTCTGGCAGCGCGAGCAACAGGCTCTCGCCCAGATGCCGCAGGGGATAAAGGGGCTGGCGCAGGATCATATCCCGCTGCTGGCCACCAATCTGGTGGGGGTCGACAGTTTGCGGCTGTTGCTGCAATCAGAGGGAACAACTGCTCAATCCCCGACAGTACAGTCCACTGTCAAGCAAGCCCAGCCCGAGTTGAGTTCGCTGGTGGACGAGCTGGCCGCCGACGGTCACGGCCTTATCATGCTGATGGGCAAGGGCGGGGTGGGCAAAACCACGCTGGCGGCCGCCGTGGCGGTGGAGCTGGCGAGCCGCGGTTTGCCGGTGCACCTCACCACCTCGGATCCCGCCGCGCACCTGAGCGAGACGCTGGCAGGTAGCCTGCATCATCTGGAGGTGAGCCGCATCGACCCCCACGCCGAGACCGAGCGTTACCGCGCCCAGGTGCTGGCCACCAAGGGGGCGGCGCTGGACGAGCAGGGGCGGGCACTGCTGGAGGAGGACTTGCGCTCCCCCTGTACCGAGGAGATCGCCGTGTTTCAGGCCTTCTCGCGCATCATTCGCGAGGCGGGCAAGCGCTTCGTGGTGATGGATACCGCCCCCACCGGCCACACCCTGCTGCTGCTCGACGCCACCGGCGCCTACCACAGGGAGATCGCTCGCCAGATGGGAAACAAGGGGCTGCACTTCACCACCCCCATGATGCAGTTGCAGGATCCCAAACAGACCAAGGTGTTGATTGTGACGCTGCCCGAGCCGACGCCAGTGCAGGAGGCGGCCAATCTGCAATCCGATCTGCGCCGGGCCGGCATCGAGCCCTGGGGCTGGCTCATCAACCACAGCTTGCAGCAAGCCGCGGTCAGCTCACCGCTGCTGCAACTGCGGGCCGAGCGCCAGTTGCCCCATATCGAGGCGGTCGAGCAGCAACACGCCAGCCGCTACGCCGTGGTGCCGCTGCTCGCCGAGGAGCCGGTGGGGCCCGATGCCCTGCGCCGCCTCTGCCAGCACCATTGAGTCGCCGCCCCGGTCTGCTGCCGGGGCGGCTTGAATATGCCGTTACTTGTTATAAACCCGTGTTTTGAACCAATAGAAGATGCGAAATTGCGCCGCATCGGGAGCTGTGATGTCTGCAACATGTGATGCCAAGGCCGTGCCTGCCATCGGCTTTTTTGAACGTTATCTGACCGCCTGGGTCGCCCTCTGCATTCTGGTGGGGATTGGGCTCGGGCAGGGGTTGCCGGATCTCTTCAAGGCGATCGGCGCCATGGAGGTGGCCAAGGTCAACCTGCCGGTGGGGCTGCTGATCTGGGTGATGATCATCCCCATGCTGCTCAAGATCGACTTTGGCGCCCTGCATCAGGTGAAGGGCCACATGAAGGGCATTGGGGTCACCCTCTTTATCAACTGGCTGGTCAAGCCCTTCTCCATGGCCTTCCTCGGCTGGCTCTTTATCCGCGTGCTGTTTGCCGACTGGCTGCCGGCGGATCAACTCGACAGTTACGTAGCGGGCCTGATCCTGCTGGCGGCGGCCCCCTGCACCGCCATGGTGTTTGTCTGGAGTCGCCTCACCAACGGCGATCCCTACTTCACCCTGTCGCAGGTGGCGGTGAACGACCTCATCATGGTGTTTGCCTTCGCCCCGCTGGTGGCGCTGCTGCTCGGGGTCTCCAGCATCATAGTGCCGTGGGATACCCTGCTCACCTCTGTGGTGCTCTATATCGTCATCCCGGTCATCATCGCCCAACTGCTGCGCAAGGCTTTGCTGAAAAAGGGAGAGGCCCATTTTGACGGCGTCATGACCCGCATCCAGCCCTGGTCGGTGGCGGCCCTGCTGCTCACTCTGGTGCTGCTGTTCGCCTTTCAGGGCAACGCCATCATTGAGCAGCCGCTGGTTATCGCCCTGTTGGCGGTGCCGATCCTGATCCAGGTGCTGTTCAACTCCGGGCTGGCTTACTGGCTCAACCGCAAGGTGGGGGAGAAGCACTCGGTCGCCTGTCCTTCCGCCCTGATCGGCGCCTCCAACTTCTTCGAGCTGGCGGTGGCCGCCGCCATCAGCCTGTTCGGCTTTCACTCCGGCGCGGCGCTCGCCACCGTGGTCGGGGTGCTGATCGAGGTGCCGGTCATGCTGCTGGTGGTGCGGGTGGTTAACGCCAGCAAACCCTGGTACGAAGCGGGGCTGAGCCGTTAACTGATGGCCGCGAACTGATGCTATCCATTTTCTATTCACTTGATTAATGAGAGACACGCAAATGAGTGCAATCACCATCTATCACAACCCGGAATGTGGTACCTCCCGCAACACCCTGGAGCTGATCCGCAACAGCGGCGTCGAGCCCACTGTCATCCACTATCTGGAGACGCCCCCCTCCCGTGACCAGCTGGTGGCGCTGATCGCCGCCATGGACATGCCGGTGCGCGATCTGCTGCGCAAGAACGTGCCCCCCTACGAGGCGCTCGGGCTGGCGGAAGATCGTTTCAGCGATGATGAACTGATCGATGCCATGCTGGCTCACCCCATCCTCATCAACCGTCCCATCGTCGTCACGCCGCTTGGCACCAAGCTGTGCCGTCCGTCGGAAGTGGTGCTCGATATTCTGCCCGATCAGCAAAAAGGGGCCTTCGCCAAGGAGGATGGCGAGCAGGTGGTGGATGCGAGCGGCAAGCGCCTCAAGTAATCATCTGAGTACTCAAGTACGGATTGAAACAGGGCCAGCTTCACGCTGGCCCTGTTTCGTTGTGTGAACAAGTTGAAAAAGTTACTCCGGCCAATCGTTTTACCGCTTTTTCTGTGACGATGATCACTGTACCATCGCCGCCCGACCTGCCACCCGGCCGCATCTCCCCCTGCGACGGCGCTGGCGTCACCCGATACATGCTGTCACCCGGAACGTGAATGACCCCAGGATGGGACCCGCCACTAACCTGTAGGTTTGTGGTCTGCGTGTCGCGTGGGTCGGCACCTCTCCCGCCGGATCGCCCGCGACGCCTGTCTGCAGACTTGCCATATGAAACTCCTCTCTTCATAGGTGCAAGATGACACTGTTATTGAGTCTGGTCGGTATGCTGGCCCTGATGTTTATCGCCTGGCTGGCGAGTGAAAACCGCCGAGCCATCCGCTGGCGAACCGTGCTGGGTGCGCTCGCCCTGCAAACCGGTTTTGCTGCCCTGGTGCTCTATTTCCCCCCCGGACAAATCATGCTCGGTGCCATGAGCAATGGCGTCTCCGCCCTGCTCGGCTTTGCCGACAGCGGCATCCGTTTCGTGTTTGGCGATCTCGCCAGCAACGGCTTTATCTTCGCCGTGCGGGTGCTGCCGCTGGTGATCTTTATCAGCGCGCTGATCGCCGTGCTCTACCACTTCGGCATCATGCAGTGGGTGATCCGGGTACTGGGCGGCGCCGTGCACCGCCTGCTCGGCACCAGCCGCGCCGAGTCACTGGTGGCCACCGGCAATATCTTCCTGTCGCAAGGGGAGTCGCCGCTGCTTATTCGTCCCTTCCTCGCCGGTATGACCCGCTCCGAACTCTTCGCGGTGATGACCTGCGGCATGGCCTCGGTGGCGGGCTCGGTGCTGGGCGGTTACGCCGGTCTGGGTGTGGATCTGAAATACCTCATTGCCGCCTCCTTTATGGCGGCGCCGGGTGGCCTGCTGATGGCCAAACTGCTGGTGCCGGAGCAGCAGCAGGTGAGCGATCAGACCGAGATCACCCTCGACAAGAGCGACTACAGCAACGCCATCGACGCGCTGGCGGGCGGCGCCATGGGCGGCATGAAGATCGCCGTGGCCATCGGCACCATCCTGCTCGCCTTTGTCAGCGTCATCACCATGATCAACGCCGGTCTCACCACCGTCGGCGAGTGGTTCGGCTGGGCCGATCTCTCCCTGCAGCAGCTGCTGGGTTATCTGTTTGCCCCGGTGGCCTGGCTGATTGGCGTGCCCGCCAGCGAGATGATGGCGGCAGGATCCCTGATTGGTCAGAAGGTGATCATGAACGAGTTCGTCGCCTATCTGGACTTTGCCAATATCAAGGCCGATCTGAGCGCCCACACCCAGATCATCATCACCTTCGCGCTGTGCGGTTTTGCCAATCTGGGCTCCATTGCGGTGCAGCTTGGCTCCATCGGCACCATGGCGCCGGAGCGCCGTCACGATGTGGCCAATATGGGCTTCAAGGCGGTGTTGGCGGCGACCCTCGCCAACCTGATGAGCGCCACCCTGGCCGGGATCTTTGTCTCCCTCTGATGAGATAAAGCCAGGCTGCGCCAGTAAAAAAGCGCCCGCCCCATCTGGGGCGGGCGCTTTGCTTTATGGGCAGGGTGCTAGCGAGCGTTCGCTTCCCCCAGCCGTGGGTTGAGGGAGAGGATCCGGGTCTTGCTGACCCGGTGGCGATAGATCTCCCGCAGATAGAGCAGCGCCTTTTTCACCGATTCGCGGCTGAGGCGAATATCGTTGATGGAGACGAACTTCTCCTTCTCGCGGATAAGCTCCCGATATTTCTTCTCATACATGGGCTTGATGGCGTACCAGTTGGTATCGAGGATCTTGGCCGGGTTCTCGAACTCGTTGAGCATGCTGTCGAGCAGCGCATCGTTCCACTCCTCATTGCAGATCATCTCGATCACCGCCTTGTCCAGATGCTCATCGAAGCGATAGTGATCCTTGGCAAAGCAGCGCTTGATAAAGGCCACGATCAGGGTCAGGAAGTCATCGCTCAGGCAGGGGCTCTTGACGATCAGGGTGGTGAGGGAGATGTTGGCCGACGCCCCGATGACCAGCGCATAGCGCTTGAGGGTGGTATTGGGGAAGAGCCCGTTGAGGTGAGACTTGAGCCGGTTGAGATCCATATAGGAGAGCTTGTACTCCTTGGGCAGGGAGATGATCGACACCACAGAGGAGCAGTTCTTGAAGAAGTGCAGCTCGTTGAGGTGGGCCGGGTCATGGCCACTTTTCACATAGTCGTCCAGATACTCCCGATAGTTGCCCGCCTCGATGGGCAGCAGACTGATCCCCTCGATGGCCTGGGTCATCTTGTTGAAGTGGGGCAGCTCGATGGAACGGGTGAAGAGATCGTCCACATTGAGCCCGTCCTCCTTGTCAAACAGGCCGCCGGGGGGCGAGATGGACTCGGCATACGCCACCGCCACCGGCCCCGCCAGACTCATAAAGAGGTCGTTGGCATCGAGCCGAATGGTCTCGCTGATATCGATGCCCGCCCGGCGAAAGTAGTTCTCGTCGTAGTCGGTGGTGACGGCCTGGGCGGTGAGAATGTTGAAGATCTGCTGGGAGATGTACTGGTTGGCGTACTTCTCCATGGTGTTGACGTCAACATGCTGGATCTCGCCATCGTCGCTCTCTTCGGCGTAGCGCATGATGTCGTTGGAGATCAGCATCATGGCATTCCAGGGCCTGATCCGCTTGAGCATGCTGGCATCGCACGCCTGCTCGTTGTCGAAGTGATAGGAGAAGTCCCACTCCTCGGCCAGATACTTGCACAGCAAACGCCCCGCGTTGATGTGCAGCGCTTCCGAGATCTCGATACCCCGATCACAGATATTGGGCAGGATGCAGATGCCGCTGGTGAAGATGGGATCGAACATGAAGTGCTCCCCGAGGGAGAGGTGCTCCTCCTCTTCTGACGGGGGTGAAAAGGTCTTGCTCATGTAGGAGTACTGCTGGGCCAGCCCGAACTCGGAGGCCATGCCGGAGCCGGTGCCGCCCCCGGCACTGAAGATGTAGAAATAGAGGCGGGACTGGTTGGCCTTGATGCCGCAGGAGTCCACCAGATAGGTATGAATGGCCTGCCACTCGGAGTTGGCGAAGTAGTGGGGGCTCTTGTTGAGGATGATCTTGGCCAGATACTGGCCAAGGATGGGGGCGTTACCCGCGCCTCCCGCGTGGATCTCCGACAAGTCCATCACCCGCATCTTGGCGTAATCACGCAAGGAGCCACCTTCGCCGCTGCGATTGGAGTGGCGGATGCGGCCATCGATGTCCTTGTCCAGATCCCCCAGCATCACCATGGGCTCGATCAGAAAGACCGGCCGGGCCCCGTTGTTTGGCAGCCGCAGGTTGCGCCGGATCCAGCTCACCGGACCAAACTCCTTCTCCCGCTTGCGTTGCTCTTCACTGTTGAACTCATTGAGATAAAAGCTGCGGGCGTTGTAGACCAGCGAGGCCACATCCTGCGCGATGTTGGAGCCGCAGCGCCCCAGCCCCACCAGACAGACGGACGGAAAGTTGTGGGGCACGGTGGCGCCCGTTTCACTCTCTCCGATGGCGGCCGGAAACACCGCGTGGCGCAGCTGTTCCAGATTGGCAAGAATGCGGGCCAGATCCCCTTCGGTGTAGTAGAGGTAACGGTTGCCTGCGTCCTGCTCATCATCCGTGCTGATAGGTAGCAGATCGATATGCTCGGTCATGAAAAAAGATCCCTCTTGGCGGCGAATGTATATAAATCAGCAGCTTTGGACTGCCCGCTAACTCTAGATGATAAAAAGCGGGGGCGCGGTGAGAGGAGGGCGAGAGTTGTGACTGTGTGATCATGGGCACAGCAACACCCCGGAAATCTGCCGGTACTCCTCACTGGACGGATGGGGCAACGGCGCCCCATTCCCCTGAAAAGGGGGACGACCACACTCAACAACATGTTGATCGTGCGCCGGATTATCCCGCTCGGAACGGCCTGTTTCCCTTGCGCTGGCGTGGTGGAATAAACACGAAAAAGAATTTTTAGATTGGTTTTTGCACTTCCAATCGATTATTTGATTGGGCAGTAACGGCATTAGCGGTGTCAGATTAGGGGAGCAGGTTGGCCAACGCGCCGTCAGCCAGTCTTTACGCGGTCACACAAGGAGACACTCTGATGGAAACACTTGACCAGAAAATCGACACCATGCGAGAAGCATTTATGCAGCAGGAGCGCAAACAGGCCCACGACAAGTGGCAAGCCAGGGTCGAGGAGCTGCTACAGATACGGGGTGAGGAGAGACAACCGGAGGAGCAGGAAGAGTAGTGCTCGCTCCCGGGCGAAAGTTGAGGTAGCGAACCCTTCGTATCGGCTACCCGTTATCTACCACCGATAAAAAAACCACCGACCTTTTGCAGGTCGGTGGTTTTTTTTATGGATTGCGGCCGATTGGATGGCCTGACTTCCGGGCCGAGCAATGGGGTCACATCCAGGGGCGTAGGGGCGCGACTACTTCGAATGGGTGACGGGCTCTTCGGAGAGCAACTCGTTAACGAGTCCTGCAGCCAGATGAATATTCGACTCCATCTTGTCGCCATCCACCGCGTTCGCTTTCCACGATTCGGGGGCTTCGGGGTGTGGCCCGGAAACGGCCACCTTGCCTTTGCCGTATGAGCTGATCAGCGCGGCAATCTGATGGTTTTGAAAATGGGCGATGACCTTGACCTGCTCGGGGCTTGGCACCGGCGTAAATTGCGGGCCGGCCTGGTAATACATCTGGCGCTCTTCACCAAGCCAGCTGATCGGGAAGATCCTGGCGCTAAAGTCGCCGTCATAATCATCGGATGTGGCAGGAACAAGGCCCAGCGCCGGCACAAAGCCCTCTTCTTCAGACCAGCCGGTGGATGCCACAAAGGCACCCCCACAGATCCCGAGGTAGCGGCCACCATTCTGCAAATAGGTTTTTAACGCCGAACGAGCGTCCGCGGTGAAGGCGTTGAGGAGCGGCTCAACATCGTCCTCAGTGCCGCCAACGATAAACACCCTGGCATTATCGAGCTCTGCAGGCAGCGCCTCGATATTGGAGAGATACCTGACTGGCAAGCCCACCTGCTTGACCACATCCGCAATCGCTTTGGTGCTATCCCCATCAGAAACCGGCCCGTTATAGATCAGCGCGTACGGCTCTTGCTGCGGCTGCGCAGAGGCGGCCTCTGCCATGCATCCTGTCATTAACCAAAGGCTGATAACGCTCGCAATCCGCACGACGCTTTTTGGTACATTCATCGCTGCCACTATCCCTGTGATGTGAACCGAAGAGACTACTTATCACGATCCCGTTCTGCATGTCAGCCGCTGTTAAATGAACATTTCAAGTTAACGCGCCAACGCTGATTGGGCCTGCGTTTAGCAAACAGCGAGCCAATACAGTGGGCGCACTTCACCTTCACTTCACCGAGCGGGGGTAGGGTAGGCTCACGTTTTCAGTTGGAGCTTTATTCTATGCCCACCATCGTCACTCACGCCGCCGTCCCTCTCTGCCTTGGACTCGGGCTTGGCAGCCGGATTATCCCGCCGCGCCTGCTGCTGGCAGGGGTTGCCATCGCCATGCTGCCCGATGCCGATGTGCTCGCCTTTAAACTGGGGGTCGCCTACGGCCATGTCTTTGGCCACCGCGGCTTTACCCACTCCCTGTTGTTCGCCTTTGCCCTGCCCACGCTGGCCATGCTGTTTCACCGTCAATTTCGGGCCAGTGCCGTCATCGTCTGGTCGTTTCTGCTGGTCTCTCTGCTCTCCCACAGCCTGCTCGATTCCCTCACCACCGGCGGCAAGGGGGTTGGCTGGCTCTGGCCGTGGCGTGACGAGCGTTTCTTTGCCCCCTGGCAGGTGATCCGGGTCGCCCCCTTCAAGCTGGAGGCCTATCTCACCGCCCGAGGTGAAGCGGTGATCCTCTCCGAGCTCTACTGGGTCTGGCTGCCGGGGGTTGTATTGATGCTGGTGTTGATGGGATGGCGGGTGTGGGAAAAGGGTCCTAGGGGATGCTGAGACTGGCGGCCAAGTGATGAAGATATTCATAACTGTGCCACTGGAGGGCACAGAGGGCGAGCAGGGCTGATGCCCCCAAGGCACCCTGATCCCGGTGTCGGAGCAATATCCACAGGGCATGCAGTATGCAGAGACCCAAGCTCACCAGATATATGAGGGCTAACGCCACTTCAATCAAATCCGATATACCGTAGGGGTCATTCGGATTGTGATAAAGCTGGTCATAGCCAAAGGCGCGAAATCCGAGTCTGATCAGAAACAGAGAAAAGCAGAGTGTGGCCAGTTGTTTTGTTTTTCGGCTGATTTCTGTCATGCAACTTCTCAAATCTTCCAACACTAACTTTTGGGGCTGAGATGCAGCAGAGCTGGGACTCCCATCATTTTGAATGTTGGCTATGCTACGCCTTGCTCA